>LSQX01037093.1_pt1 | contig 14970 bp, 13 predicted proteins | sample 654561 | NCBI WGS metagenome assembly LSQX01 (sample SAMN04489861, study PRJNA283612) | anaerobic digester metagenome | isolation source: 4 biogas reactors fed with cattle manure at either 37C or 55C with and... | place: Denmark: Kongens Lyngby | collected 2014 | reverse complement strand
GCGACATATTTTCAATATCGTATGCTTCGCTTTTCGAAGTATAGAGTTCAAAAGGAATTCCCTGATTGAAGTAGAATCTCTCAGCCACTTCTTGTAGAAGTGCTTGCCCCACTTCCGTACTTTTTTTCGTAAAATACGTATTTGCGGAGTACATCAGCGCATGCCGCAGATCGAGATCGCCATGCACCGCTTGCAGGTAATTATAATACGTATATCCTTCGATCGTCTGCTCTCCGGTATCATGATAATCCTGATCAATGCCTGACTCCATGATGCTGACAGCCGTGATCACCTTCATGATGCTTCCGGGCGTATAGAGTCCCTGTGCAGCGCGGTTAAGAAGCGGCGCCGTCTCATCTTCAATGATCTCCTCCCAGAGGTCATTGATCTCGTTTGCGTTAAAGCTGGGGCGCGACACCATCGCTTTAATGGCGCCGGTTGATGGGTCAAGGACCACAATGGATCCCCTATGCCCTTCCAATAGGTCATAGCAGTATAGCTGCAATTCGTCATCGATGGTCAGATAGATGTCATTGCCGACTTGACCTTGAACAATTTCTTTCAGCCGCCCGAACAGGTCATCCTGCGATACACCTAAGAGCGTATTGTTATAGAGTCGCTCCAATCCACTCTTTCCGTATTGCTCGGAATTGTAACCAATAATGTGCGCATACGAGCGGGGATTGTCTAAAAGGTGCATGGTGTCTTCGACAGTATAGGTCAGCGCCGTGCCGTCGGTATCGAAGAAGTTTCCCCTCTTGATCAGCGTTTCGTCAAAGTAATTGCGTCGATTGTAAGAATTGTCGACGATCTTTGGACCGACGAATAACTGAAAGTATACGAGATACAGACTCAGCGCAAGAAAGAGCGCCGTCATTGTATATAGAAGGACCAGAATTCTCTTAGGCTTTTTCATTTGGCACCTCCAATGCAGCATTGGAGCAGTAGAAAAGGATGCCCAGCAAGACAAAACTGGTCACCAAAGAGCTTCCCCCATGGGCCATAAAAGGCAGGGTAATGCCCGTCAGGGGGATTAGCTTCAGGACTCCTGCAATCATGATCAGCGCTTGTGCGGCAAAGGAGACACTGATGCACAGAGCCAACACACTGTAAAAGGCGTTAGGCTGTGCCAGTGAGATCTTCATCCCGCGATAGACAAGCAAGAGATACAGGAGAATGACGGCGATGCCCATGAAGGCCCCCATCTCCTCTGAAATAGCAGAGAAGATAAAGTCTGAATACGCAAGAGGGATATATTGGGGATGTCCCAGACCGAGGCCTGTGCCGAAGAATCCCCCGGCGGCAATGCCAAAGAGACTCTGCGTAATCTGATAACCTCTCCCGTCCATGTCGACCCAAGGGTTGATCCAGATATCTACACGTGTGCGGATATGTCCAAACAAAAAGTACGCGGCGACGATGCCCACAGCCGCAAAGGCAAAGTTTAACAGAATCAGCTTTTTGTTTTCCTCAAAAGCGATCTGGGCGCTAAAAAGGACGCCCATGAAGACCATCGCCGTTCCCAGTTCGCGCTGTAGGAAAAACAGCGCAATGAGAAAGTACGTGGCTCCCATCAGAAAATATTTGCCCCACTTGATGGTGTTCATGCGCTGACGGTTGGCATAGTAGCCGGCAATGAGGAAGCAAAACGGCACCTTTGCGAGCTCTGAAGGCTGAAAGGAAAATCCGCCGATTTCGATCCAGTTTTTGGCACCTCCACTGACAAAGCCAAACAGAAGCGTCATGATCAAAAGACCCGCTGCAGCGAAAAAGTAAAAATATACTTTTGACACCCAAAGATCAGCGGTCTTCTCCAAGATAAAATACGCGACAAAAAACAGCGCAATCCCCAGAGAGTAAAAGATCAGCTGACGATATCCGTAAAAGCTCGATAGGCGATAAATGAGGATAACGCCGATCGAAAAGAGCATGTTGGTGACCATCAAAAGGTACGAATCGGCCTGATGGAATAGATTCACCAGAAATTGGCTCAGGAGCGTCAGGACAATCAAAAGAGCGCTAAAGCCGAGTGATCTCGCTGTCAATGACTCCCTTTGGAAAACAAGGACAAGCGAGAGCGAGAGCAGCTGAAACAGAAGGGTCAACCATCGGGCAGAGACCATTCGACGCTTCATCGGCGACTGGGTCAGTCTATCCATCTTCTTCACCTGTCATAAACAAGAACTCCACATCCACCAGCGTCACGATGTCCTTTGAGTAAATGGCCACCGCATCGGTCACGATCTCGCCGTTTAAGAGCGTGCCGTTAGCGGAATGGAGGTCCTCCAGGTAATACACGCCGTCTTCTTCAAAAAGATGGGCATGTTCTTTTGATAAAAAGGGAGAGGAAATCTGGACTTGCACCGAACGTCCCCTTCCAATGACATTGTCTTTTTTTAGCGGATAGACATTCTGCACATGGTAGCGCAGATTCTCTCTTCTTGTAATCAGTTGTAGGTACGGACTTCGCTTAAGGCCAACGCCTCGAAGCTGACCGATATCTAAGTAGATCATGCGTGTAATCGTATATACGAAATAGAGTACGATGATGACAAAGAGATATTTGAACACATTGGCAAGTATCATGTACAAGTTGATCTCTCCGATCACATTCGTATAGAAAATCCTCTCGATGATTCGAAGGAGTCTTTCCATCGCACCTCCTTTTCCTGACGATTATACCACGCACGCCTAAAATGCGCATTTTCCCTTGAAAACATAGTGTTTAGAAGATATAACACCCTGAGACAGAACATCGTTTGATTACGAGAATATGAGAAAAAATCTGGATACGTCTGATCACATTGCTGCCACGTGGATCTCGACAAAATCAATGTCAGCCGTCAGATTTTTTGAATTGAACACGATGGCTCTTCAAAGCCTCTCAACAAAAGTCTAGGATGAAGTTGAAGCGACAACACTTAAAACCGTCTTCCTCCAACGATGGCACGAGCAAGTGCCAATGATTCCCTTAAAGGAGATTTCATTCATACATGGATTCAGCGTCTTCTAGCTTAGTTTTTGGCTTCTCTTGAGCACCTCACTCCCGATTCTTTCGCTGACTTATTGCCTCATAAATATTAAGCAAGGGATAGAACTCCCTCTCCCCTTCGTGTTCTTTATACAAGCTATCTTGCACTTTTTGGGTCGCACTATTTATCAGTAGATCTTTGATCTCACCTGACGTGAGATTTTTATCCAGGGACCAGAGGATCCCGACAGCCCCCGTCACCATTGGCGCCGCTTGTGAGGTTCCGGTCATGCGCATCATACTCCCCCTGGTGCCATGCTCTCAATTTCTTCTCCTGGCGCCATGATGGAAATGTGCGTCCCATAGTTGGTGAAAGGCAGTATCTGGTATTGTCCATTTTTATCTTTTCTTTCGCAGGCTCCCACTAGGATGATGCTATCGAATACGGACTGCTTGGCTTTTTTTGCATCCTCTGTAGCGATGCCAAGGGATTGTATGACCTCCGGTGACAATAAGCAGTTGTCATCCTTTAATGTTGAAAACACGCCGTTTTTGTAAACATCGATCCCCACATTGCCAGCAGATTGCACGATGATAAAATCCCTGCTTTTTTCCTTTAACAGCCAGATATACACGGAATTCACTCCACAGTACTCTTCGCTCCACTTTATTTTATCTTCGCTCTCATTAGAAGCCCCCATAGAATAGTTGATGACTTTCACATTATCTTCCACCATCTCAATGAGATCACTGAGAAATTGCGTTTGGGTCCCATAATGGGACAAGGGGTCGTCTTCTGGACTGATGTGAGAATCAATCACCGTGATCTGGGCTTTTGGCATTATCTGCTGAACAATGCCCGCCACATGGGTTCCATGTTCTTCTGGATGATTTAGCTTCTTGTGGCTTTCGTTGATAAATCGAAGGTGAAGGTCCGCGTGTTCGGTATCAAATCCATCATCTACGACCCCCACCTTGATATAATCCTCGATCGAATGCAGTTCTTTTGACTTCTCTAGTCCTATCGCCTCTTGCCACCAGCCATCCGGAGGGAATTCCTCCGGCACGCTCTCTGAGGCTATGGTTGCTATCCATTCATTCCCTTTATTACGTGAGGCCGTCTGATTCATGCTCATATATTCGCTAGATACAGCAAGATCTACATGAGCGAAGCGAACCTCTTCTTTTTCCATCATCTGTTTTGCCAGGGTTTCTAATTCCTCTTTGCTCCTGGGATTGATCTGCACTTGCACTTGATGAATGCCAGGAAATTCCCCGACAATCACTGCTTTTTCATTCGGAAACCACGACAAAATCTCTCTGTTTTCTACTTCTGGTTTTACGACAAGGACGATCACATTGTCGACATAGCCATATCCCGTGCTCGGATCGATCTTTATATGTTTTTCGTCTAGCTTGTATACTCTGTTTCCTGTATCAACAGGCTCAGCGCTACTCTCCTCATTATCGCTTAGATTGATCGTCGCGCAGCCGCTCAATATCAATACCGATAGCAGGAGATACAAAACTATTCTTATGTAGTGACGTTTTTTTCTGTTCATTTTTTCTCCTCAATGTCACAGAGATGACTGTTTGAGCGTGAGTGGCTCTGCATCGTTTTGATCTTATTGTTTTCTCCCGTATTCAACCCACATGTTTTCACATGTTATCTCAGGCGGACGTTATATCCTTCCGTATCTTCTTTCCTATTAATGTGTATATTTTATCAAGCCTGCTCTTCTACGCCAATAAAAAAATCTGGAGAAGATTTCCAGATTTATGAGATGGGGTTCTCCTACTGTCAAAACCCCTCCACTGTGTTTCGTTCTTTGATGCTTTTACAAGTGAATAGGGAAAGTGATCGGGACAGCGCCTTTGAATGTGGAGATATACCCAAAGAATGTATTTCCTTTAAGATTACAGGGTCCAGAAGCTATACAGTTGAAAATAGACGCCTATCAAAAACACGCCTACCAAGAAAACCCATGTCACTATCACTTTTATCCTCTCCCATCGGCTCTCTGACACCTTCTTAAGGAAAAAGAATCGAATGATCAGGGCAAGCATACAGACAAGAAAGATGGCAATTAGAATCAGTTGCCAATAGTAGTGTGCTTTGGGCTGAAAAAGCATCAGCTGTATAAGGAGAATCAGAAGATTGACAAAGAATAACACTAGGGTCAGACTCGATAAATAATTCCATTTCCTCCAAGGGCGCTCTATGGTGTGCATCTGGCGTTTTTTGAATCGGAAGTTCCTCAGAGGTCGCAGGACCAGACCTCCTCCCAGGAGTGTCAATGCGCCATACAAGGCTCCGCCTAACAAGAAGAAGATGCCAAGGATTCGAGCCCAAAGACTCACTCCCGATAGCTTCAAATAATCGGTGTAGAGCATTTGCACACGCGGTATGCTGCCCGATTGCGTTTCACTCCAAAATGACTCTCGATCGCTCTCGTCCATCTTTTGAATCATCAGACTCGTAAATGAAAACGGTCCGCGAAATACAGCCCGGGCGCTTGTCAGCAGTGACGAGGGAATCGTTCGAGTGCCAGAATAATATGTAGAGTTCTCAAAACTCCCAAAGATCAGCTTGGGAAACTCATAGTTAAAAAGCTCCTCTTTTTGTTGGTTGCTCATGATCACAAAGCCGATGCCGTTTTCTCTATCCAAAAGAAGGTGAGATGAGCACGATGCCGTATTGCCTCCGTGTCCGATAACATTTTTTTCAAAGGGGTATTGCCACAGTCCATGGCTATTTCTAGGTGTGCCATCTTCAAAGAACAGACTCGTCTCAAAAAATGCTCGTGCTGTCTGAGTGCTCTCAAAGAGTCGAGGTGCATCGGGCTCCAGAAGCGCTTGGTCAAACAGACGAAAGTCAGCTAGTGTCCCAACCGCCATTCCGGCAGGATACAGTGGGATGGCAAAAAACGTATCCTCTACATGCGATCCGTTTTCAGAATAGGATCGCAAGTGGCGGCGTCTGTTCAGCACATCCGGCTGATCAGAGAGATCCGGGCGAATGGCCGTTTCTTTCATCTCAAGCGGCTTAAAAATATGTTTGATGACGTAGTCTGCAAAGTTCTCTCCTGAGATCACCTCGACGAGGTAGCCGGCAAGAGATGTGCTCCAATTTGAGTACGCCGTGACGGTGCCTGGAGGAAAAACCTGAGCTGGTGGATGGCTCTGTAGCGCGTCCTCCAATGTTGGTATCTTGCTGTCCATGGGAACAAAGAGATCGATCAACATTTCCTGAAAGCCGGCGCTGTGATGCATGAGGTCCAAAAATGTAATCGGTTCGTCAAAGCGTAGATTCGTCAAAAAGCCATCCGGAAGATAGGTGCGGATATCATCCTCTAGGCTGATCTCCCCTTTTTCGGCCAGCTGCATGACGCTGATCCAGGTCAGGAGTTTACTCACCGATCCCCAGTCAAAGACGGACTGATCATTTACCTTGACTTGTTCTTCTTTGTTCTCGTATCCCAATAAGCGATCATATAAAATCTCATCAGAGGTGAAAATAGATAAATGGGCGCCGGAGATATCTTTTTCGTGCTCTTGTACGAATGCATCCCACGAGGCGTTTGCAAAAGATACGCCACTGCCCGACAATATAAAAACGATAAGGATGAAGGCCAACAATCTTTTCATTTTTCGTCCTTTAAAACATGATTTCTACTTGCGATTATCGTACCATCTCATGTAATTGGCTCTATGTCTCCTGTGTAAAAATTATGTTAAAACGATATAAAGTTGAGCCCTCTTTCTTAAGAGGGATGCTCATGCGCACTGGCCGTCATAAAGAAACACCTTTCTTTTCGAAAGGTGTCTACGTATCTTGTTCTATTAAAGGATTTTCAGTTTGGCTCCGTGCCGATCAGCTTCGACGAGGCGCAATTTCCATCGATTCTTCAACTTTTTTAAATCTTCTTGAAGCCCTTGCAGTGGATCACGTTTTCGTCGGATCAGAAGCAGACTCGGTCCCGCGCCGCTGAGGGCCACAGCAAGCGCCCCTCTTTTCTTTGCCAGCTCAATCAACTGCAGAGAATCTTCGATAAGTAAGAAGCGATAGGGTTGGTGGAGTCGGTCTTGAAACGCGTCTGTTACGAGCTTCTCATCTCCACTTCCGAGCGCGCTGATGGTCAGTCCCAGCTGAGAGAGATTATAAGCGGCATCCTTGAAAGAGACTTTTGCAGGCAATGCTTTTCTCGCTTTGGCTGTTGGCAGAGAAAAGGCCGGAATCAAAAGAGCAAACGAAAGATGTTTAGAAAGGGGAAGTTTACCGTAAGAGATTTCTCCATTTTCCCAGCTCGATGTGATCAGTCCGCCAAGAAATGCGGGAGCCACATTATCAGGGTGCCCTTCCAGACTCGCTGCCATCTTTAAGACATCTCTCGCTACTATCTCTGTTCCTGAAATGTGGTACGCCGCCATGACGCCAGCTACAATGCAGGCAGCAGAAGAACCAAGACCCTTTCCGACGGGAATGGTGCGCGAAACGCGGACCTGAAGATTGGCTCCCTCTACACCGAGTTGTTTTAATGTCTGCCGATACGCCTTCAAGGATAGATGTTTCGTATCCTCGGGCGCCGTCGTCTCTTGAAAGACAAATTCTCCATACAGTCTCAGCGCTACACCCAAGGAGTCAAATCCCGGCCCCATATTCGCGCTACTGGCAGGCACTCTGACTTCAAACATGCAATACCTCCAAGACATTCGCTTCCATGTCTTCTTTCCTACAGATTCTCTCCTGCGTCCTCTGCGAATCTTCTAGTTTTTGCATCGGTTCAGGTAGAGGCAGATCTGTCAAAGCACTCAGTGCTTCCAGATCCTGTATCGGATCGTGGGAGCTCGTTTTTCCGAGGCTCTCCAAAACAAAGGAGGGAAACTTAAAGGGGCTGGCTGTGGCCACCACAATCCCCTTTTCTTTTCTTCTATGAAGGAGAGAGGAGGCGACGGCCGTATGCGGATCAAGAAGGATCTGCTCCTCTGACCAGACGCGGCGAATCTCTTCACGCACCTCATACTCTTGAACACTTCCGGAGCGGAAGCCGCTAAAAGGATGAGACCAGTGAAAACGGCGAGAGGTCTCCAATTCGTTCATCGCTCGGCGCACTTCCTCTACTCCACCCGTTTCATGGAGTAGTCGCTCCAGGTTGCTGCTGACAAGAATATCCATAGAAGGCGACTGACTGCGGATCAGCTCTCTTCCAGCGTCATAGACTCCGCTTTGGAAAAAACGATCCAACACATCGTTTTCATTCGTGGCAATGAGAAGCTCGGCGATGGGTGCCCCCATCTTCCTCGCCCAGTGCGCAGCGAGGACATTTCCGAAATTTCCGGTCGGGACGCTAAAGCGCAGGGGAACACTCTTTACATGCAGTGATGCATAGACATAGTAGACAATCTGCGCCAGCAGTCTTCCCAGATTGATGGAATTGGCAGAGGCGACTCGCCAGCCTTTCTCTTGGAGTCTCTGATGAAAACGCACATCTGCCAGCATCTGTTTCACGCCTCTTTGCGCATCATCGAAGTTTCCGCGCAGGCCAATCACCGTAGCATTCTTTGCGCGCGTGGTGAGCATCTGTCTTTCTTGAAGCGGGCTGACACCGTCTTTTGGATAGAAGACAATCGTTGAAAACCCTTCCACACCAGAAAAACCTTCGATGGCCGAAATCCCCGTGTCACCGCTGGTCGCTGTGAGTAGAAGCGTGTTCTCCTCTCTTCCCAGGTGTTTTTTCGCCAATTGCATCAGATGCGGAAGAAAGCACAGGGCCATATCTTTAAAGGCAAGCGTCGGTCCGTGAAATAGCTCAAGTACCGCCATATCTTCTCGCTCAACGAGCTGAACAGGCACGGGATGAGAAAACGATTGGTAGGCCTGCTCCGCTGACTCTTTCAATTCCTCTTTTGATATTAAGGAGAAAAAGGGGCTGAGCACAGTGGACAGCAGATCAGGGTAGGATAATGAGCGTAAGCTCTCCCCGTCTGGCAGAGAGGGAAAGGCAAGTGGAATATACAACCCTCCATCAGGCGATAAACCCTGTAATATTGCCTCTTCTGCCGTTGTTTGTTGAATATTCCCCCGCGTGCTTGTGTAGTTCATCATTTCTCTATCGGAATTGCCACTGCTTCAGGCGGGAGCATGGATTTTACTTGGAGGTATTCTATGGGAGCTGTCAGCCAGATATTTTCTCCCCATTTCTCCTCAACAGGTAGCGAAATCGGTTCGGTGCTTCGGATATAAAACCGTGTCTCTTCGTTAAAAGGCTCATGATGCAAAGGCTCTTTTTTTGCCACTAAATCTTTTCTTCTGAGTTCAAATAAGGCATCTTCTAGGTCGCTGAGCATCGCATGGGCCGTGGGATATCTGCCGGCCCCCGAGCCCTGAAAACTGACCTTGATAAAATTCTCGCCGAAAAACTCGACGCCATTTTCCGCCCCGTCCATGGCTCCGAGAAAACTGGCCTTGGGAAGGGCAACGGGGTGAACGGAAGCCTGTACTCGATGGCCTTCTCTTTTTGCTTGGGCCAAAAGACGAACAGCATAGCCCCTTTCGCCTAAACGCGCGATGTCTTCTTGCTTTAGCTCGGTAATGCCCTCTAGAGAGATATCAGCTTCTTCGGTTTTTCCCTGAAAGGCCAACGTGGCTAAAATTCTCAGTTTGCGACGGGTATCAAACCCTCCGACATCGTCGATGGGGTCTGCTTCGAGAAAGCCGAGTTCCGTAGCCTCCTCTACCACCTCTTCATACGAAATCGACTCTTCCCTCAGCTTTGTAAGGACATAATTGCAGCTCCCGCTCAGCAGCCCTCTGAGAGAACGGATTTCTCCGTGGAGACTGAGATCTTGAAGAGGCTTGATCAGCGGCGTTCCACCCCCTACGCTTGCTTCGTAGAGAAGATAGACGCCATGCTCACGAGCCTTTTTGCTCAATTCTTCGAAGTGTAAGCTGAGGACAGATTTATTGGCCGTAATCACGTGCTTTTTCTTTTCTAATGCTTCCTTCATCAGTCGGTAGCCGAGGTCAATATCCCCTGTCGCTTCCATGACAATTTGCACCGTTTCATCATCAAGTATTCTTCTGACATCGGATGTCAATATCGCGCCTTGAAGGTCGATGTCGCGTGGTTTTGATGTATCTCGCACCAACACGTACGGAAGATCGACTTGTTTTCCCAGACGCTGCTCAATGGCTTCCTTTCTTTTGTGAAAGAGATCCATGACTCCCTGTCCAACAGTTCCGTATCCTGCAAGCGCTATGCGGATCATTGTCTCCTCCTGATGATTTCTTCTGCAATCTGCACCGCATTGGTCGCTGCGCCTTTTCGCACGTTGTCGGCTACAACCCACAGGTTGACGGCAGATGGAAGGCTGGTATCTCTTCGGATCCGACCGACAAAGACATCATCCTTTCCTTCACTGTCCTCCGGCACAGGATATAGGTTGTTCGACGGATCATCCATTACCGCCACCCCCGGGAATTCTGCAATGCTTTCACGGAGTTGTTCAATGGAGAAAGGACGCTTAAGTTCTGCGTTGATGCTGACGCTGTGACCAAAGCGCACAGGTACTCGCACAGCTGTCGCCGTCACGCCGATGCTTTCATCTCCCAAGATCTTGCGCGTTTCATCGATCATTTTCATCTCTTCTTTGGTATAACCGCTTTCAAGAAATGCATCGATATGCGCGATGACATTGCCCTTGATCTTTCTCGGATAAAACTCCTGCACCCCCTCATCGAGGTCTCGAAGTCCCGCCAAGCCGCTCCCCGACACCGCCTGATAGGTGCTGTAGACGACGCGCTTGAGCCCGTAGGCGTCCTGAATCGCTTTGAGGACCGGCATGCACTGAATCGTGGAACAATTCGGGTTGGCGATCAATCGTCTTTCTCCGATGGCTTCCGGATTCACCTCAGGCACCACAAGAGGCACAGCGTCCTCCATGCGAAACACACTGGAGTTATCGATCACAGTGGCGCCGCTTTCTACGGCAAGCGGGGCAAATTCTTTGCTGATTGAACCGCCGGCGGCAAAAAACACGAGATCGAACGCTCGCTGAAAGCTCTCTTTTGTCAGTTCTTCGATGACCCATTCGATCCCCGCACACATCTTCTTGCCACCTGCAGATCTCTTAGAGGCAAGGAGTGTAAGTGAATCGATTGGGAACTTTCTTTCTTCTAACACCTGGAGGATCGTCCCTCCGACAAGACCGCTGGCTCCTACGACGGCTACATGGTATTTATTCATCTCTTTCCCCTTTGAATGTCTGGTACAAGGCTGAAACAGCCCGATTGGCATCTTCATTTTCCACTCCGACAAGAATACTCAGTTCACTCGACCCCTGGGAGATCATGCGGATGTTGATATCGGCTTGCGCGAGGGAAGTAAAGAGTCGAGCGGCAACCCCTTTCGTGCGGATCATCCCCTTTCCCACGACCACAACAAGCGCCAGTCCCGGCTGGGTCGTCAAACGCTGCGGATGACAGTACATGCGAATTTCTTCTAAGATTTTCTCGAGTTTTCCAGAAATTTGCTCCTCCGCGACGATGACACTGACCGAGTCGATGCCGGAGGGTGTTCCTTCCACGGTGACTTTGTTGCTTTCAAAGACGCTCAGGAGTTTTCTCAAAAATCCTCGGTCCTCTCGCATCTTTGTCTTTTCCAGTGTAAACACGCGAAAGTCTTTTTTTACGGCGATGCCTGTGACCACTTCCTTGTGCACGCCGTTTTCTGCAATCAACGTGCCGGGATCTTCAGGCAAAAGAGTCGAGCGGATCTGTAGCGGGATGCCTTCTCTTGCAAGGGGAAAGACGGCGTCTTCCTGAAGCACCTTGGCACCCATGTAACTAAGCTCGCGAAGCTCAGGATATGTCATATGGCGCATGGGTTTTGGATTCTCAACGATCTTGGGGTCCGCCATCAACAGTCCCGGAACATCGGTCCAATTTTCATAGAGAGAAGCGCCGATGCCGACCGCTAGAAGCGATCCGGTAATGTCAGAACCTCCTCGTCGAAAGGTCGTCAATTTGCCATCTGGCAGTGAGCCGTAAAACCCGGGAACGACAGCCTTTTCCACAGAAGAGAGTTTCGTTTCTATCCGCTTGAGGCTTTCCTCTTCATGTACTTCACCTTCAGAGCTGAAGAGAAAGAGATCCGCCGCATCGACAAATGTCCATCCCATGTAATCGGCGAGCAGCTGCGCGCAGAGATACTCTCCTCGGCTTGCACAGCTGGCGGAACTCTCTCCTGAGGCGATGTGAGCATTCACTTCCTCTAGAAGAGATTCTATGTCCAAAGATAAATCCAGCTCTCTGACAAGTCGCCGAAATCTATTGGCGATCTGCTCAAAGATCTCGTCGTAGCGAAAACCCGCTGAAGCCAGTTGCGCACACATAAGTAGCATGTCTGTCACCTTAAAGGCCTCCTCAGAGGATTTGCCCGGCGCGGAGACAACCACCACGCTTCTCTTTGGATCCTTTAAGAGGATCTCCTTCACTCTTTGAAATTCCGCCGGTCCGGCCAGAGAGCTTCCTCCAAATTTACTGACAGTCCGATCCATCTTCCCTCCTAATAAAAAACACTCATCCAATCAAGGACGAGTGACTCGCTGTTCCACCTAGTGGGGTTATTTGGCCTTAACGCGACCCTACGTTCCGACCTACTGCACTTCAGCCGGACACTCCGAGGTGGTTTTCAGATCTTCGCTCCTCGGACGACTCACACCCATCTGTCGTCTTCTCTGAGAGGGCTCGTATCTTACTCTTCCTCATCTGCGTTTGTATTATAATATCTCTCCGCTCGCCACCTGTCAAGATCTTGTAATATATTACACGGAGATGGATAACTAAAAAAATGGCGCGGGAAAGGAGACGTCCTCTCCATCACGCAACTTTATTTCTTTAAAAGATCTAGTGGCTCTATCGTCGGTTGATGAAAAAAGCATTTGTTCACAGAAGATGCGAGGCTTAGATGGGTCATTTTAAAGATTTATTTCTTCCATGATTTCGTACAGGTTCAAGGGAATCCCTTCCATTAGATCTTTTACTTTCACGTACCCTATCGGCTGAATGCTTTCGTTGACCTGAAAAAACGCGATCGACCCTTTTTTCATCCAACCTACAGAAAAGCCAAAACGCTCACACCAGTCTGAGAGGGTCGGTTCATGACCGACGACCATCAGGATTTCTTCTTGCGTCTGTTCGACGGCTTTTAGGAGTTCAAGGGTGTCGCCTCGAACGACCCAGTCCGCCTGCTCCATCTGGATCCCGAGACATGTCTCCAGCACTTCGGAGGTCTGCTGCGCCCGCACAAGGGGTGAGCTGATCAGCCGTACAGAAGAATGTTTGAGCGCTTCACATAGATTCGGATACGCTTTTTCAATCTTACGCCTGCCTTCTTCTGTCAGTGCACGCAAACCGTCAGGTTTCGCTCCTCTTTCTTCGGCGATGGCGTGGCGAATCAACAATAACAGCATCTTTGCCTCCTAATATATTTCTTGTGCCTAATTCATTGTAACATGAAGTTTTCGATACATATTGAAATTTTTGACCCGGCGCCTCATCGTGCGTATAATAGGATGAAAGAGGGTATCGGTCCAATGCCTCTTTATCATTAAAGATTGCCAAAATGTGTCAATTAATTCTTTGACAAATGATAAACGTTACCATATGATACACTCAGTGATTGATGATCAACGAATTCAATGAATCTAAAGGAGGACACATTGAAGAGAAACACATTTGTATTGCTGGCGCTTTTGTTAGTATTTGCCCTCGTGGTAGGCGCCTGCTCAAAACCTGCCGACACTCCGGCACCCCCGGCATCTGAAACACCATCAGATACCCCTGCACCGACGGATACACCTCCGGCAGCAGGAGACACCGTGGCACTGACAGTCCAGGCAGAATCCGGTTGGGTNNGCCATTGACCGCGTCGTGGCCGCCTATCCGGAAGCCAAAATTACACTGATTGAAACCGGCGCGTTTGACCATCTCGACGTCATTGACGCCACAGACGCCACCAATGTAGACGTGGCAGATGTCTTTGCTCTTCCGGCGGACCGCATCTATGGCCTCTCCAATGCCGAAGTCCTCGCCGGCATCGACTCCCAAAAACTCGCAGGCGAACTCGGCGGATTTGCCGACTTTGACGCAGGACTGGGCGGAAACTTCAAGATCGGCGATGAATACCTCGCCTTCCCCTATAACATTGAGACGTTGATTTCATTTGTCAATGTCGCCAATGCAGAGGCGGAAGCGGTGGATTATACAAAGCCGCTCGAACTAGTAGATGTCACCAAAGCGGAAACCATCTTGCTGCCGGCGTTTGACGCCTGGTTTGGCGTGGCACTGACCAACTCCGCAGGCATTGAACTTCTCGGAAAAGACGATGCAGGCAAACTATTCTCCGATATGACGGCAGAATGGGCCGAGCTTGCACCCGAAAAACAAGCAGCTATCGAAGCGCTGTTTAACTACTGGAAAGTTCAGTACGACAACAACACCCCGCTCTTTGACACCGACGCAGGTTGGGGATATATCGATGACACCTTCGCCACCGGAAACGCCGGCGTCATCCGCATCGGCGGACCTTGGGAGACAGGAAGTGTTTCCACCCTTGCCGGAGACGGAGCCGATCTCGAAATCTATCCGCTCGGACAAATCACAGTAGCCGGCAAACCTCTCACCCACTGGAAAGGTGGGTGGGGACTTGGTATCAACAGTCGCATTGAAGAAGATGCGCATAAGATGGAGATTGCCCACGCGCTGATCAAAGAAATCGTCAATCCGGAGTACGCCGTGGATCTGTTCAAAGCCACCGGCAAGATTCTTGAAAATGTCACCGCCGACACCTATGCCGGCAGCGACCTCTCGGATGTCGACAAGAAGGTCATCGCATCGGTCATCGCTTCTTATGAAGAAGCTCCTGCTCGCCCGCTCTTCACCGAGTGGGGAAGCGTTTGGGACACCTGGAAGAACAGCATTCTCTCCTGGAACGCCC
>LSQX01242918.1_pt1 | contig 14973 bp, 12 predicted proteins | sample 654561 | NCBI WGS metagenome assembly LSQX01 (sample SAMN04489861, study PRJNA283612) | anaerobic digester metagenome | isolation source: 4 biogas reactors fed with cattle manure at either 37C or 55C with and... | place: Denmark: Kongens Lyngby | collected 2014 | reverse complement strand
TAATGTTTATGCAGGTATTACTTGAACTGGAGATCTATTTATCCTTGGATTGTGTAAAACAAATATTGCGGTAGCATGTTTTTTGTGCCTTCAATCATTTACGGTTTTTTCATGTAGATATTTATTATTAAAATAGTGCAGAAGGCAAACAGAGGGGTTGATATTCTCAAGATGAAGAGTAAAATCAGGGTGCTAATCCATTTGAATTATCGTTTGGGCATTAACCAATAGTCGTTCTCTTGCGTTAATTCCCGATGGTTATTTGAGCAATACTTTTTTTAATTCAAGTATTTTTGACTTATTTTGAATTTTTGCTTTAATATACCAACGTTTTTCTAAGGAACCCCATGCGAGGTCAATAAAAGTTAGAGTCTGAGAGGTTTTTAAGGAGGTTTATGACTTCCGTTCTATTCATGAGTTAAATCCCTTAGGTGTTATGTGTAGATCACTAGTATATGATAATTTAATCCTAACTACAACAGCCAGCTACTATTGATCATCAGTATCTCATTATAATCATATGCAAGTGCCAGTTACAGCTACTTCAGTTACAGACATTACCTGATTGGCGTTTTGGCTCAAAAGTTATCGTCCTACACGATAATTCTTAATTCAAAACATTTTTGCTTTTTTTAAACAAAGAATCCATGGCTTAAAACCTTGAAAAAAGTAAGCTTTATATATTTTGATTGGAGTAAGCATTTGGCTTTGAAAAATATTCTGTTTAGATTAAAAATCCTGAAATTGATAGAATGCGGGGGAGAAAATGAGCATCAAAAAAGAAGACTGCGGAGCTACGTTTTTATTAAGTAATCGTTTTAAAGGGGTGTGTTAAATTTTTGGATCGAAAACGAGCTGTCAGTGTCGTCAAAGAAATCTTTGATAAATGTAAAGCTATAGAAGGTAAATCGATAAAACTATTGCCGCCCAAAGAAGATGAATTTTCTTCGACTTACCAGATTTATATTGACATAAAAAATGATCCATTTCTTGAACAGTGTATTGTGCGTGTTATTGAAAAATACCAATTAGACACTAAAATTAGTGGTAATTGGATTATTATTTATAAGACTTATAATCGTAAGCAGTGATTGTTCTTCAAAAGAAATTAATTTGAGTGGCATTATAAACACATAAAAGGTGTTTAGAGGGTTTTTTGTTTTGATCTATCGAAGTTTTGTGACTTGTGGGTAGCACCTGGCGTAGGGCTTAAGCGATTTCCTAAATATGGAATTGGTTTTCGCGCTATTTATCATATCGATCTTTCTTTGGGTTACTAAAAAGCAGCCAAGTGTTTAATGTTTGTTTTTTTCCTTATGTAGTGGGTTGTTTGAAACACCATAGTTAAAATACTTGTTAAACAATTTTTCTGGTTTTTTCTAGTAGTTTGTCGATTATTCTGCCCAGTGTGCCTAGTCCGTTAACTATCAGACGGCGCTGTCTATGTCTTTTTTGTGACTGACCGCGTTAATAGTAGGGAGTTAGAGTTGTAGAATGTTAGGTATTGTTGGTAGCTTACATAAAAAATTCATATAACAAAGCATTGATGAAGGCAACAGGAGGAAGATGCCAATATAGAACTTTTTAATTTAACCCCAATTCCACTGTTTAATCAAAACTTAGAAAAACAGCCTCTTGAAATAGTTACAAGTTTTAAAGAAAAAATCAAGGTTGCAGATGCATTGCTAATAGCACCCCTGAATACAATTAGTCTATTCCTGGTATTCTGAAAAAGGCAATAGAGGTTGCTTCACGAACATACAGCGATAATGTCTTTGATGGAAAAAACGTTGCGGTCATGAATGCTTCTATTGCGTCTATTAGAATGCTTGGTGGAGCAAGAGTGCAACACCACCCCAGACAAAGCTTTTTTTAAACATGTACCCGTTAACTCTCCAGATGCTATGTTGTCAAACGCAGAAGTAAACGTCGATTAAGCAGGGAATTTAACGAATCAAGAAACTTGGGGTTTGTAGACAATTACTTTGGGATTAGTTAAATGGACACAAAAGCTTCAAACAAAAAAGTGACAAGTAATCACAACTGGATGCAGGCTGTTTAAACTGTAGTTGCGGTTCTATTAGTTATCCATTAGTTTACATAAGTATCATTTGAGTAGACTTTTAACTACCACCAAGGGTGTTCCAGCATCAGCAGAACCAGTCAATAAATCCGCCAAACTACCCACGACATCATGAAGTTTTCGAGGGGTTGTTCCTTCCATAGAAATGTCATCGAGCTCATGGGTCTTTTGTTTTTCTTGCTCAATGATAGATTCGATTTCTTTTTTTGTTTTTCCCTGTGAGCTAAGTTTTCCTACAAAATACTTGTATTTAATACCTGTACGTAATTTAACTAAGCCTTTAGTGCACCCAAAAGAGCAAACTGGATCAGCTAATTCGTAGATTTTTGTTGAGGGGTCCATGTATGCTCCGTCACCAAATATGATTACTTCTACTGTTTTTCCTAGTTGTTCTTTGACTTTCAATTGGAGTTTTTGAGCTACTTTAGATGCTTCTCTTGGTGCTAGCTTTAGTTCTTTGTCTGAATGCATGTTTGAACCCAAGACCCCCCATTCAGACCATGCAAGGTTTCTTGGGTTGTTACATATATCTTTTAGGGTGATTGAGTTTTCGAATTTTTCTTTGATTTTTTGTAGCATTTCATCAGCGTCGTGTATGCAGGATACGATTATGCCGTCAACTTTGTGGTTGATTAATTGGTAGGGGTCGTTTGAAAGATAAATCTCGGAGGTAACGCCTTCTGCTTTTGCTATTTTTGCGTAGAGTTCTAGGTAGTTGACTCCTGTTGAGGGATGGTTGAAGTTACAGGAATTAGGATCAGTGTAGACAATTTTTTCTCTATTTAGGTCTATTCCTCTTGTTTGATGTAGGTTTTCGGGTGCAATTTGGTTACCTACGCAGTCTCTTGGGTAAGAAAACTGGATTGTTATTTTGCCTTTGGGTACTGCTTTTACTAACCCCTCAAGGATGGGAACGAAGCGGTTTCGACTAACTATTGGGTAGAGTATGCCAAGGTTGCTTGATTCGATTAAGCCTAGTTTCTCTCTAACGTCTTTAGCTATTTCTTCTTTAGAAACATAGTTGTTTTGAGCTCTTGCTACTACCGACTCTTTAATACATAAAATATCACCGTCACTGATTAAGCCGTCGGCGTGGCATTGTGCAACAGACTTGTAGGTTTCCTCTACAATGTCATCACCTTCTAAAATAACACCCATTTTTACACCAAAAGCTGTAACCCCTATATAATCAGGCAATGCACCCATTTTGATCACGGAAAAGAAGTAAATAAGAAAAATAATATTTAACTATATTGCAGGTGAAGTCATTGATTTCTCAAGTTATCAACCATAAATGAGGTTTATTGGGTTTCTGGGTATCAGAATTTTTTATATTTTCAGCGACCGGCCCTTTCGGTTGGTTAATCGAACACAAAATGCGTTGCAGTTTGTGCAGGGTAGGATTTCGATACGACAATTACGGTCTATGACGCACTTCTTTAGCCATTCTGCAATCGCGCGGTATTCAGGGTCTTGGGTCATCGGAGGTCCTATAGAGTATCCGTAATATATGATGAATTCAAATTTGCGAATTATCTCTTCTGGAAACATTGCAATTTTTTAGAGCATTTTGTTAAGTTCACTTTTGCGACTGTCTCAGGTCTTTCTTGAATCATAAGCGACCGCATTACACTAAGTACAATGTGGGCCTACAGTAACAGCAATAAACCTGCAAAGAGTAGCAATGGGAACCACTCGCCATCCAACATCAACCCAGCAGAAACACGTGTACACCGTTTGTTAGTAAACCACCAAATCGCTAAATATCCATAGGCACTACCAAAAACAAAAACGGGTAAAAATTCAACCAAAACTCCATTCAGGGCACAATAAAACGGCAAAAGCAACAACAAAGTATTCAAGACAACTAGCAATCTTTTTGTGTTTTTGACACCCATTTTTACCGGTATAGTTTTTACACCTAAAGAGGCATCCCCCACAACATCCAACACATCACAAAGGATCGCACCCACAAACACTTTTATGAATATAAAAAAGAAAACACACCCTGCAATCAAAATATTAAACCCGAACAACGCTGGCAAAAAACAGCCAGGTAAAGCCCAACTTATCGCTACAACTAAACTTTTAACACCCGTGATCTCCTTGAGTCTCGGTACCGACTTACAAATTTTTATGCTGTAAACAATCCCAAGAATCAAAGGCATAACAAGAATAATAACAGCGACAATTCCCCCAGTGAAACCCAATCCCAACCCTATAATCATTGAGACAACAGAAGCAAATAGGTAATAATCAGTCCTTTTTGTCACTAACTCGGGCTTATTTATTGAGTCCTCCGCTTTGTCGGTTACTTTGTTTAAACCGTAAACAGCAAAAGTAACTAAGAAACCTGCCAAGAGTAGTGGAGGTGCAAGAGTATAGCCATAGATTAAAAAACCAAAGGTAACAACCATAGAGGAATTCAAGGACAGGAGAATCGAAGATGCAGTCATGAACTGTAATGTTTTGTAAAAGAATGCATTGAAATTGTTGACTTTTTGATGCGATTGAGTAATCTTTGCAGTGAATAATGAATCAGACATTGTCGGTTCGCCTACTGGATGAAATTAAATATACCGTAAACCATATTAACTGTTTCCTAAACAACGATAAATGATTTTTTTAATAATTTTGGCTCCTACAAGTTATTTTTTGAGTATTTGGTAATGTCGACTGTTTCACTTGACTTTAGCAACTCCGCAAAGAGACCCTCGCCCCAAGCAATTGCCTCTTTACTAAAAGCCAACAAATCCATACTGTCATCGTACTTTCCAGAAAGCAAAAAGAGCCCCAAAGAAAAGATTTTCTCAGTGACAGTAAGCGCAGGTTCTAAGTCTTCCTTGGTGTAAATTTTTAACCGGTCACCTTCGATATGTCGAGCCAAATCCTCAATGTCTACAAGGCTAAAAATTTTTTCTAAAACAGGTGTAGTTACGATTAACTCTATTTTGCACCCCTGTGACAGCAAAACACCAGTTAACAAAATAAAATCTGGATGAAAAATGGGCGCGGTGCCATAGAGTCTTTTTGAATCTTGAACCAAATCAACAAATTTTTGGTGTACAACGCCTAACTCGGAGGTATTAGCTTGAACAATCTCGGCATCTTTCAAAGCATTTAGGTTAAATAAAAGGTTTGTTGGGATTGAGGAGACTTTGTGAAGCAACCAAAAATCTTTAAACTTATCCAGAACCTCAACAGAATCCATGTATTTTTTTATAAGCTCTGTTTGTAAGGTGCCAAGAGCTGTTAATTCATACACTTTTTGATTTTTAGTTATCAAATTGGAGGTTTCAAATTCATATAGAATATGAAGAATAGTAGTATCTCGGGTGTTTTCAATTTCGCTTTTTAAGTCAGCTAGTTTTTTGGCACTCTTTAGAAGACTTAGCAGGATTTTTACCTTTAATTCGGAACGGAGTAGCGAAAGGTAACTCAAGAGCACATCACCTTGTCTGAGTTAGATTAAGGCACATTTAAAGGTTGTTTTTGTTCGATTTTCGTAATATCGAGATGGTGAATTAGCAGCATTTAAGTGCATAACTAACCGCCCCAGCTGTTTTACACTATTTGTAAAACGAAAGCCATTGACGTGTCAAGTTCAGCGCCAACATCAAAGACAAAGGTCATTGTTTCTCCAAGGTTTATCGAAGGAGGAGTGAAGAAGCTTATCGAACCTACCGGTGCAGATGAATTTGCAACGTTATGTAATGATATTGTATACAACGTATTTGGTTTGGCGTTGGCGTTTGTTTTAACGTGTGCAGTAAGTTGCAAGTGACCTGCTGTTAATTCTGTGTTAACATAGTTTAGGTTTGTCCCAACATTGTTTTGAGATACTGGCACCGTTGTGTAGACGGGCGTCGATTGGTCGTTGAATTTGATGGAGAAATTGTTGGTCAAGTTGTATTGAACGCCGGAGATTACTTTCAATGTTGTTTTGGTTTTGAAAACATTTGATGCGTATGAAACTGTCGAAAAGCATACAAACTATGAATAGAATGGCGATTAGTAGCACTTTTGAGAACAGTGAATTTAAAGATTTCATGAAAGAAAAAATAAGTAATTACCTTATGAGAAAAAATATCTCTTAAAGTTACTCATCTATATTTATTGGGCATGCGTTTTTTGGAAACTCTATCACACCTTGAAAGATTTCTTGAAACAACTGCGGCTCTTCACAGTGTATAGGTATCAACTTCACCGGTTTAATTCGCTCAATCAACTCTTTTAGTTCAGGTTTAGATGCATGACCTGAAACGTGCCTACACTTAAACGACCGCTTACCCTTATCGTTAGTTTCATAATCGCAGTTGATTTGAAAGAAATCCATCCAATGCACCATTTTATCTACGTCGATTTCCATTTCCTCACAAAATGGCTCGGTAGAAGCAGAAATATAGCGTGTTTTATGGTTGCCATCTTGGGGAATCAAGTCGAATAGTTCGTTTGAATCCCAAATTGAAAACATCAAAACGTACTGTTTAGGGTTATTGCGTATTTGGTAGGCTCGTAACCCATGATCTAGGTGATGTGTAGCTAATGAATAAATTTCTTCATAATCGTAGGGTTGATCCTTGCATGTTTGAGGTAAGGGATTTTTGGGGTTTTTTACTTCACCGCCGATTCCAAGTCGTTCTGCTATGCGGACCAAGTTGTGGTCATCTTTAGCTGTGTTTCTGCCGTGATAGTGCAGGTAGCCCATCTTGTACTTGTCGTAATCTGCTTTAGAGTAGAGTAGATCACCTTCGCGTTTAAGGTAAACTTTTAAGTTAACCATTGTGCGAGGGTCTGGGAATTCGCTTGGAAAATTGCAGTGCATCTCATAGAGCAAGTATGCAAGTTTGGGCGATATTACCAAAGTACGGTTGTTAGTTTTAGCAGCTTGGTGTACGGTGTTGAAACGTGTTAGGTCTTTCCAACCAAAATTAATGAGCACTAACCCTTCACATCCACTTATGTCTTTGGTAATTTCTTTGCCGACTTGCTCTTCAGTTAGAACATTATCAGAGTTTACCCTTGTGCCTTCAGTGATTAGAATATCAACTGGACCACCAACAGCGTTTATGTATTCATCCATGGAGACTTCGCCTGCGCCATGGAACCTTAAGTCACCTGTATATAGAATGCGCTTACCATCGGGCAACGTAAGCAAGATCGAGCAAGCGCCTGGCACCGAATGTCCTACAGGGATAAGCTTGTACTTTATGCTTTTTACATTGCCCTCTGAAGCAGTGTTAAATCGCCTGTATTTTGGGGCAACGTCATAGGTGAATGGGAATTTTGTTTTTGAATCTACTACAATGGGATGTTCATCTTCTTTTTTCTCGCATAATGTGCATTCCTCTGGGCAAAGGGTTTTGTAGCTGGGTGGTTTCTGTTTTATAGTTGATTCTTTGGCTATTTTGTAGTATTGGTCATCCACGCCGGAAACGGAAACTTCAGTTGTGGCTTTTGCTAGCACTTTGGTTTTTTCTGTACAGTAAACAGGAATAGTTGGGTCAATGAAACTTATGTCTTGGATGTGATCGAAATGTACGTGGGTAATAAATACTGCGTCGACTGCTGGATTTGTTGGGTCACAGGGGGAAACTTGGGTTGTTTTCCAGTAATCAACTGCTTCTTTTAGGGGTATTTTTTTGTTAACTTCTTCATTTTCAAATAATGAAGTCATATCAACAAGGTAGTGTGTGTAGATACCGTCAATTTTTGGCAAGATACCCAAACGTAGTAAATCATGTAACGCGTTTTTGGAGCGTGCTTGGATGTAGTCTGAGTAGAATTTGTTGTATTCACTCATGCGGCGTCCAAAATCGAGTAGGAGTGTTCCATCGTCTGTTCTAAGGAGAATTTTGTTACCGCCGATTTCACCGATTGCTCCATAGAAGGTTAGTGTAGTGGTCAACTATTTCCCCTGCTTTGTACAGGTTAACTTGCTTTAATAACTTATTAAAGAAACTCGTAATCGCTTTTTCTTATTGTGGTTTGCTGCAGTTACGAATTTAAAGTTGGATAAGATTGAAAAGAACTTTAATAACATTTAAGCTAACATCCATTGAGATAGTTTGACTGTTCAGTACTTGTGCAAAAAATGTTCAAAAACATATTCTAGGCGCGAATATGCAAACAATAGGTCTTGCCCTGAATGTGGCATGTTTTTGTTGTTAAACTATACGAAAACAAAACCTATTTCATCGATATCACATGATGAGGTTACTGGTCATAAACATCTGAAAGAAAAACCTTCGTTAATATACGCTGCACAAAGTCTTCGAAACAAAATAGGTCGTATAAAAGAATACCAAGTTGTATCTGAAACTGAAAAAGAAACAACACCACCCACATTACCTGCTTTTGAAAGTTGGCTTTGGAGTACAGAATACGAGGAAGCATTGAAACTTCAAAAAACTTTGCTTCAACGATACAAAGGTAAAACCCTTGAACAAGTAATGTTAGGTGAGGTTGCTTCTAACGAACAAGGGCAGTGTTATACGATTTCTGGTACATGTAGTTCAGCGTTTAAACAAGCTACTTATGAGCAAAGTAGACAGATGCTTATCTCTGATTTGAAAGTGATTCCAGGAATAGGTCCCATAAACGAACAAATCCTAAAGCAGAACGGATACAGTACTGTAGAAGACCTAAAAAAACATCCGCGTTGGAAAAATCAAGCTTGCGACTATATGGATATGGTGGACAGAAAAGAGGTTGCTTCTACGCAAAAGTGGTTATGGCATCGGTTGCCAAAGGCGCATCCTTTACTGCATTATCTGGCAGGATTTATTCAGGAACAAGACTTTGCAATTATTGACATTGAGACTTTGGGATTATCAGAACGACCTATAATTTTAATTGGTCTTGCAAAACCGGTTGGAGACAAGATTTGTACGAGTCAATTTTTGCTTAGGGATATTCAGGATGAGCCGAGTGCAATTTGGGCGCTTGTGTCTCAACTTAAACCTAGTACGGCACTTATTACTTTTAATGGGCGTAGTTTTGATATTCCCTATATCAGGCAGAGATTGGCTTATTACGGGTTGGATGCATCTTTGGATAATCCTCATTTTGATGTTTTACATTTTACTAGGCGAGCTTTTAAGAATAAATTACCCGATTGTAGACTTGGCACTGTTGAAAGGTATATGGGTGTAAAAAGAGATGTTGATGTTCCCGGGGCTCTGGTCCCTACTTTCTATGAGACCTATCTAAATACTAAGAACGTTGGTCCCCTTGTCCCGATTGTGGAACATAACAAGCAGGACTTGTTGACTCTTGCCAATCTATTCTGTAAACTCTACGAGGAATGGAAGCTATGATTGAAGATTTCATTAGAGGTTTAAAGCGGTCTCGGGCTTACAAAAAACAGATTGTACATATTGAGGAATTACCCACAAAAGAAGCAAAATATGGAGACCTAGAAAAACCTTTAGAAGAGAATCTTGAGACGTATTTTTTAAATCGAGGTATCAAATTTTATTCTCATCAAGCTCAGAGTATCAATATAGTTAGAGCTGGCATGAATGTTGTCATAGCCACACCTACCGCTTCTGGGAAGACCTTAGCCTTCAATGTACCCGTATTTGACGCCTTAGCTTTAGAGAATAATGCAACGGCGCTCTATCTTTATCCGACCAAAGCCTTAACTAACGATCAACTAAAAGTTATTCGTGATTTAGAGAAAGAAACAGGTATCAAAGTAGACGCAAATATTTACGACGGGGACACACCGAAGCATCAGCGGGCAAGTATTAGGGATAAATCCAGGGTTATTCTGACTAACCCGTATGGGCTTCACCAATATCTCCCGTGGCACCATTTATGGCGAAGGTTCTTTCAAAACCTCAAATTCATAGTAATAGATGAAGCACACGTTTACCGAGGGGTTTTTGGCTCTAACGTCGCCATGCTTATGAGGCGACTGTTAAGAATATGCAATTTTTATCATTCCAACCCTCAGATAATACTTTCATCTGCTACGATTGCAAATCCAAAGGAACACGCCATAAAGTTAACTGGAAAAGACTTTGAAATAGTAATCAATGACAGTTCTCCTAAAGGAAAGAAGTCATTTGTCTTTTGGAATCCACCCTTTATGGATACAACCAACACTATTCGTCGATCAACGCATCAAGAAACTAAAGACTTACTATCATTAAATTTGTCTAAAAACTTGCAAACGCTCTGTTTTACTACTTCTAGGCAAATGGCTGAGCTTATTACTCGATGGGCCAAAGATGAACTGATATATAAGAAAAAGAGCGCTAACATAGTTACCGCGTATAGAGCAGGTTACTTACCTCAAGAACGTCGGGACATAGAAAACCGATTAAAGAACAAAAGTCTAATCGGTGTAGTCTCAACTAACGCATTAGAATTAGGAATCGACGTAGGTTCGTTGGATTCTGTGATTATTTCTGGTTATCCTGGAACTGTTATTTCAACTTGGCAACAAGCAGGGCGTGCAGGCAGAAGCAACTCTGCTTCCTTGGTAACATTAGTTGCTTTCCAAAATCCCCTAGACCAGTACTTCATGAAGCATCCAAACGACTTTTTTGGGCGGTCACATGAGCAGGCTATTATCGACTTGCATAACCGCTACATCAATTTAGGGCATATCATGTGTGCAACTAATGAATTACCAATTACGGATAGTGATAGACAATTTTTCCCCGAGCTATTTGATGAAAGCATACAAGCCTTAGGTCAAGAAAAACTAGTTACTAGAACACCTCGTGGATGGGTTTATTCAGGGACAGCTAGACCTACTGAGGTTGTGAACCTTGAGAGTATCTCTGACAAAACAGTCACCGTTATCTGTAATGGAAAAGTACTTGAAACTCTACCGTTAAACAAGGCTTATCGGGAAGCACATGCGGGTGCTGTTCTATTGCATCAGGGTGAAACCTACATCACCGAGAGTTTAGACCTTAAACAATTGACCGCTAAAGTAAAACAAGAAAACGTCAACTATTACACAGAAGTCCTCAAAGATGTCGATGTGTCAATCGAGAGAACATACGAAAAGCGTCAAAGTTGCGTTAAGGTTGGGTTAAGTGAGCTAGCCATAACCGAAGACTACCACACATACTTAACAAAAACATTTGACCAAGTCGTTAAGAGAACGCCTCTTGATTTACCACCGCTTTCTTTCACAACTGTCGGCTTATGGTTCACTGTACCAGAAAAGCTAAGAGAAATAGTTGAAGCCCAAGGACTTGACTTTGATGGCGGCTTACATGCGGTTGAACATGCAACGATAGCTATGTCGCCAATGTATGCGATGTGTGACCGCTGGGATATCGGAGGACTCTCAACACCACATCACCCAGACACAGGGGAATCTACGGTTTTTATCTACGACGGCTTCGAGGGAGGTATAGGTATCTCTGAAACCCTTTATACAAAAATCGAGATATTATGGCAGAAAACGCTTGAACTCATCGAAAACTGCGAATGTAAAGACGGCTGCCCCTCATGCATATACTCACCAAAATGTGGAAACGAAAACCAACCGCTAGATAAGAAAGCTGCTATCATCATATTGAAATGGCTCTTAGCAGCCTGTATTAAGTCAGAGAAGTAGTCCATACTAACCCCCCACAGACTACTACCAAAAATCATGACCAAACAATTTGCAGTGCTGCCAATCAATAAGTATTTTTGTTTTAAAAAAGTACGGTTATTCTATAAGTCCAAAAATAAAGGTCGGAATTTATGATGAAAAACTATGGACAGAATAATCGGCAACTTTGGGGCTAGATAGTATCCTGCCCATTCTTGTAGTTCCGGAGGCATACCTCCCTCGTAGGTCACGCGCAGCTTTTGCCCCTCATAGACTCCGAATCTATGTAAGTCAGCTTTAACAGTTCTTAAATCGTAGGTTCTTGCAGTAGATATCTCAGTTAGAGTATTTAACAAATACTTTTCTTTCAAATCCATTGCTGCCTCTTCCGTATTGCCTATAAACCAGACAGCTTCACTTTGAACGACAATACAAATCATCAATAAATAAGATCAATGGCTTATCAGTTGATATTGATAGCAATTCGTTTGTTATAGTAGCAAGCAACCGGTCTCCTTCATGACTGCAACAGACTGGTTCAGCAGTGTCAAAACCAATACTTTGACCGGTAAAGGCAAACATGCTTTTAAACTCATACGATTAGAAATAGTAGTTTTATTCTGGTGTTCTCAGACAGGAAAGAATCGAACACCTCAATAAAAGGGAAACACGGCATAGGAGCATCACTTAAACACCAACCAGAAAGAACAGCTATGCCTCTCTGCAACTATTCTTGCTTAGCCCTTAGAAAGAGTACTGTTAATGACTTGAAGTTTTGTGAGCTACCTTACAGAAAGACTGAAATTTTCGACTGTTCTTGAGGTAATGTTTTGAGATTAGTTATTTCTCTTTTTCTATGAGACAACCTACAGACTGCACTATGGTTGGGTTCAGCGCTGCTTTAAGACATTAAACCTGCAGCACTCATAAACTATAATAACTATCTGATTTGCCGTAATATTATAGGCGTAGTCGTCTGCAGATCTCAACAGACTACACTCTTCCCAAGCTAATGACTGCCTTTTAACGGTCATCAGTAAGTTATCGCTGGGCACAATTACTAGTTTGTTGAGCAGTAAAAAAATTAGTTGGTCAACAACAACTTCTAATGACTGCTTATGATATAATAGCGCTGTCTTTTTATTGGCATAGAAGAGCAGCAAGAAAGTCATTGTCAAGGTAACACAACAAATTTTGGCATATACTGTGGAGCATAGGGTAGCGTGTTAGCGGATGGTGATAGCAATGCGTATATCGTTTGAGGAAATATTCAAAAAAAACTGAAATCTTCAACCCTGTCTCACAAACCAACTTACTTCTATCAGGCAAACATGCAAAAACGAGCCCCGACAAATCAGTTCTTGGCCTTGCAAGCGGAAGCGATCATCCCTCTTTTTTCTGGGTAAGTGCCTTTGGTATTCACGTTAGCTGTTATGATCTATGCAAAAAAATATGTAGAATACGCTAATGCCCGTGCCAAGTTACTGTGTCTAGATGAAAAAGTGCAGTATTTCCGCCAAGACTTAACTATACTTCAGGCAAAAAATATGACCTCGTGGCAGCTCTTGGCATTCACATAAACATTTTTGGCGGTAGGGTTCAAACTTTAACCCGTTTTAAAAGCATGCTAAACTGGATGGAACAATTATCCGCTCTGAACCTAACTGGACCACTAAGCCAACACCAGCTAACGTGCTAAACATGCTAAAATCGTTGGGTTTCACTCAAAACATTTTTCTGACAGTTACTGAAATACAAGAGCTACCCAAAGAGCAAGGCTTCAGAGAACATGACATATCACCTCAACAAAAGAGGGCTGGGAGATTTCTCTCAAACTGATATTTATAACCATGCAAGAATACATGATAGCTCACCCCAATTTGACAAGGATGAACAAACAGTAATCAATTACTTACAAGGTGAATATGATGCTGCCGATAACGCTATGGATGTAACTTTGGGTGTTTAAACCATCAAGGAGTGTTTTGTCTTGAGTTCTTAACATATAAAGCCGTAAGAATGGGCAGATAGATCAGCTTGAGTTTTAGTATTCTCATCTTCAAGTAAAGCGTCATTTCTTTCCGCAAGTTACTTATTATATCTTCAACACTCTCTCCTTGGTCTGTAACATCTACTTCCAAAAGTCAAACAACTTGAAATCAAGTAAAAACGGATGGATAACAAAGAAGGTGACCAAAGAAGAAATCTACAAAGACTACGGTGTTTTTAGCAACCTTAAAACCAAGATAAAAACCAAAACCAAGAGACCTCCGAAGAAACTACAACAATGTTTTAAATGTGGCAAAGTGGGTGATGCAATGACTAAACATTCACTTACTGGTGGACATAAGCCGCCCTTCATATGGCTATGTAGGAAGCCGTGCCATGACGAAGCTCACAAGTTTGGCATAAAACTGACAAAAGAGCAAAAGGCTGCCCTAAAGCAGCAGCCGCAATGTAACATACAATTTCCTACTGAGGACAACGTTGTTAATCCTTATTCTAAACTGATTGCGCCTGAGTCACTTGAGGGAGACAAATTCAAGCAGGCTTTCAAGCGGATGAACTCAAAGTAAAGAAATAAATAACAAGTAAAGCGAGAACAGTCCAATTTCAAAGTTTTTGACGCCCTGGTTTTTGAGTTTTAGTCAATTGATTTCGTGGCAATTCTGGATTTCTTTCAACGTTTAAAAGTTTCTTTAGACCCCAGACCGTTACATCTCGGTCATTAGGCTGCTGCTTTATCCACAATTCACGATACTCACGGAATTGCTCACCTGTAATTTTGCCCTTTGATTGCAACTCACTTAACAGTCCTAAAAAGGCTCTAAGCTCAGCGTGTTTATCAGTATCTATGGCACTCATATATTTCACTCTCGTTTCTGTCGCAAATCTCTATAGGCAACATCTAAGCAATATATATGAAGAGTAAAAAAAGTTATGTCCTGCATTCTACACAATTGGGTTGGGACATACTTGCATTAGAAGAAGATTGACAAAGAAATAAATTGTCGATCAACTACTTCTAAGCTAAAGAACTAAAGACGGAACGAAGATACGTTAGTAGAGAACTAGGTAGATTGGTAAGTAAGGGATAATATCAGTCGATAAAACAAGAACGCAGATACCTCAACCGATAAAACTAACAACGTTATAAACGTCACTTCAAGAATCTCAGGCAAAACTATGTATTTAACATTAATAAAAAAGCTCTAAAAATAGATTTACAGCTTTTATGCAAAGAAAACATGCGTTAGCAATTCGAATTAGAACTGATTCAGGTAATTATCCTAATAGCCAAGATTTAATTGGTAAAAAATCTATC
>LSQX01014244.1_pt1 | contig 14973 bp, 18 predicted proteins | sample 654561 | NCBI WGS metagenome assembly LSQX01 (sample SAMN04489861, study PRJNA283612) | anaerobic digester metagenome | isolation source: 4 biogas reactors fed with cattle manure at either 37C or 55C with and... | place: Denmark: Kongens Lyngby | collected 2014 | reverse complement strand
GCCTTCCTGTTCGGCGCCTGCCTGCCGCGCGACGACCGGCTGCTGGGGTCGCTGGTCGAGCGCGTCGAGCCTCTCGCCATCGTGGTGCTGATGCCGATCTTCTTCGCACTTGCCGGACTGGGCACGACGCCCGACGCCTTCGTGGGCGCGGGACTCGGCGCGATGCTGCTGATCCTGGTGGTCGCCGTCGTCGGCAAGGTCGTCGGCGGAGCCGTCGGCGCTCGGCTGTCCGGGCTCGGCTGGCGCGACAGCCTGGCGGTTGGCGCGCTGATGAACGCGCGCGCCCTGATGGAGCTGATCGTGATGAAGGTCGGCCTCGACGCCGGGATCATCGGCCCGGACATCTTCACCATGCTGCTGGTGATGGCCATCCTGACCACCGTGCTCACCGGGCCCCTGCTGACCCTGTTCCTCGGCCGGAAGACGGCCGCAGGGCCGGGCCTGCGGCCGCCGGCGCGGGCGGCAGCGGCCGCGGACGGCCGCGCTGACTGAGGCGACCGGCCCGCCGGGTGTCAGTCGACCGGGCGCGCCGGAGGCGCCTGCCCGGGCGGCGGGTTGGGGACGTGGATCGCCACCCCGCGCCCGTGCTTCTGCCGCGGGCTGATGTTCACGCCGACGCCCCCGCTGGTGTAGCTGCGCCCGCCGAAGCGGCCGGTGCCGGCGCCGACGCTGACGCCGCCGCCGCCATGGCCGTCGGCGGTGCCCTGGAACAGGATGCCGTTGGCACCCAGCGACGCCGCTTCCTCGCGCAGCTTGCGCATCACCGAATCGGTCTTGTTCTGCTCGCCGTAGGTGAAGGCGCCGCTGGACGTCTCCAGCAGGGCGATCTCTTCATAGGGGACGCCCGGCGAGCCGTAGTACACGCGCACCTGCGACGGATCGATCGGTGGCCGCGGCGTACCGGTGAGGATGTGCGAGGTCGCGCAGCCGGCGAGCAACAGCACGGCGCCTGCGGCAACGACCTGGAGCATGCGGACTGGACTCATGGGTGGCCCCCCGTGGCGGTCTGGATCCCGATCATCCTCGCATCCGGATGAATCCCGCGTCACTGGCGCGGGCCCCCACCCCGGCCTCAGGCCATGCCGCCGTTCACCCCGATGACCTGCCCGGTGACGTAGCTGGCGGCGTCCGAGCACAGGAACCCCACCACCGCGGCGACCTCCTCCGGCGAGCCGGCGCGGCCCGCGGGCACCATCTGTTTCACGAGCGCGGGCGGGAAGGCGTCGTCGGCCATGCGCCCGGCGACCACCCCCGGCGCGACCACGTTGACGGTGATCCCGCGGCTGGCCATCTCCCGCGCGAGCGACTTCGACGCGCCGTGGAGGGCGGCCTTGGCCGCGGCGTAGTTGCTCTGCCCGCGGTTGCCGAGCACCGCCGCCACGCTCGAGACGCTGACGATGCGCCCCCAGCGCGCGCGCGCCATGGGCAGCAGCAGCGGGCGCGTGACGTGGAAGAACCCGTGCAGCGAGACATCGATGACGCGCCTCCAGCGGGCCTCGTCCATGCCCGCCATCGGCGCATCGTCGTGGATGCCGGCGTTGTTGACCACGGCGTGCACGGGACCGTGCTCCAGCAGTGCGTCCATCGCGGCCGCGGTGGCGGCGCCGTCGGCCACGTCGAAGGCCACCGCCTCGGCGCTGCCGCCGGCGGCAGCGATCGCCTCGACGACGGCTTCGGCGCGCTCCCGGTTGGAATTCGCGTGGACGACCACGTGGTAGCCGTCCGCGGCCAGCTGGCGGCAGATCGCGCCGCCGAGGTCGCCGCTGCCGCCGGTGACCAGCGCGCGCCGCGGGTGGCGTCCGTACGTGTCCATGCGCCGATTATCGCGGCTCGGCCGCGGTCGGTGCGAGCATCACCGCGGCGCGGCCCTCCGCCAGGAGCTCGCCGGCGTGGTGGATCCGGAACCCGTACTGCTGGCTGGACCCGCCCTCGAGCAGGAGCTCGGCCTCGCCCTCGAGCGCGCCCGGAAGGTCGTCGATGCGCGCGCAGTGCAGGGCCACGCCGCGCAGGGCGACGAGGACGCCCGGTCGCACGCCGCCGCCGGCGCCGCGCGCACGCAGCCCGCCGTGGACCGCCATCGCCTGTGCGCCGAACTCGCACAGGTGCACCGCGCGCAGCATCCCGCCGCTGCGCAGCGGGTGCGCGGGGTCGCGGTGGCCGGTGGCGCGAAGCCGGATCCGCCCGGGGTCCCACTCGAGCACCTCGTCCCAGAGGCACATCGCGCCCTGGTGGGGCACGAGGCCGGCGAGTTCGTGGCGCGGGATCATGCCGGGTCCCTGGCGTGGTGGCGGGAGACGAGGAGCGCGAGCACGAAGTTGGACAGCACGCCGACGGCCACCGTGCTGCCGATGGCCCGCAGCACCGGGATCGACGACAGCGCGAGCAGGCTGAACACCAGCAGCGTCATCAGGCTGCAGACCAGAACGGCGTGCAGGGTCCGCACCTGGTCGGCGCGGCGGTCGCCGGCGTGCTCGAAGAACAGGGCGTAGTCCAGTCCGAGCCCCGCGGCCAGGATCAGCGCCACGAGGTGGAACAGGTTGAGTTCGACGCCCGATCCGCGCAGCACCGCGAGCACCACCAGCGTGGTCAGGGCCATTGGCAGCAGCACGCGCAACACGCGACCCGGCGCCCGCAGCGCGATCCACACCGTGGCCGCGAGCAGCAGCGTCGCCACCGCCAGGGCCGCGAGCACGCGGCCGCGGTATTCCGCGACGAGCGACTCCGAGGCCGCCTTCATGTCGAGCAGTTCGCCGCCGGCATCGTCGGCCGCGCGCGCGACCGCGCCGACGTCGGCCAGTCCGCTGAGCGAGACCAGGGCGGTGGCGCCGTCCGCCCCCTGCAACAGCAGGCCCCCGACGGTGGCCGCCAGCGGGGTCCCGGCCAGGTCGGCCGGGCGCAGGGGCGCGGCCGTGCGCGCGCGCTCGACGTCGCGAAGGAAGGGCGCGAACGCGTCGGCCCGGAACGGGGAGTCGGCGAGCGCCCCGGCGAGCGCGGCGCGGAGCTCGGCCGGCGCAGGCAGCGACTGCTGCCGCGCGCGCTGCGTGGCCACCGACGGCAGGTAGCGCGCGGCGCTGTCGTAGCCGCCGAGCGCACCCTCCGCGACCAGCGCGTCCAGGCGCGGCTGCAGGGCCTCGGCCGCGGCCAGCGCGGCGTCCGCGTCGGCGCGCCGGAGCACCAGCACGTAGCGCACGTCGGGCGCGCCCAGCTCCTCGCGCAGGCGCGCGTCCAGCGCCATCCCGTCCGCGGGAACGGGGGTCAGCCGCGACAGGTCGTTCTCCCAGAACGGTCCGCGTGCCGAGGCGATCACCGCCAGGCAGGCCGCGGCCAGCAGCAGCAGCGACCAGCGCGGCCGCGGCAGGCGCTGGATGCGCGCCCACAGGCCCTGCAGGAAGGCCGAGCCGGCGAGGTCGCGCGGCGCCGGATCGACCAGCGGCGGCAATCCGAAGCGCGTCGCCAGCGCCGCCGCCGCCAGCGCGCTGATGGTGAACACCGCCAGCTGCCGCAGCCCGTCGACGCCGGAGAACAGGAAGGTCAGGTAGGCGATGCAGGTCGCGACCACGCCCGTCACCAGCGCCGGCCAGAGCGCGCGCACGTTGTCGCGCGGGCTGATCCCCGCCCGTTGCTGGCTCAGGAAGTGGATCGGGTAGTCCTGCACCACGCCGATCAGCGTGAAGCCGAAGGCGACCGTGATCCCGTGCACCGCCTCGAAGCCGACGGCGACCGCGCCGAGCCCGGCCAGGCCCGCGGTCGCGAGCGGCAGCACGCCAAGCAGCGGCGCACGCCAGCTGCGGTAGGCCACGAACAGCAGCAGGACCAGGCCGATGGTGTCGACGGTCCCGATCCACTGCGCCTCGCGCGCGGTGCGGCCGCCGATCTCCACCGAGAACGCGCCGGGCCCGGCCATCCGCAGCCGCGCGCCGCTGTCCCCGGCGACGGCCGCGAACGCCTCGTGCACGGCGTCGTAGGCGCGCTGCTGCGCGCTCGGGTCGAAGCCGGCGGCGCGGGTCTGCAGCAGCAGCAGGGCTTCGCTGCCCGCGGCGTCGAACCACACGCCGTGCAGCCGCCGTGGCGCCGCCTTCGGCTGCCAGGCCTCGGCGACCGCGAGCATCTCCAGCGTGGGGTCGGCGGGAAGCAGCGGCTCGACCAGCGCGGCCATCGGCGAGCCGAGGTCCTGCAGCCGCTCGTCGAGCTGTTCGCCCAGGTAGGCTGCGTCCAGCGCCTGCCCGTCCAGCCTGGGCGACAGCAGGTAGCGGTAGGGGCGCAGCGCGTCCGGCACCGCATCCAGGCCGGCTTCGCCTCCGTTGGCCACGAATTCGAAGCCGGGATCGTCGGCCAGCGCTGCCGCCAGCGCGCGCGACTGGGCCGCCAATGCGTCCGGCGCCGCCCCCGAGAGCGACACCAGCAGCAGCCGCGCGCCGGGTCCGTCCCCGAGCTCGTCCACCAGCAGCGCCTGCGCCGGCGTCCGCGGCTCGGGCATGAAGCGGCGCAGGTCGCCGCTCAGCTCCAGTCGCTGGCCGACGAGCCAGCCCGCGACCAGCAGCGCCGCCAGCCACAGCAGCGCGAGCACCGTGCGGCGCGCGGGACTCATCGGGCGGCGGCGCCCGGCTCGCGGCACAGGGCCTGGTGGTCGGCGCCCGCGCCGGCTTCGACCGCGGCCCGCGCGGCGCCCGCGAGCAGGGTGCGCTGCAGTTCGCCCTCGACGGGGCGCGTCTCGATGCAGCGCAGCTCGGCGCCGCGCCCGCGCAGGGTGATGTCGGCCACGCGCGCGGCCATCGCCGCCGCGCGCGGCTCCAGCACCAGCGTCCAGTCGGCGCGGGTACCGTCGGCCTGGATCCGGTAGTCGCGCTCCAGCGCCGCGGCGTCGCCGGCCAGCAGCGCGCCGAAGCTGGCCTGGAGCCCGGCGAGCTCGGGCGCGCGCGACAGGGCGAAGGTCCGCGGAGACCGGTTCCCGCGCACGATCGTCGCCTGGTCGCCGCGGATGGTGGTGGTTTCGGCGTAGGGCGTGCGCACCCTGCGCACCAGCGTCGCATCGTCGAGGCGCGCGTACTCGCCCTCGATGCGCAGCGGCTCCTTCAGCAGCGCCGAGCCGCGCAGTTCGACGAAGGGCGTGCTCACCGGCGCCGGGCGCGCCAGCCGCTGCAGGATCCAGGCGCTATCCACCGCCCCCGGCTGCGCGGCCGACGGCAGCGCCATCGCCGCCAGCAGGACGGCGGTCCAGCCGGCCGTCCCGCGCCTCGCCCGGCGCTGCCCCGCGCGGCTCCGGATCCTGCTGGCTTCGGCTCTGCCCACGGTCGCCCCAGAAGTCATAGAAATTGAACCAGTTGAACGGTGCATCGCGCACGTGATGCTCCAGCCGCCGCGCGTAACGGCGGATGAGCGCCGGGATCGCGGCCGCGCGCTCGCGCCGCGGGATCGCCAGCCCGTCGCTGAAGTCCTCGAACACCAGATCGTAGCGGTTGNNGGTCCTGCAGCCGCTCGGCCAGCGCGTCGCGCAGGGTGGCCTCGTCCAGCGTGCGTTCGTCCATCGCCGGGCTGAGCAGGTAGCGGTAGGGGCGCAGCCGTTCAGGGATCGCCTCGAGCCCGGCCTCGGCTTCGCCGCCGTTGGTCACCAGGTCGATGCGTTCATCCCCGGCCAGCGCCGCCTGCAGCGCGCGCGACTGCCCGGCCAGGGTTTCCGTGTCCGCGCCGGAGATCGCCAGCAGCAGCAGGCGGGAGCCGGGGCCGTCGCCGAGCTCGTCGATCAGCAGCCGCTGTTCGGCGGTGTCGGGCTCGGGCATGAACGCGCGCAGGTCGCCGCTCAGGTGCAGGTGGCGGGCCACGAACAGGCCGGCCACCACCAGCAGCGCCAGCCACAGCAGGGCCAGCCCGAGCCGGGCGCTGGAAGACATCAGCCGCCGGCGCCGCCGCGGCACAGGGCGAGGAAGCCGTCGCCGGCATCGGCGCCGGCCGCATCCAGCGCGGCGCTGCCCAGCAGGGTCCGCTGGACCTCGTCCTCGGCGGTGAGTGTCTCGATGCAGCGCAGGTCGTCGCCGGCGCCGAACAGGCTGATCGACTCCACCCGCCGGGCCAGGTCGCGGCTGCGCGGGGCCATGGTCATGGTCCAGCCCTCGGCCGAGCCGTAGGCGCCGATCGCGTAGTGCTGCTCGAGCATGGCGTGGTCACCGGCCAGCAGCGCGCCGAAGCCCGCCTGCAGCCCCGCCAGCTCGGGCGCGCGGGACAACGCGAAGCTGCGCGCAGGACGGCCTTCGCGCTCGATGGTCGCGCGTCCGTCCTTCAACGTGGTGGTTTCCACGTACGGCGCGCTGACCTGGCGCACCAGGGTGTCCGCGTCCGGCCGCCGGTACTCGCCGCTGATCCGCATCGGCGCTTCCAGCAGCTCGGACTCGCGCAGTTCCAGGAACGGCGTGGCCGCCGGTGCCGGCTGCTTCAGCTGGCCCAGGATCCAGCCGCTGTCGAACGGCTCATCGCCCGTCGCCTGGGCGCTCGCCCACGTCGGGACCAGCGCGCACAGCAGCATCGCCACCGCCGCGATCGCCTTCGCGCGTGTGTTCCGGGTCGTTGCCTGCATCGTCGCCCTTCCAGAAATCGTAGAAATTGAACCAGTTGTACGGCGCATCGCGGACATGATGTTCCAGCCGCGCCGCGTAACGGCGGATGAGCGCCGGGATCGCGGCGGCGCGCTCGCGGCGGGGGATGTCGATGCCTTCGCTGAACGGCTCGAACACCAGATCGTAGCGGTTGCCGCCGCGATAGAGGCCGAACGCCAGCTGCACCGGCACCTGCAGCACCGACGCCAGCAGCCAGGGCGCGACCGGGAACGGCGCGTCCTCGCCGAGGAACGGCGCCGGCATGGCCTCGCCGCCGGGCTGCGTACGGTCCACCAGCAGCGCCACCAGCGCACCCTCGGAGGCCGCCTTCTGGATCTCGAACATGATCGCCGGGCCGTCCTGCGAAGCGTCGATCACCGAGGCGGCGATCTCCGGGTTGAGCGCGTCCAGGAGCCGGGTGATGGCGGGGCTGTGCGCCTTGTCGAGCACCACGCGGATCACCTGCTCCGGGCGCCTGCGCCCGAGCACGCGCAGCACCTCGAAGCTGCCCAGGTGCGAGCCGAACACAAGCACGCCCCGGCCGCGGTCGAGCGCGTCGTGCAGCGACTCCAGTCCACGCACGCGGATGTCGAAGCGGTCCATGTCGCCGCCGAGCAGGAACACGCGGTCGAGGATGGTCGCGGCGAACGTGTGGATGTGGCGGGCCACGTCGGCCAGGCGCGCGGGCCGGCCGAGCACGCGCGACAGGTAGGCGCGCGAATCGCGCCGCTCCTCGCCCCGCCGGGCCAGGAAGTACAGCGTGATCGGATACAGGAGCAGGCGCGACAGGCGGCGCCCGCCGACCAGGCTGAAGCTGCGGATCAGCCACAGCGCGAACAGCCCGCCGCCTTCCCGGCGCTGCTTCCAGCTGCCGCTCATGGTAGCGCCACGTCCCCGGCGGCGACCAGGACGTCGCCGCGCAGCACGCGGAAGCGCCAGCGCGGCGCGGCGCCTTCCAGCACGACCTCGGCGGTCTCCCCGGGCAGGAGCGGGCTGGCGAATTTCACCTGCGGCAGGCGCAGCGCGCCCAGCGGCCCGTGTCCCGCCTCGATCGCAGCGAGGACGTGGTCGAGGATGACCACGCCGGGCACCAGCGGGCGGCCCGGGAAGTGCCCCGGAAGGCAGGGATGGCTGTGCGCGACGACAAAGTGCATGGAACGTGCGGAATCCTCAGGCCGGGCCGCGCAGGAGCGCCACCACCGAAGCGTGCGCCGCCTCGGCCAGTGCCTGCCTGCCGGCCGCCCCCGCGCCGCCGGCGGTGGAAAGCGGCTGGCCGAAGCGCACGCGGATCGTGCCCGCGCGCACGCGGAAGCCCCCCGGAGGCAGCACCGCGCCGGCGCCCTCGATGGCGACCGGGAGGACTTCGACGCCGGCGTCGATCGCCGACTGGAAGGCACCGCCCTTGAACGCGGCCACCGCGCCGGTGCGGCTGCGCGTGCCCTCGGGGAACAGGCACAGCGTGTGGCCGTCGCGCAGCAGCGCCGCCGCCTCGCGGCGCAGGCGCGGGCCGGCGCGCGGATTGTCGCGCTCGATGAACAGCATGCCGCAGGCGCGCGCGTACCAGCCCACGAAGGGCACCCGCGCCATTTCCTGCTTGAGCAGGAAGTGCAGCGGCACCGGCACCGCGCGGAACAGCGCGCAGATGTCGATCACCGACTGGTGGTTGCAGGCCAGCAGGCGCGGCTTCGACCAGTCGATGCCGTCGGCGCCCTCGACCACCAGCCGCGCGCCCGCGCCGCCGAGCAGGCCGGGTGCCCAGCACCGCGCGGCCATGCGCAGGGCGAGGGCGCGTCGGCCCGTGGCCGCGATGACCAGCAGTGCGAGGCTGATCCACGCGGCTGTCCAGGCCAGGGTGAACGCGAAGCCGAGGCCGTTGTGCACGGCCCAGGCCAGTCGCACGGCGACGGGTTCGGAGACGTCGATGGTGTCCACGCGCTGCTGCATCGGCGCAGCATACCCAATGGCCGCCCCGCGCTCCCGTTCAGCGGAGGAAATCACGCCAGAACGCCGGGCCCAGGCCCGCCATCTGGCGCAGGAAGCCGGCGAAGCTGCCGTGCCGTCCCGGGAACCGGTGCTTGCGATACGCGAACTCGACGACGAAGAAGCCGCCGACGATGCCGTAGGTGAGGATGTTCGCGAACAGCGACCACTGCTCGCGGGTGATCGTGACCGGGGCGCGCAGTCCCAGCTGCGCGAGCAGTCCGCCGGGTTCGGCCACCAGGGCGAGCAGGAGGTTGGCGAGCGCGAGCACGGCCAGCGCCAGTGCCCAGGCCGCGGTGAGCCCGCGGCTGTAGGCGAGCAGCTCCGGAGCGAGCGTGGCCGGCGTGGAGCCGTCCAGCGCGGCGACGATGCGCGTGATCAGCGCGCCCCGCGGCGACCACAGGCTGCGGGCGAACAGCCAGGCGATCGCGGCGACGAAGACCACCGGCGCCAGCAGCAGCGGCAGGCCGGCCTGTCCGGCGGCATGGAGCAGGTGGCAGGCGGCCAGCGAGGGCACCAGCGCCAGCCAGGCCCAGGCGCGGCGCGCCCAGAGGCCCGCGGCCAGCATCATCGCGACCAGCGCGAGCAGGGCGGCATAGGCATAGCGGTCGTCGAGGGTGGCACTGGCGAGGTGCGCGAGCACGGCATAGGCCGCCGCCATCGCCACCGTCAGGGCCGGGCCCATGGCGGCCACGGCGGGCCTCAGGCGCGGTTGCTTTCGACGTGCGCGGACAGCGCCCGCAGGGAGGCGAAGATGCGGCGGTTCTCTTCGTTGTCGGAGCGCAGCTGGAAGCCGTAGCGCTTGCCCACGGCCAGGGCCAGCTCCAGCGCGTCGATCGAGTCCAGGCCGAGGCCGGCGTTGAACAGCGGCGCCTCGGGGTCGATCGAGGCCGGATCGACGTCGTCGAGGTTCAGCGACTCGACGATGAGTTCGGCGAGTTCGCGTTCGGCAGGGGACTGGCTGGACATGCGTTGGCTTCCGTTGCTGCGTGGCGGGTGGGTGGTCGGCGCCAGGCGGGCGGGCGCGGCACGCTATCATTCGCGCCCCGATGATCGCATGACCGCCCCGCGCCGCGAAATGCAGGACCCCGCAGAACACATCCCCACGCGACCCGCACGGGCGCTCCGGCCGTGAGCCGGATGCCGCGGTCCACCGCCGGCCCCGGGCACCGGCTCAGCGTCGACTACGTGGACGCCGGCAGCCTGCCCGCGCTGCTCGCAAGCGACGACGTGCTCGCGGCATTCGGCTTCGGCGGCCGCGCACCCGCCGGGCTGGCCGACCCGCGCTACCTCAGGGTGCCGCTCGAGCCCCACGGCCGGGGACTGGTCGAAGCGTGGCGCGGCGGCGGCCCGGTGATGCGCGGTCGCGACGACGGCGTGCGCTGGGCCAGCGATGGCCAGCTGCTGTTCGGCGCGATCGAGGTCGACGAGGGCGACGACGGGATCCTCGAGGCCGCGCGCCGCGCCTATGCGCGCCTGGTCGGGTTCACCCGCGGCAGCCGGACGCCGCACCTGCTGCGGGTCTGGAACTACATCGACGCGATCACCCTCGGCGACGGCGACGAAGAGCGCTACCGCGCCTTCTGCGTCGGGCGCGCGCGGGGCCTGGGGGACTTCGACGTGCGCAGCCTCCCGGCGGCGACGGCGATCGGCCGCTGCGACGGCGAGCGGGTGGTCCAGGTCTACTGGCTGGCCTCGACCGCGCCCGGCACGCCGGTGGAGAACCCGCGCCAGGTGAGCGCCTACCGCTATCCGCGGCGCTACGGCCCGCAGTCGCCCAGCTTCGCGCGGGCGATGCTGCCGCCCGACGGCAGCGCCATGCCGCTGCTGCTTTCGGGGACGGCGGCCGTGGTCGGCCACGTGTCGATGCACGACGGCGAGCTGCTGGCGCAGCTGGAGGAGACCTTCGCCAACTTCGATGCGCTGCTCGAGGCGGCGCGCGCGCATGACCCGGCGCTGCCGCCGCGCTTCGGCGCAGGCACCCGGCTCAAGGTCTACGTACGCGATCGCCACGACCTGCCGCTGGTGGCCGACGCGCTCGACCGCCGCTTCGGCGACGCTGTGCCGCGGCTGCTGCTGCACGCGGCGATCTGCCGGCGCGAACTCGCGGTCGAGATCGACGGCGTGCACGGCAGCGCCGCCGCCTGATCCCGGGCGACGCCGGCGGTTTCTGCTGCGCTGCAAGGTTGAGCATTCCCCCCGGCGCGTTGCAGACTCCGCCGGGGGCCCTGGCGACTGCGGCCCGCCGGCAACACACCTCCGCTACGACAACCAGGAGGCACCGTTCGGGGGGAACGGTGGCCAAGGCCACGGTCTTCCCGGGTGCCTCGATTTCGAGGACCTTCCGATGAATCGCACCACCTTGCTGCTGCTCGCCGGCCTGTGCGCCGGCTTCGGCGCGCATGCGGCCGAACCGGTCGCCCCACGCACCGCCACGGCGTCCTACGCCGACGTCACGGTCGCCATCGACCCGGCCACCGGCCGCCTGCGCGCGCCCACCGCCGCGGAACAGGCCGCGCTGCGCGCCGCGGTCAGGCCCGTCGCCCGCGCGGCCGACCCGGCCGCCGGCGCCAAGCCGATGCCCCGGACCCGCGCCGAGGCGCTGCGCACCTTCCGCCGCCACGCGGACGGCTCCATCTCGATGGAGACCTCTGAAGACATGATGTCCTTCGTGACCGCGACCCAGCGCGAGGACGGCTCGATCGTGATCCAGCACGGCGACGCCGACGGCACGGCCGGGCCCGCCACCACCGTGGAGGCCGCCCGTGAATAAGACCCTGCTTGCCTGCGCCCTCGCGGCCGCCACCACCCTCGCCGCCGGCGGCGCCTTCGCCGCGACCATCATCCCGGTCAACATGAACGACCCGGGGGTCGGCCTCAACGATCCGACCCCGGCCACGCCGGTGGGCGGCAACCCCGGCACCACCGTCGGCGAGCAGCGCCGGATCGCCTACCAGTTCGCCGCCGACCTGTGGGGCGCCGTGCTCGAGAGCGACGTCGAGATCCGCGTGCGCGCCCAGTTCACCCCCCTGAGCTGCACGGCCACCAGCGGCGTGCTCGGCTCCGCCGGCGCCATGACCGTCCACGCCAACTTCCCCAACGCCGCGGCCACGGAAATCTGGTACGGCGCCGCGCTCGCCAACTCCCTGGCCGGCAGCGACCTCGGCACTACCACCGACGACATCAACAGCAACTTCAACGCCAACCTCGGCACGCCGGGCTGCCTGGAGGGCTCGGGCTGGTACTACGGCCTGGACGGTAGCACCCCGGCCGGGAAGATCAACTTCCTCGACGTGGTGATGCACGAGATCGGCCACGGCCTGAACTTCCAGGGCTTCTACACCCTGAGCTCCGGCGCGCCGTTCAACGGCCGCCACGACATCTACGGCACCTTCGTGCACGACACCGTTTCCGGCCTGGACTGGGTCGACATGACCAACGCCCAGCGCCAGGCGGCGGTGACCGGCGGCGGCCTGGTCTGGACCGGCGCCGCCGTCACCGACGAGGTGCCGATCGCGCTCGCGCCGGTGACGACCCTCAATGGCGGCGGCACCATCTCCGGCCAGTTCGTGTACGGCCAGGCCCAGTTCGGCGCCCCGGCCACCCCGGCCAACTTCAGCGGCGAGCTGGTGCTCGTGAACGATGGCAGCGCCAACCCGACCTTCGGCTGCGTGGCCTCCCCCGCGGGTGCCTACGCCGGCAGGATCGCCGTCGTCGACCGCGGCAACTGCGCCTTCGAGATCAAGGTGAAGTTCGCGGAGGACGCCGGCGCCACCGCCGTCATCGTGGCCAACAACACCACCGGCGTGATCACCATGGCGGAGGATCCCTCGGTCGCCGCGACCGTGCCCGCGCTCAGCGTGAGCCAGGCCGACGGCGCCATCCTGAAGGCGGGCATCCCGGGCGCGACCCTGGCCCTGGAGTACGTGCCCGACACCTTCGCCGGCGCCGACGCCGAGGGCCGCGCGCTGATGTATGCCCCGGCGGTGCTGGCGAGCGGCTCGTCGTTCTCGCACTTCGACACCAGCCTCTCGCCGAACGCGCTGATGGAGCCGAACAACACCTCCGATACCGACGCCAGCCTGCGCCTGGACCTGACCCCGGCCCTGTTCCAGGACCTGGGCTGGACCCTCAACCCGGGCAACGCCAGCACCAACGGCGGCAGCTGCGACACGGGTATCCCGGCGGTGGAGATCGGCGGGCTGGTCGGCGGCGCCAACCTGCAGGCGGCGGACGCCATGTGCCGCGACGTGCATGGCAGCGGCAGCGCGGGCTACCGCAGCTGCATCGGTCCGTTCGTGGAGCGGCTGCGGGGCCTTGGCTTCGTGCCGCGCTCCAAGGCCGCGCCCGTGACCCTGTGCACCAGGCGCTGACGGCGCGATCGCGTTGAAAACCGGCCGGCGCCCCAGGGCGCCGGCCTTTTCGTTGGGCGTAGAATGGCCCCATGGCCTACCCCGACACCCGCTTCCGGCGCATGCGCCGCGACGCCTTCTCGCGCCGCCTGATGCGCGAGCACACGCTGACCGTCGACGACCTCATCTACCCGGTGTTCGTGCACGAGCCCGCCGGCCGCGCCGCGGTGCCGTCGATGCCGGGCATCGAGCGCCTCTCGATCGACGAACTGCTGCGCGAGGCCGAGCAGGCCGCCACCCTCGGCGTGCCGGCGCTGGCGCTGTTCCCGGTCACCGCGCCGGAGGCCAAGTCGCTCGATGCCACCGCCGCCTGGGACGACGACGGCCTCTGCCAGCGCGCGGTCCGGGCGCTGAAGCAGCGCTTCCCGGAGCTGGGCGTGATCACCGACGTCGCGCTCGATCCCTATACCAGCCACGGCCAGGACGGCATCGTCGACGACGCCGGCTACGTGCAGAACGACGTCACCGTCGAGGCGCTGGTGAAGCAGGCGCTGTCGCACGCGCGCGCGGGCGCCGACGTGGTCGCCCCCAGCGACATGATGGACGGACGCATCGGTGCGATCCGCGTGGCGCTCGAGGAGGACGGCCACGTCCACACCCGCATCCTGGCCTACGCCGCCAAGTACGCATCGGCCTTCTACGGCCCCTTCCGCGACGCGGTGGGCTCGGCATCCGCGCTGGGCAACGCCGACAAGCGCACCTACCAGATGGATCCCGGCAACACCGACGAGGCGCTGCGCGAAGTCGCCGCCGACCTCGACGAGGGCGCCGACATGGTGATGGTGAAGCCGGGCATGCCCTACCTCGACGTCGTGCGCCGGGTGAAGGAGACCTTCGGCGTGCCGACCTTCGCCTACCAGGTGAGCGGCGAGTACGCGATGCTGAAGGCCGCGGCCGGCAACGGCTGGATCGACGGCCGCGCCTGCGCGATGGAGGCCCTGCTCGGCTTCAAGCGCGCCGGCGCCGACGGCGTGCTGACCTACTTCGCCCTCGACGCCGCGCGCTGGCTGCGCGAAGCCTGACCTGTGGGAGCGGCTCCCACAACGGCCCAGCCGCAGGCGTAGACTGGCCGGACAGGGGCGTTGCATCGCGCACCGCCAGGCTTCCGGGAGACGGTCATGAAGCACTACGCAGTGTTCGGGCATCCGGTCGCGCACTCGCTGTCGCCGCGCATCCACGCGGCCTTCGGCCGCGAGACCGGCATCGGCATCGACTACCAGGCCATCGACGCCGACGTCGGCAGCTTCCGCAAGCGCCTGGCGGAATTCGCCGCGCGCGGCGGCGCCGGCGCCAACGTCACCCTGCCGCTGAAGCAGGAGGCGCTCGAGCTTTGCGACGACGTCACCGAGCGCGCGCGCCGCGCCGGCGCGGTCAACACCCTGGTCCGCAACGGCGAGCAGTGGCACGGCGACAACACCGACGGCGAAGGCCTGGTGCGCGACCTCACGGGTCGCCACGCACTGGACCTGCGCGCCCGCCGCACCCTGCTGATCGGCGCCGGCGGCGCCGCGCGCGGGGTCGCCCCGGCCCTGCTCGACGCCGGCATCGGCGACCTCTACATCGTCAACCGCAGCTCCAGCCGCGCCGACGCGCTGGCCGACCTGCTCGGCCAGCCCGGCCGCGTGCACCCGCGCCACCTGGCCGACATCGGCTCGCTGGGCGAGTTCGAGCTGGTGGTCAACGCCACCTCGGCCGCGCGCAACGAAGGCCTGCCGGGGCTGCCGCGTTCGCTGGTGGGCCGGCGCATGGCCGCGGTCGACCTCAACTACGGCGAAGCCGCCGTGCCCTTCCTGGCATGGGGCCGCGCCAGCGGCGCCTATGCCGTGGTCGACGGCCTGGGCATGCTGGTGGAGCAGGCGGCGCTCTCCTTCGCCCGCTGGCACGGCGTGCGCCCGGAGACCGACGACATCTATGGCGAGCTGCGCGCCGAACACGCGCACCTGGTGACCGCCGACTGACCGCGGGAGCTCTTGTAGGAGCGGCCATGGCCGCGA
>LSQX01375900.1_pt1 | contig 14974 bp, 20 predicted proteins | sample 654561 | NCBI WGS metagenome assembly LSQX01 (sample SAMN04489861, study PRJNA283612) | anaerobic digester metagenome | isolation source: 4 biogas reactors fed with cattle manure at either 37C or 55C with and... | place: Denmark: Kongens Lyngby | collected 2014 | reverse complement strand
AAGTTCTACCATTGAACTACACCTGCACATTTAAGTGACGTCTTTAATTATAATGATTTTAACTGTAATGTCAACTAATTCTACGCTTTTTATGGTAAAATAATACTAGGTGATAGAATAATGAAGCTACTTGCTGTTGATTTTGACAATACACTTTACTCTATAGATAATTATGACCAAAACATTGAATACATAAATAAGTTTGTCGATGATGGCCACATCTTTGCCATTGTGACTGGTCGTCATATAGAATCATTATTACGTGATATTAGAGATAAAGATTTAAATTATAGTTATCTCATTTGCAATGATGGAGGTATTATTTTTGATAAAGATTTAAATATTATATATCAAAAAAATATTCCAAATACCATTGCTTACGATATCGCAAATATATATGAAAGTAGTTCTTGTCTTGATGATTGGTATATAGATACAGGAATAACTATAACAAAAGATAGAAATAGTAATGCTAATGGCCTTATTGGTCGTTTTCACAACAAAAACGAAGCAGTTGCATTATTAGAGTTTCTCAAAGATGAATATCATGAGATTGGTGGATATATAAGCGAACGTTGGATTAATATTACAGAGAAAAGTGTAAACAAAGGCTCCGCTATCAAAACATTAATATCAAAAATTAATATTGATGAAGAAAACGTCTATACAATAGGGGACAATATAAATGATTTATCAATGTCTAATTATAAATTTAATAACTATTGCATGACAGATAGTATAATAGATTTGAGAAATGTAACATTACAATCATATGACACAGTTCATGAGTTAGTTGCTGATATATTAAAAGATGGATTAAAATAGACCCATCTTCATTTTTTTAACTTTACCTTTAGGTTGATTATTAATTTGTATGTTGTTATTAAGCCATAAGTTGACACATTTAAAACCTAAATTTTCTCCATCTCTTAGTTCTTCTTGACGTCTACTTGGATTATGACTCCATTCGACAGTCGGCATAAGCTCGTTATAATCATCACTATCCATTAAATATTTAGCAATAATATTACTTTTCATAACTTCATCACCAAGAGGGATCAATTCTATTAACATATCCTCACTTGAACAACTCAATCTTAAATATTCATTTTTATTGTGAACTATTCTAACTATATAATCCTTATATTTAAAGACAGAAACCCCGTTCATAAGTTCTCTATTAAATTTTTCTTCGATTGTCCTATTTGAAAATAAGGTTTTCCCTACTTTTACTAACATTTTCATTGTATCCCCCCTAAGTAGAAACAGATTATATTATAACCATATTCGGCATTTAACGCAAGGGGTTAAGCAATGTTTTTTATACTATTTAAAAGTATTACATTATTTATGATATATTTCATTATTTATTATCTTAAAAGCTCTATAAATTTGTTCTAATAAGATAACTCTAAACATCTGATGGGGAAATGTTAATTTTGAAAAAGACAATCTTAAATCAGCCTTATCCTTTACATCGTTATGTAATCCATAAGAACCACCAATAACGAATGTTATATTACTTTTCCCATATATTAACAAATCCTCAATTTTTTTAGAAAAAGATATTGAATCAAGCGAAAGGCCCTCTATTTCGAGTGTAATAACATAATCATTTGGTTTAATGTTTTTTAAGATTCTTTCTTTTTCGCCAATCAAGACTCTTACCTCATCATCACCAGCATCGTCTTCTAATTCAACAATCCTAATTTTTGTGTATTTTGATAACCTCTTCAAATATTCATTTATTGCGTCTTTAAAATAATGTTCTCTGGCTTTACCAACACATATTATTTTTATCATATTTCAATTACCTGTGTTCTTTCATCTTGTTCTGCAACAATAATATTTAAACCATTGTTTTTTTCTATTTTACTTAACAATGTTTCTAAAGCTTTATCTTTAGTGTTGTTCTCTTGACTTAAATGCGCTAAAACAATAAATTTTGTATCGTTTCCAATTAATTTTGATAGATAATTTGAAGCATCAATGTTAGATAAATGCCCTTCCGCACTAGCTATACGTCTTTTCAAGTGATAGGGATAACGACCATTATATAAAAGTTCTATGTCATGGTTACTCTCCATAATATATATACTTTTATTTGAAAGTTGAGGCATATATCTCTCGTTAATATATCCGGTGTCTGTAATATAAACTAGTTCATTATCTATTATAAAACCAACAGAAACCTCCACATCGTGTGAGGTTTTTATTACTTGAATACTTAGATTGTTTATATTTGTTGTTTCATTAAAATAACAATAATCGAAGTCACCCAAAAAATCACTCAAGACTGTTATCATTTTTGGCATTATATATATTGCAGGTTTATATTTTTTATAAAATGTTCTAATACCATCGATATGATCAATATGAGTATGTGTTATTAAGATAGCATTTATAGTATCTGGTTCAACATTAATTTCTCTTAATTTTCTTTCTATATAGGCACATGATTTACCTATATCAACAAGGATCCTTGTTCCTTTATTTTCAATATATGTTACATTTCCTTTACTACCACTTGCAAGCACAACTGTTTTCATTCATTATTCATCCTTTGCCTCTTTGTTGTAATTTAAGAAAGTACCTGTATTACGCTTAAATAATAGGTCGATTGTACCTGTTGGACCACTTCTATTCTTGCCTATAATAAACTCACTTTCACTACTAAAATCATCCATTTTAGCCTCTTTATTGTAATAATCATTTCGATATAAGAAAGCTACTATATCCGCATCTTGCTCAATTGAGCCTGATTCTCTTAAATCACTCATTAATGGACGTTTATCATCACGTTTTTCAACTTCTCTAGATAATTGAGCCGCTGCTATAACAGGAATATTTAATTCAAGTGCCATCGTTTTTAAGGCCCTAGAAATATCAGATACTTCTTGTTGTCTGTTGCCGCCATACCTCTCACTACTTGTAATAAGTTGTAAGTAGTCGATAATAACCAAATCAAGCCCAGCAGGTGAACCTGCTAAACGTCTACATTTTGCTCTTATCTCGCCAATCGTAATACCCGGAGTGTCATCAATAAAAATATTGGTATCTGCTAACTGACTCATTGCTTCATTAACTCTTTTCCAGTCGTTATGCCCTAAATTACCAGTACGTAATTTATTTAGAGGAATTTGACCTAAAGAACTAATCATACGAGTTGCTAATTGTTCAGCATTCATTTCTAAGTTGAAAATGGCAACTGTTTTTTTATCTGAAGCAGCTGAAGTTGCAAGATTAAGTACAAAAGCTGTTTTCCCCATACCAGGACGAGCTGCAATAATAATTAATTCTGTCTCATGTAGCCCTGATGTCATCTTATCAATATTACCAAAACCAGTTGATAATCCTGTAACATCGCTGCCTTGAGCAGCTAATTTTTCCAAATCTGATTGTGTTTTTGATAAAACATCTTGAATATTTCTAAATTCAGTACCACGTCTCATCTTTGAAACGCTGAATATTTTTCTTTCAGCACCATCAATTAGTTCGTTAAAATCCATTTCTTCGTCATATGCATTAGCAGCTATTTCATTAGTTGTATCAATAAGCCTACGTAACAAAGCTTTTTGATTAACCATATTAATATAATAATCAACATTAGCAGCTGTTGGTACCGAATTTACAACTGCTAATAAATAATCAACATCACCAACTGCTACTAATTCTTTTTTATCTTTTAAGCGAGCCGATACTGTTGTCATATCAATTGGTATATTATCTGCCTTAAGCTCTGATATACATTCAAATATTTTAGCATGAGCTTCAACATAAAACGATTCTCTTGTAAGCTCATCACATATTTTCTGTAAAGCATATTTTGATAAAAAGGCAGCACCTAATACTGACTGTTCAGCTATAACATTATGTGGAACAACACGTCCATTCATACTATCACCACTACTCTCTAATTAATTGTATTTTTAAATTTACAACAACCTTCTTATGTAAATTGACTTGGACTACATGAATCCCTAAAGATGATAGAGGGTTGTTTAATACAATTTTTTTCTTATCTATATCATAACCCATATTTAATAATTCCGCACTAATTTGTTTAGTTGAGATACTACCAAATACTTTATCTTTTTCACCTGTCTTAACCTTAAATTTTAAAGTTTTGCTCTCAAGTTCTTTTTTAATTTTTTCACATTCTCTAATAAATTCTTGTTCCTTTGCCTCACGAGTATTAATTTCTTCTTGAAGGCGATTCATACCTTTATTAGTTGCCGGTACTGCAAAATTATTTCTAAATAAAAAGTTTTTTGCATAACCATCGCTTACTTCTTTTACTTCCCCTGCTTTACCTTGACCTTTTACATCTTTAATAAAAATTACTTTCATTAAAAACCACCCTCCAACTTATTAATGATTTGTAACAATTTAAGGCGCGATGACGCTTGTGTTTCACCAATTAGTTGTGTAGCTGCATCTGATATATGACCGCCACCACCTAATTGTTCCATTATTTCTTGAACATTAACATTGCCTAAAGATCTGGCGCTAATACCTATTACATCATTATCTATTTTAGCTATCGTGAAACTTGCCTCAATCTGATTAAATAATAACATAGTATCTGATATTTTTGCTAAATCTTCAGTCTTATGTATATTTTCTTCGTAGTCAATGGCAACTATAAAATGATTGTTAATTATTTCAGCAGAGCCTATTATTTTTTGCCTATCATTATATTTTACGGCATCTTCTTTTAATAAATATTGTAATTCTTTTAAAAGAGCTCCACATTCATATAAATAAGATGCTCCCTCATGTGTCTTAAAATTAGTTTTACTAAAAAAACCATTTGTATCTATAAATATTCCAGCTAACATAATCGTTGCAATATAAGGATGAATATAAATATCTAAATGTTTCAATATTTCAATAATTATCTCAACAGAACTAGATTGTTCTGTACTAATGTAACTATACGTTCCTGAGATACTTGTTTCTTCTCTATGAATGTGATGATCTATAACAATAATGTTAGGGATTTCTAACATGGATTGGTTTTGAACCAAATTAGGGACATGAGTATCAAGAACTATTAACAATGTATCATCATCTATCTTGTTTTCAATTTCTAAATAAGTTCTAACTTTTAAATTTATTTTTTGACTCTTTATTTCATTCAAACTTCTTGCAACACCTGTTTCATGGTTAACATCATCTATTAAAAGACACGCATCTTTACCTAATGTTCTACACAGATAATAAACGCCTAATGATGAACCTAGAGCATCCAAATCTAAATTTCGATGTGCCATAATGATAACTTGCGACGATTCTTCAATATATTTTTTTACTAAATCAGCATCTATTTGCATATTATCACATCCTCTTTCTAATTATACTATATATCGTCCTGCTTTTTATAAAAAAAAAGATAAAACTATCTTTTTTATCTTGTATACGAAATTAATGCCATAAAACGTGCTCTTTTAATTTGAGTTGCAATAAATCTTTGATGTCTTGCACAAGCACCAGTAACTCTTCTTGGTACTATTTTATGTTTTTCATTTATGTATTTTTTAATTATGTCAACGTCTTTATAATCAACTGTTTTTCCAGCACACATTTGACATATTTTCTTTTTTCTTCTATATGGTTCTGCCATAACGATTTCCTCCTTATCTTAAAATGCTATGTCATCCTCACTAAGTTCAACCGTCTCTCCAAAGTCAGCAAAAGGTTCATCGCTAATGTTGGTTGATACTGGTGGGATTTGTTCCTCAAGTCCACCAAAATCCTGTGGACTAATGTTATTTTCTCTTTGTCCTTTTGGTCCTAGGAATTGAACATTATCTGCTACAACTTCTGTAATGTATACTCTTTTTCCTTCTTGATTATCATAAGTTCTGGTCTGAATACGACCATCAACACCAACTAGACTACCCTTAGTTAAATATTTTTTTACATTCTCAGCTGGTTTACGCCAAACTACAACATTAATGAAATCTGCTTCGCGTTCACCACTTTGATTAGCGAATGTACGGTTAACAGCAACAGTAAACGTTGCGACAGGTGTATTGTTACTCAAATATCTAAGATCAGGGTCTTTCGTTAGATGCCCCACTAAAAAAGCTTTATTCATAACGCATCTCCTTAATCTTCTAATTTTATTATCATATGACGAACTATATCTTCACTTAATAAAGCTAAGCGATCAAATTCGTTTATCGCTTTTACAGGCGCTTCTATTTGATATAAATAATAGAATCCACGCTTATACTTTTTAATTTCATAAGCTAACTCTCTTTGACCCATATTTTTTGAATTTAGAATCTTAGCCTTTTTGCTGTTTAAAACTCCTTCAAAACTAGCAACTACTTCTTTAAGATTTTCTTCTTCAATATCAGGTCTTACGATAAACATGATTTCATATTTCATGTTTCCACCTCCTTTTGGTCTTTTGGCTTTTCGTCAAGCGAAAAGCAAGGAGTAATTTAATACTCGCTTAAGATTATATCAAGAATATCATTAAAAGTAAATAATGTTTTGACTTTTAATAATGTAAAAGGTCTATATTTTCGTAGAAATTTGAACTTTGTTATCATATATTGTTTATATATTCGTTTCATTATTGTCCGATGTATGTTGTTTTGGGATATACGTTGCCAGTTTTTCCTTTTCAAGATTCATATAATCTACCACTTGAGTTTGATTTCTGCTACTCTAATCATCGTACATAAAAAATGTTAATGCTAAAAGAACCTCTCCATTCCATTTTATGCACAACATCAATCCCTATTTAGAGAAAAAGGTATATTTTAATTATAAGGTCATATAATTAAATAGATTTTAAGAGAGGATTGATTTCATGAATAGTAGTTATTATCAAAACCCCATGTTTCCTAGCGGACAAATGCCATCTGGTACACCAAACCAACAAGCAGCACCTTCTATTGAACAAAATATCACAGGATTTCAACCAGCAGTTGCAGAACAGTCATATGTTGAAAACATTTTAAGAATAAATAGAGGCAAAATCGCTAAATTTTATTTATCTTTTCCTGATTCGGTTGACTGGCGTGATAAGATATTTACTGGTACGATTGAAGAAGCAGGACGCGATCACATAATAATAAGCGATCCTAACACAGGACTTTGGCATCTGTTGTTAGTTATTTATCTAAATTACGTCGAGTTCGAAGAGCCGATAAACTATAGTCCAACATTTGTACAAAGACCACAGCCAAGATAAGAAGGATTGAAAAATTCTTCTTATTTTGTTATACTTTATATGAAGAATAGGTGATAAAATGGACACGTTAACATTAATAACTTTATTTGTAACCATTATTGGCATCCTCAGTTTAATATATGTGTTTTACTATAACGCTTTCCAAAAATATTTTATAAAGATCAATGAAGTTGAAAGTAAAATCGATTCAACTTTAAGAGAGCGTTTTGATATGCTAAGTAAGGCTGCTGACTTTATAAAAGAGCATACTAAAGAAGAAGTAATGGTGGATTTATCAGCGTTAAAAAACGAGAATCTTTCTAGTTTTGAATTAGAAAGAAGACTCGCCAATATTACAAGAGAATTTTATAATCAGAAAATGACAAACAGAAGTTTAATTAAGATGGCAAGTTTTGTAGACGTGGATTTCAATTTAAGGGAAAATGAAGCACAACTAGATGGTTATACAATGTATTACAACACTTGTATTTCTAAATTTAACAAACTAGTCAGAATGTTTCCTTCTAATATTGTCGCTAAAATGGCAAAATTAAATGAAAAAACATTCTATGATGGAAAAGATATGTACGATCAAAATATAAATGATTTTAAATTATACTAATTTAAAACATTTTTAATGTGAATATCTTCCGCATTCTCATAAATAGTTAATTTGTAATTTGCATCAACGGTTGCAAAAAAAATTGATTCAGGGTTGTTCTGACCCTGTTTTTTTAATTCTTTTAAAAGCCATTTCTTATCTTTCTTAATAGCTTCTAAATTTTTTTCCATTATTCCACCATCAATAATTACATTAGCACATAATCCGGCTGCTGTATCCTTTATTTTCATATCTTTTAACGTAACAGTGCGATTGGGTGTTTTAGGAAGAAAACTTATCTTACCACAAGCCTCCATAACAGCATACGCTATCTCATCTAAATTAAAATAACCAGAACTACGACACTCTTGCAACAAATCATTTATATCCAACAATGATTTTCGTAAATTTTTCTTAATAATTTTGCCATCTTGAATTAAGATTAATGGTGTTCCCGAAAAAAAGTGACGGAGTATAATGCTTTTTAACGTTAACAAAGATATTATATACGCTACTACTGCATAAGAAGTCATTGCTATTAATCCATATAAAAATGAACTTTCTAAGTTTATTGTCATTTCCGCCGCAATAGATCCCATTGATATTCCTATAACGTAATCAAATGTACTTAATTGGGAAACTTGTTTTCTTCCTAATAATTTTGTTAAAAAAAATAGAGCCATCAAAGATGCAACACTTCTAATTATTATATTTAACCATTGCATAATAAACACATCCTCTTGCTTTTATTATGTGTAATATGTGCTTTTTTATTATGTCATGTATGTTTATCATATTTTTATCGATAATAAAAACAGGTGATAATATGTTTTATAAACATCTTATAATTAACAATGAAGAAGAAGACTCGTTATACTTATTTGTTGATTTTAATTACGAATTTAGTGCTGATTTTAATTTAAAAGGACATAGAGAAAAAATAAAAACTTTACAAGAAAAAATTATTAATTATATAAAAGATAAAAAAATTAACTTCAATATGGGAAAAGTTTTTCTCGTTGTTGGTGGTCTAGTAATCGGCTCTTTATTTATTCAAAATTATCAATATAGTGATTTAACAGATTCATTGGAACCAAAATATACATACGTTGAACACATTGATATTTTTAAAGATAACGAACTAGAAGATGATATTTTGCATCCTTCACAAGAAAATAATACCACTTCAGAAATAAAAGATGTAAATATCGAACAAAAAAAGCCAGTAGTCGAAAAAAGTATTCAAACAAAAATACATGAAATAACACCTAAATCAACCGCTACACCCACAACTATAGTCCCTCCAGCCGTAAAAACACCAACTGCCATCCCTAAAATAGAGCCTAAAGAGGTGGCACCACCAGCACAACAAGAAAAAACAGTAACTCTTTATAGATATAATGGGACAGTAGAACAGATAGGCCTAGAAGAATATATTGTTGGTGTTGTAAGCGCTGAAATGCCCGCTTCGTTTAATAGTGAAGCACTTAAGGCACAAAGTGTTGTTGCAAGGACATATGCTTTGAAAAAAATTAATAATAACCTTGTACTAAAGGATGACACATCAAATCAAGTATATAAAGATGTTGGTCAATTAAAAATATTATGGGGGAATAATTTTGATACCTATTATAACAAAGTAAAAAAGGCAGTTGATGAAACTAAAGGACAATATCTCGCCTATAATGGTGACTATATAGAGGCAGTATATCATTCAACTAGTAATGGTCAAACTGAAGATTCAGTAACTGTATGGGGAAATAATTATCCGTACCTTAAATCAGTTGACAGTCACTGGGATCTAGAAGCTAGTAGTTATCTTAGAGAAACCGAAAAAGAATTTAGTGTTTTAAGCTCAATTATTGGACTGGATTTTAACGTTTCAACAAACGTCGAAGTATTGTCAAAAACTAGTAGTAATAGAATAGATAAAATTAAAATTGATGATACTGTTTTTTCTGGTATAGAATTAAGAGCTCTATTAGGACTTAGATCTACTGATTTTGATATAAAAATCGAAGAAAATAAGGCTATTTTTGTGACTAGAGGTTATGGACACGGTGTCGGAATGAGTCAATATGGTGCCAATGGTATGGCTAAAGAAGGATACGTATACAATCGAATATTATCGCACTACTATCCTGGTACTCAAATAAAAAAGTGAAATTTTTTTCACTTTTCTTTATCATATATACCATCTTTAATTAAAATCAATTCTTTGAGAAATATTTCAATGTTTTTTTCTTTAGATACATTGCGCTGAAATATCTGAACAAGATTATGCATCATTACGGCCTCTATTATTTCTAAAATATATATTAATTGTAAGCGGCTCCCTATATTAAGTGATGTGATATCAATTAATTGTATAATCTCATTTAAATTATCTTCTAAATTAGGAAGAAACATCTTTTCTAACTTATAATCCATATTTAGAAAGATGTTCCTAAAATATGCCTCATCATTACTCTCACTAACTTTGTTTAAAATATATTGATATAAATCAGCAAAAGATTTAATTATATCACCTTTATATTGTACTAAGTTAGTTGTTAGCCTCTGTCTTATATCGTTAGAATGCGACTCTAATATATAATAAAATATGTCCTCCAAATCATTAAAATATTGATAAAAGCTCCCTCTTGGAATATTAGCATCTTTAATGATATTAGCTACTGAAGCCTCATTTAAAGAAACTCTTGAAAATTCCTTTCTAGCAGCCTTTAACACTCTTTCTTGTTTCTCAGTTGGCAGATTTAAAAATGTTTGTTTTACCATGTGCACTCTCCTCAATGACAAACTGTCATATATATTATATACATATTATGTGTCCAAGTCAAACAAATCATTTATATTATATTACATTTACTCATAGAAAGAATACTTTTCTTTTTTATAGTACGTTTGGTTCTAAAAATTAATAGTGCATTTCGTTCTATCATATACTAGATATAAGGATGTGATAGTATGCACTATCTAGATCGAATTAAAGCGTTAAGAGAAGACAACGATCTAACACAAGAAGAAATCGGGAAAAAACTTAAAATATCTCAACGAGTGTATTCAAATTATGAAACAGGGAAAAGATCTATACCAGTCGAAATAATATGTGATTTAGCAGATATATATAACACATCAACTGATTACATACTTGGTAAAACCAACAATAAAAATAATAAAGGATAAACAGTATCTAGCATTCGATACTGTTTATTTTATTCCTTTTTCACATCTATTTCCCCACATATCAACCAAATTTTTATTTTTATATATGCTTATTATTTCACAGTGATTTGAACAATTAGGGCATTCATGACCTTTCGTTTCAAATTTTTCATTTATTATTCGAAACGAGAAGTTTTCTTTCAATCTTGATTCTCTTGATAATATAGCTATACCTAATGCACCCATTAAATGACCTTTCTCATCTACATAAATATTCTCCTTTAAAATTCTCTCAAAAGATGCTATAACTCCTTTATTTTTACTAACTCCACCTTGAAAAACAATAGGTGGTTTAATTTTTTTGCCACGTGCTACATTGTTTAAATAGTTATTAACAACAGCATCACATAAACCTGCCATTATATCTTGTTTTTTATATCCAGCCTGCGCTTTATGAACAAGATCTGACTCTGCGAAAACTGTACATCTGGCTGCTATTCTAATTGGAGTATCAGAACCAAGTGCAATATCTCCAAATTCCTCTATATTAATACCCAATCTTTTGGCTTGGGAACTTAAAAAAGACCCTGTTCCAGCAGCACATAAAGTATTCATTGCATAATCAACAACAATACCATCTTCTAAGATAATAATTTTTGAATCTTGACCACCTATTTCAATAATTGTTTTTACATCAGGGAAAAGTGATAACGTTCCTATTGCATGAGCAGTTATTTCGTTTTTTATCATATTAGCGCCAACCATGCTGCCTATTAATTTTCTTGCACTGCCAGTTACACCTACCCCAGTTATTACAATGTTTTTATTTTTTACTTCTCTTTCTAAATTATTAATTATCTTCTTTACTGCCTGTATAGGATTACCTTCAGTCCATATATATGAACTACCTATAATGTTGTTATCCCTATCTATAATAACCCCTTTTGTCGAAATAGAACCAACATCTATTCCAAAATTACATTCACTCATTATTTACTCCTCCTCATCTTGATCATGTCGTAGAAGGCCTCTAGTTTTGTTTTTACCCCCTCTATGGATGTTTGATTATCAAATGTAAAATATATAATAGGAATTTTATAATCATCACTAACCTTGTTTAAAATATGCATAGCTCCAATCTCAGGTGTACATCCAAAAGGCTTTACGTGAATAATTCCATCATACCCCTCTAAAGCTAGCGATATCGTTCTTGCAACATTATCTGTTCCATCAGCACCAATCGGATACTTACAATATTTATCACATTTTTTTAATAATTTTTTAGTATTGAATCTTTTTGTAATGACTAAATATGTTACGTTAGTATATCTACTTATTTCAACATTCATTTTAGATAGAATTTTTTCTAACTCCCAATTCGAAAATGGTTCCATACAATCGTACAATTCACCAATAATACCTATTTTTATTATCTTTAAAGGTTTGTCAATTTCTATTTTTTTAAATAAGTGTTTATATTTAAAGTATTGTTTAGTTAATCCAATAAAGCCTTTTGCCTTACTAAAACTATTAAGCATTTCTTTTAGTAAATGATCAAAACTGTTAGGGATTACTTCAAAGCCAATATTTTTCCTAATATAAACATCCATTTTATCCATATAATAAATCATTAAAAAGGTTAGCACTATATAATATAAATATTTGAAAAATTTTAACCTAGGATTTAAAAGCTTTAATGTTTTATAGACTGAGAAAACAGCAATTTTATCACTCTCAGTAAGTGAATAAAGTTCAAAGTCATAACCTAAATCCTTTAATATTTGTTTTTGTACTTCAGCATAGTACCCATACCTACAGCCTCCACCAGCTTGCATCAATACATTAGCACCATTCTCTAATGCCTCAACAAAATTACCTAAATTATATTTAAAAGGCATACAAACAAACTCAGGACTATATTTTATTCCTAATTCGATAGTTTTCTTAGTTATGGGTGGGACATCCATAATTTCACAATCAGTAAGGTGAGTTAATAAATATTTAACTGGAACATAATAATTACCCAAATGTGGGAAAGCTACTATTTTCTTATCCACCTTGCTTCAACCTCGCTTTGATAATATCTACAAAACTCTCTATTCTTGTTTCTAACCCCACCTCACTACTTAATTCATCAATAACAAGATTAATAATTGGTTTTTTTATCTTTCTTAAACACATTTCATTTGTTAAAGAATCAGGTCCGCAAGGAAAACTCGTAAGCAAAATAATACCATCAATCTTGTCTTGGTAATATAAAATGGCATTAATAATCTCCTGATTATATGTCCAGTATAAATGTGGAGAAATTGCTTTATATTTTTCTTTTGATTCACTATCATCAATAATGTCACTATATATCACATCTATATTAAGTTTTTCTAATATTTTAGTTATGGTGCCTCCAATCAACTTATCATATAGGTTATATGGGTGTCCTGCTAATAGAATTTTAATTTTAGAACTCTCTAGTAACTTACTTTGCTTAATAAAACGATGCCTCGCATTGCGCTTAGCAATTCTCCTCGCTTTCATATATGCATGAGATGATAATGACCTACTAAAACCCAATTCTTTGCCCATCTTGATAAATGCTTTCTTTTCAGTTATATGAGTATCAACATCAATGTTATAATGTAATATTCTTGTTTTAAATAGGTTGTTAACTATGTCATATAATGCATAAAAATTTGTACATGTTTTATCATGTTTTTTTAATGATACTATTCTTGGCACTAAAATATAATCTGCTTTTTCAAGTAGATAATCAATATGTCCTAAATATATCTTTAGAGAAAGACAAGCTTCATCTATCGCATAGCTCTTACCCGCCTCTAAGATATCTTTATCAGTTGCTTTACTATACACAAGATCAACACCTAACTCGTAAAAAAAATGTTCCCATAATACATGATAATTGTAGTAAAGTAGAGCTTTTGGAATTCCTACTGCTATTGATTCATTTTTCATATGTTATGTTTTGCCTCCAACAAAGTATATTCAGCAGGCATAAAAAAAAGAATCAGCTTCAAAAGTCTTTATCAAACTAATTCTTTTTATTTTAATTTATAAATATATTCTTTATTTCTTATCCTAAATACAAGTTCAATCTCTGAAGCATCTTTTAGTTTATTTGGAACCTGATAATATAAATCATTTCCCTTATAATCAAGTGGAGTATTATTTATTAGTTCTGTGTTAATTGTTTTGCCATCATACTTATAGCGAAGTAATCCATATGAGTTTATCGTTTGAGATAATGATCCTATATTAGGAATGTTTACATTTTCATCTTTACTATAATCAAAAGATAACCTCATCAACTGTTTTTTTACTGTCGTATACTGTATTGTTAATCTATTTTGAAAAACCACACATGAACCACTATAACATGTTGTAGCATCATATATAAACAAATCTCCTATTTGGATATCTTTTATATTTAACTTTGTATTGCCTAAAGTTGAGGATGAAAATAGTAATTCTTCTCCAAGCGCTGCAGTAGATCCTTTAGTTACATCACCAATTTTTGCACAACCTAATTTAGCTTTTTTGAATTTAGCTTCCAATCTAGTTGTTGAAATTTTAAGACTCTCTCTATATCTAAATATTAATTGATCAATGTTTATATCGCCATTTACTTCAAATATTAATATATAATTGGTATCTTTCCCAGGTTCGATGATTTGATTTCTGTATCCCTGTCCCATATCAACAAACGATTGATAACGATTAGTTATAGGGCTAAAGATATAGTTTTCATATACTAAATTGATATCATCTAAATCAACAACTAAAGGATATATATATTTGTTACTAAAAGTAACATCAACAACTACAAAAACTTTATTCGGTGGTGCTATATTATTTCCTCTTTGATTTACTGTAGTGATCATACAATTATTTATTTTATTAACAAAATACCCAGCTTTAAAAGAGGCTGTCGGTGGATAAATCTTATTATACACCTCGACATTTAGGTATATTCCTACTCCAAGAGAGACCAAAAGAACAAG
>LSQX01104642.1_pt2 | contig 14977 bp, 10 predicted proteins | sample 654561 | NCBI WGS metagenome assembly LSQX01 (sample SAMN04489861, study PRJNA283612) | anaerobic digester metagenome | isolation source: 4 biogas reactors fed with cattle manure at either 37C or 55C with and... | place: Denmark: Kongens Lyngby | collected 2014 | reverse complement strand
CTCGATCCCTCCGCCTTCGAAACGCGTTCACAGTGGGCCTCCTATGAGCGGGGCATCTATGTTCCCGAGAACCACATCCTCCCCTTGGGTGACAACCGCGACAACAGCCGTGACGGACGCTACTTCGGCCCGGTATCGCAGAAGAAAATCAACGGCAGCGTACGCCTCCGCTTCTGGCCACTCGGGCGCATCGCCTATCTGGGGAACAAGTAGTGTTCTCCCTGCCTCCCGGCGACCTCTCCCTCTACCTCCATATCCCGATGTGCAAGAGCCGCTGTTCCTACTGCGGCTTCTACTCCGAGCCCACGGCGGTGTGGGAGGGGAGGGTCGCTTCCTATACCGAGCGCCTTGTCTCTGAAATCGATCAGCTTGGTACACGGGATGCGCCGTTTTACACCCTCTACATCGGGGGCGGGGATCCCGCCAACCTCACGGTGGAGAACCTGCGTCTCCTCTTGACTGCCGCCCAGAGGCAGGGGAGACCGCGCGAAGTGACGGTCGAGGTCAACCCGGAGAGTTTTGATGAGTCCTTCTTCCCTCTCTTCGAGGAGCGACTCGTCACCCGCCTCTCGATGGGGATCCAGACGATGGATCAGGCGCTCCTCTCCGTGATCGGAAGGAGGACGACCGCCGCGGATAATCGACGCGCCCTCTCCCTTGCCCAGGAGGCGCGAGCGCGGTATGGGGTCGACCTCAGCATCGATTTGATGGTCGCCCTGCCGAACCAGACGGCAGCGGGAGCGATCAGAGACATCGAGACGGTTCTCTCCCTCTGCGAGGCTGAACACCTCTCCCTCTACTGCCTGACGGTGGAGGAGGGGACCGCCCTGGCGCGCCAGGTCCAGGACGGGACGGTGACGGTGGCGGACGAGGATGGGCAGGAGGCGTTCCTGCGTTCACTGTGGGCGCACCTTCATGGACTCGGCTTTGAACACTACGAAGTCTCCAACTTCGCGAAGAACGGGAGATACAGCCGCCACAACTGCGTCTATTGGAGCCTTGACGATTACCTCGGGCTCGGCAGCGGGGCCGCCTCGACGATCGGGTCGTTCCATTGGCAGCAGAACCAGGATTTGATCGGCTACACTGAGGCGAACCCGTTTGACGGCTATGAGAAGGAAGAGACGGACACATGGGAACAGGCTGAAGAGTATCTGATGATGGCTCTGCGCACCACCTGGGGCATAGACAAGGTGCGGTTCTTTGAACGTTTCGGTCTCGATTTCGATCGGATGTTCTCGAAAGCGGTCGCTCGCTGTGAGCCAACCTGGTATATCGATTCAGCACAAAACTTTGCTATCACAGAAGATGGGTGGATGGTGTTGGACGAAATCCTGGTGCGCCTCGTGATGGAAATTCCGTAAAGCCTTGACCGCGTACAGCGGTTGTGATAGCGTAAGACAAGTCATACCAGTGTATTCATTCTAACAATAGACCAAGGGGTTCAAGCATGTCTGGCCATAGTAAATGGGCAACGATCAAACACAAAAAGGGAGCTGCTGACGCCAAGCGCGGTCAGAAGTTCACCAAACTCATCAAGGAAATCAGTGTAGCGGCGAAGATGGGCGGCTCCGATCCCGAATCCAACGCCCGTCTCAGGACCGCCATCATCAAGGCGCGGGCGGAGAACATGCCCAAGGACAACATCGACCGGGCGATCAAAAAAGGCTCTGGCGAGATGGACAGCGCCGTCTTCTACGAGCTCACCTACGAGGGGTACGCCCCCGGAGGAGTGGCCCTGATCATCGACACGCTCACCGACAACAAGAATCGGACGGCCAGTGATGTGCGTGCCGCGCTCACCAAGGGCGGCGGCACCCTCGGGGCCACCGGCTGTGTCTCCTATATGTTCCAGACCAAGGGAATCATCACCTACGACGGGGAGCAGTACTCCGAGGAGGAGCTCTTCGAGGTCGCCCTGGAGAACGGGGCCGACGATGTGGTGGCCGAGGATGGAATCATCGAGGTCATCACCGCACCGGCGGACTTCGCCACCGTCTTGGAGGCGATGCAGGCTGCCGGCTTCGAGCCGATGAGCGCGGAGGTGGAGAAGGTCGCCGACCAGACGGTGCTCCTCGAGACCGAGAAGGCACGCAAGGTGCTGAAGATCGTCGACCGCTTGGAGGAGCTCGACGATGTACAGCAAGTATCGACGAACCTCGAGCTTCCCGACGATTTCGAAGAGGAAGACGAATAAGAAGCATGAGAATCCTCGGCATTGACCCAGGGATCGCACAAACAGGCTGGGGCGTTGTTGACTCCAATGGGCAGCAAAGCCGGCCTGTTTCTTTTGGCGTCATCAAGACGGCGACCACCCTCAGCGACACCGAGCGGATCCATCGCATCGCCACGATGGTCGGCCAGGTGGCCCAAGAGCAGGAGGTCGACATCTGTGGCATGGAGGACATCTTCTTCACCAAGAACATCTCCAGCGCCATCCCGGTGGCCAAGGTCATCGGAGCCTGCATCCACCAGCTGGCCACCCAGAACATCGCGGTGCACCTCTTCAGCCCGGTGACCATCAAGACGGCGGTCACCGGCTATGGGGCCGCCGACAAGAAGCAGGTGCAGGAGATGGTGCGCTTGATCCTCGGCTTCGAGACGATTCCCAAGCCCGACCACGCAGCCGATGCACTCAGTGCAGCCATCTGCCTGGCGGTTCACCACTCCACCCAGACAAGGATACTCGGCACATGATCAACGCAATCATCGGAGACATCATCCACGTTTCGGAGGGCGAGGCCATCATCCGGGCCGGAAGCCTTGAATATGCCATCAACATCACCGCCCAGACGGCGAGCAAACTCAGCAACTTGTCCGGCGATCAACGGCGGGAAGTGCGCATGCTCACCGTCCTCATCCACCGCGATGACTCGATGACCCTCATCGGATTCCTTGAGGAGGCCGAACGCGACGCCTTCCTGCAGTTGCAGACGGTCAGCGGCATCGGCGTCAAGCAGGCGCTCAAGATTCTGGGCGGCATCAGCGTACGCAACCTCGCCGAGGCGTTGGACAGCGGCAACGTGAAACTGCTCTCCTCAATCCCCGGCATCGGGCCGAAGACCGGACAGAAGATGATCCTGGCACTCAGGAACATGCTGGTCCTCGATGACCAGGAGAGCCTTGCCAAGAAGGGTACAAGCATTCAGCGCTCCCAGTGGAGCGACATCACCAACGCCCTGGTGGATATGGGGTACGACCGGCGCCGGGTCGAGCAACTCATCGAGGAGCAGACGGAGATTCACAAGGAGACGATTGCCAAGATCAGCCAGCACGAAGGCGAGGAACTCTTGTTCCGCCAGGCGATCAAGCTGTTGGGATAGGAGCATACCGTGGACGAGAATAGCCATACGTTGGAGAATCTGTTGGAGAGCTCAATCGTCTCCACCTCCTTTCAGACCGATGCCGACCGGCAGGAGAACATCCTCAGGCCGAAGCTGCTGGCCGACTTCCAGGGCCAGGCCAGGCTGAAGGAGAACCTCGCCGTCTTCATCAAGGCCGCACGGGGGCGTGGTGAGGCGCTCGACCACACCTTCCTCATCGGCCCGCCGGGACTCGGCAAGACCACCCTCGCCTCGATCATCGCCAACGAGATGGAGGCGGAGATCCGTATGACCAGCGCCCCGGCGCTCGACAAGCCCAAGGACCTGGCCGGCATCCTGACCAACGTCACCGAGGGGTCGATCTTCTTCATCGACGAGATCCACCGCCTCAAGCCGGCCCTCGAGGAGATGCTCTACATCGCGATGGAGGACTTTGAGATCGACTGGGTCATCGGACAAGGGCCCGCAGCCCGCACGATGCGCATCCCCTTGCCCCACTTCACCCTCGTCGGGGCGACGACCAAGGCGGGCAGCGTCTCCAGCCCGCTTGCCTCACGCTTCGGCATCACGGCACACATCGAGTTCTACAACGAGGAGGAGCTGAGCCAGATCATCGAGCGCAGCGCCGTCATCATGGAGGTGGAGATCGAAGAGGATGCCATCAGGCAACTGGCCCGGTGCAGCCGGGGCACGCCCCGCATCGCAAACCGGCTGCTCAGGAGACTGCGCGACTTCGCCTCCATCATCGGCGATGGGCACATCACCGTCGAGGTCGTCGACTTCGGCCTCGGTCGCCTCGGCATCGATGAGATGGGCTTGGAGCGGCAGGACCGCAATATCCTGCGCACCATCATCGAGTTCTACGACGGTGGCCCGGTCGGGGCGGAGACGCTCTCCATCTCGGTGGGGGAGGCCATCGAGAGCCTCGAGGACTTCTACGAACCGTATTTGATCCAGAAGGGCTTTCTGAAACGGACCCCGCGTGGTCGCATGGCGACCAAGCTCGCCTATGAGCTGCTCAACATCCCCTGCACAAGGAACCTCGATGACAATCAAGGAATTCTCTTTTGACCTGCCCGAGCACCTGATCGCCCAGTATCCGACGCAGAAGCGTGGTGAAGAGCGGCTCTTGGTGCTCGATCGCAACAGCGGTGCCATCGTCGATGAGATGATGGCCCATTTCAGTGACTATCTGAGCGAAGGGTCGCTCCTCGTCGTCAACAACTCCAAGGTCCGCAAGGCCCGCGTCTATGCCACGGGCGAAGGAGGCGGGACGGTGGAGTTCCTCTTTCTCGAGGAGCTTCTGGACCACAGCTGGCTCGTGATGACGACCAAGGCGAAGAAGCAGCGCGTCGGCAAGCGCTACCGTTTCGAAGACGAAGAAGGCGTCTGGAGGCGTGAGGCGACCATCGTCGCCGAGCATGAGGATGGGACGCGTACCCTCCGCTTCGATGAGGTGATCGACGAAGGGTTCTTCACGACCCTCGGCCATGTGCCGCTGCCGCCGTACATCAAGCGGGAGGATACCCTGTCTGATGAGAGCCGCTACCAGACGATCTATGCAAAGAACGAGGGTTCGGTGGCCAGCCCGACGGCGGGCCTGCACTTCACAGCCGAGATCCTCGAGGCCATCAAGAGGCGCGGCATCGAGATCGCCGAGGTGACCCTCCATGTCGGGCCGGGCACCTTCCTCCCGGTGAGGGCGGCGACGCTTGAGGAGCACCGGATGCACTGGGAGCGGTATGAGGTCTCAGAGCATTGCGCCCATCTGGTCACCGAGGCGAAACGGAGCGGCAGACCGGTGGTGGCCGTCGGTACGACCAGTGTCCGGACGCTGGAGAGCGCCTGGGACAGAGAGGCTGGACTTCTGAGGCCTGGGGTGGGGCGGACCAACCTCTTCATCATGCCGGGCTTCCGCTTCCAGGTCGTCGACCAGTTGCTCACCAACTTCCACACCCCAGAATCGACGCTGGTGGTTCTGGTCAGCGCCTTCGCCGGGAGGGAGGCGATCGGGCGCTCGTACCGCCATGCGGTGGAGCAATCCTATCGCTTCTTCAGCTATGGGGATGCGATGTTCATTCGCTGAAGAGCACCTTCTTCACCTCTCTGGCGATCTCCTCCTTGCCCCTCATGCCGTCGAGGCGCACCAGTGTCACCCCCTCATCGAGCTGGGCGAAGATCCGCTCATAGTTGTCCCGTACCAACGAGAGGAACTCGGCCCGCTCGAAGAGCTCGGTCTCGTCGCCCCGCAAATTGATGCGTTTGATGCACTCCTCGATGGGGGTGTCGATGTAGAAGACATATTGGGGGGAGGGGAAGTCGTTGAGGGCGGCGATGATCTTGAAGTCACACTCCACGCTCTGGTAGGCGAGCGAGGAGTAGAGGTAGCGGTCGCTGATGACGATCTTGCCCGCCTCAAGCTCTCCGACCAAGCCATAGATCGGATTGTGGAGATGGTCCTCCCGGTCGGCGGCATAGAGCATGGCGAGGGCCAGCGGTGTGGTGACGATTTGCTTCTTCAGGATCGATCGAACCAAGCGCCCCAGCGGTTTGTCGGTGGGTTCAAAGGTAGCCTTGCACCGTTTTCCGCTCCGGTCGCAGCTCTCAGCCAGCAGTTGCATCTGGGTGGTTGTCCCCGATCCATCCAAGCCTTCGAACACAATGAAATTCTCCAGTACCGTTGCCATCGTCCGCTCCTTGACCCTACTGTACGATAAATACACCGCAAGGTACAAGACAAAGTGGTGCCCAAGGCGGTGAGATTGGGCTATACTGAGGCAACGTGAAATTTCATACTACGCTCAAAGACATCGTCGTCGCGATCCTCGTTCTGCTCAGTTGCACCGTCGTGGTCTGGTGGGGAGTCGCCAACCTCGGCATGACGAATCCGAGCCAGAGCTTCGCAGCCTATCTGCTGGAGCGGATCGACGGTGATGGAGATATGAAAATCACGGTCGGCTCCGTCGCCCGCAACTGGCTCAGGACTTTCACCATCTGCGATGTGAGCGTGACGATCGAAGGGGATGAGATCGCCCATTTTGATGAACTGCGCGTCTCAGGTGGTGCCCGGCGTATCGCCTTGGCGCTCCTGAAGCGTGGCACACAGCTTGATATCGAGGTCGATGGGCTCACTATCTCCCTCGATGAGGGTGCATTGGCCCTCTTTTCTGCAGATTCCTCCGCTCCTTCCCGCCCTCTGGAACGCCTCCGCCTCTACATTCAGGCAGCGGATGCCGATATCGCGCTCGCCCTGCCATCCCTCGAAGCCCACCTCTCAGGGGGCGGTTTCACCGCGATGATCGACGGAGGAGTGGCCAATCTCACCGTGGCCGGGAGCGCTGACGTCCTCTCCGTTTCACAGAATGACGGGCAGGGGAGGGTCGAACAGCTCCGCTACGGCATCGACGAGACGGGGCGTCTCGCCCTGGAAGCGGAGAAGGCCGATTGGTCGAGCCCATCGCTCTTTCTGCAAACCTCGAATCTGGTGATGGCAGCCCAACAGCAGGGGGGACTCTCCCTATCCGCTGACGAACTGCGCCTTGAAATGGGCGACCTGGCCGTCGCCTCTCCCCAAGTGGTGGTGCATGCCGCCATAGAGGAGGGGGAAGTGGCTGAGTTCACCGTCTCGCTCTCAGCGCTCGATGTCGCCTCCCAGTCCTGGTCTTTCGCAGCCCCCGCCCTTGCCTCAAGCGGCTCGCGTTCAGAGAGCGGGACTCACACCCTCGCGGTGGCGAGTCGGAGCGATGAGGATTTCCACTTCCAATCAGAACTGTTGGGTACATTCAACGCCAATACCCTTGGTGGGCGTTTCATCTATGAAGTTCCCTCGACGATCCGGGGAGAGCTTACCTTTGCCACCCTCGCCTGGGATGAGCAATTGACCGCACACAATGTGATTGTCTCCCTCTCGGACGTGGACGCCAAGAGAGTCGACATCGCTGGTTCCGTCACTGCACGCCTGCAGATGGTGTTGACAGAGGGGTTGGGTACCATCGAGACGGACCTTGTGGCGAACATTACCCTCCACCGGGAGAGCGCGGCGCTCACCGCCACGGTCGATTTCATCGACGCGCAGAGCTCCCTGCTCGCCTCGCCGGTGGATGTCCACCTCTCCCTCCAAGGCCGGGGAGAGGAGGCGCAGGTGGAAGCGAAGGTCGTCATCCCCGATCAAGCGGAACTCTCCGCCCTCTACAACCAGGGGGATGGGGAGCGGACGGTGATGATGAGCGGGCGGCTCACCGACCTCAGGGCCGGCACCTTCCGGCAGTTGATGGACGCATACACCCCCTTCCTCAAGCCATACATCCATGATGATACGCGCCTGTCGGGCAATATCGCCTTCAGCGGTTCTGATGGCTCAGGAGGGCGGGAGGGACGGCTCTCCACCGAGCTTGCCCTGCTGGAGGCGCATGTCGGAAACTTTGACCTGGACGCCGGCTTCACGTTCACCGGCACCCTCGATGGTGACCGGCTCACGGTCTCGCCGATGACGCTTGCCACCAGCGGCTACCGCCTCGCCTTCAGCGGGGAGACCGAGGTCGGTCACTGGCTGCCGCGCGGAGAGCTCTCCCTTTCCCGCACCGATGATGGACAGCTCTTGGCCCATGCCACGATGGTCGATCGTCCTCCTTCCAGCTATGAGTTCTCCCTGGTGACGGCCATCGAGCCGATCATCACCGTTGATGGGCTGGTCGGCAAACAGACGACCAATTCGCTGACGGGCCAGGGACTCCTCACAATGTTGGACGATGCTGTGCCGTTCACCTTCGACCTGGCCACCGACACCCTAGAACTCTCCGTGGTCCAAGAAGAGCGGCTTCTCTTGCACGCCTCCTTGGCCCCGCCGCAACGGCTTGTCATGCAGGCCGACCGCTTCCTCGTCCCCGGGACCAGCACCAGCTTCAGCGGGACGCTCGAGGCCCGCTATGCCAACCTCTTCGATTGGTCGGCCCGCAGCAGCGACTTTGCCCTGGACAGCGTCACCATCAAGGGGAGACGCTATAGCCTCACCGCCCCGTTCAGCGCCTCCAGCGCCGAGATCCTGATCCCCACCTTCACCATCGGTGTTGAAGGGACACGTTCCACCGGATCGTTCTTCTACCGGGGTTTCGATCTCGCCCGACTCAAGGCATCGGGGTTTGTGGCCCCATACGAGGTGGCTTTGCAGATCGACGACCTCCTCTCCCTCTCCCTCATCGGTGATGAGCGGAGATTGGAGATGGCCGCCTCCATCAAAAATTTGCCGCTCGGTCGCCTGATGAATACCGCTGACGACGCATCCCTCTCCCTCTCCTTGGTGGGTGCCACTGATTTCACCACGCTCTTGAGCTATGATGGCTCGCTCTCCTACCAAAACGACACCGCCTCCTTCTCAACGCGCTTCACCGCCGATGAGAGCCACCTTGAGCTCTTCGATACCGCCTTCCGCGCCGGGGAGTTCACCGTAGACGGTGAGAAGTTGCGCTTCGATTCGGGGGCCATCAGCGCCGCCCTCATCGCCGAGCATGTGCGCCACCTCTCCTACATCGATCAACGCTCCCACCTCAAGGTGACCGCGGCTCTCCAATTGCCCCAAACCGAGACCCTCTTCGACCTGGTCAAGAAGGGAGGCCTTCTTTTGGGCGAGGAGCTGGCCGCAACGCTTTCCATCACTGATGTGCTGCTCTTGGGCGAAGGCGGCATCGCCGACGGTCTCTACCACCTGAGGTGGAAAGATGGGGCGCTCAGCGGTGAGAGTGAGTTGCTCACCTTCTCCTATGATACGAAGAGCGGGCACTTCACCCTCTCCGCCGATCCTGAGTTCGGCATCGGGATCAACGCATATGGGAGCCTCTCCGCCAAAGATTTCGGCGTGGTGGCCACCAACATCCGCCTGCCGCTCGTGATGCTCAACCGTACTTTCCTCAAGCCGATCTTCCTCTTCAAAAGCGGCTATGGGGAAGGGGAGATCACCCTCGGCGGCACCAAGGATGCCATCAGGCCATACGGCCAGCTCTTCGTCAATGCCACTGAGATGTTCGTCTTCTGGTTGCCCGACGACCAGATCAACATGAAGGGCGTCAGCGTGACGATCGATGGCAACCGGGCGACCACCGGTCGGGTCCCCTTCTTCTCCACCAACGCCAAGACGGGCCAGACCGTCCACGGCTTCGGCAACCTTTCGGCGCACTTCGATGGCCTCAGCCTACTCAATTACGAGATCCATGCCGACGATGTGGACCACCCGGTCTTCCTCTGGATTCCGATGGCTGGGCAAGAGGTGGACATCCAGGGCTATGCGCAGGGGACCTTCAACCTCTTCGGCATCGGCTTCGAAACCTGGCTCGATGGGGACGTGACCATCAGCGACATGAGCATGACGATGGGCATCAAAGGGTTGCCCTACTGGTATGAGCCTGCCTATGTGACATCGACGAGTTTCAATGTGAAGACCGGCAAGGGGGTGAAATTCTTCTATCCCAACAGCCCAAACCCAATCATCAGCGCGACATTGACGGAGAACCAGTCGTTCAGCTTCACCTACGACCACCTCACCGACGAGTTCGAGGTGGACGGGACTTTCGCCTTCAGAAGCGGTGAGATCTACTACTTCCAGAAGAACTTCTTCATCACCGAGGGCTCGATGGTCCTCCACACGGACGCCATCAGCGGGAGCAGTGCCGTCATCCCACGGATCAACCTCCGGGCGAAGGTCACCGACTTCGACAGCGTGGGCAACCGCGTCGATATCTTCCTCGTGCTGCGCGATTCGACGCTCACCTCCTTGAACCCATACTTTGAGTCGATCCCGACCAAGGAGGTCAACGAGATCATGGAGATCCTCGGCCAGTCGATCCTGCCCACCGGCGCCTACGGGGAGATCGGGCTGTACAGTGTGGCGAGCCTCGCCGCCGCGGCCACCGATGTCGCTGAACGGCTCGGGCTCCTGGAGCTGTCGCAGACTGCCCAGTTGACCGAGACCATCCGCATCTCGCTCGGCCTCGACATGTTCTCCATCCGCAGCAACATCGTGCAGAACATCCTCTTTGATGCCCTGCCGGTCACCGGGGTCATGGGCACGCTCTCCCCGATCGCCCGCTACCTGCACAACACCTCGATCTTCATGGGCAAGTACATCGGGACCAACTTCTTCCTCCAGGCGTTGGTCCACCTCAGTGCCATGGAGCGCTCCAAGGTAGGCTCATCCTTCCTCTCCCCGGACCTCTCCATCGACCTGGAGCTCTCGCTTGATTGGGAGAATCCGCTCGCGACCATCTCGTTCTTCACCCAGCCGAGCGAGTTGTCCTTCACAAATATTTTGGATACCATGGGCTTTAGTGTAACCAAACGAATCGTGCTTCGTTAACGGTGCAGAAGGGGAATTATCATGAGAAGAGAGTCGCGGCGCTTGTTCCTGTCCATCATCGTCTTACTCACCATGTCGCTCGCCTTGCTCAGTGGGAGTGACAACGAGCCGTGGTACTATGGGAAACGCATAGCACAGTTCACCAACCACAACCTGGTCCATGTCAAGGAGAGCACGATCCTCGACCTCCAATACGGGTATCTGGGCAAACCGTTCACCGATGCGCTCTTCGATGAGCTGCAATCGAAGCTCTACGACCTGGACAGCTTCCTCTACTTCCTCGCCGACGCCAATCGGACCGGCGAGGGGGACAACGAGCTGGCCATCGATTTCACCTTCTATGAGAAGCCGTACATCACGGGCGTGACGATCGAAGGCAACAGCGGCATCAAGACAAAGGACATCGACGGGGCCCTCCTCTCCAAGGAGGGGACCTTCCTCGACGAACAGGTCATCGCCCTCTCCAAGGAGCGGGTGCTCGCCCTCTACCGGGAGAAGGGGTATGCCGATGCGACCATCGAGAGCGAGAGCATCGTCGACGAGGATGCCCTCCTGGCCCTCCTCTCCTTCACCATCGATGAGGGGAGGCAGAAGAGAATCGGAGAGATCAATTTCGAAGGCAACGACCATGTGAGCCGGGAGGTCTTGGCCAAGCAGCTCACCTCCAAGCCGGTCGGCTACTTCAACAGCGGCTACTACAACCCCGTCACCATCGAGAGCGACAAGGAGAAGATCATCGCCTACTACCAGAGCAAGGGGTATGTCGATGCGGTGGTGACCGAGGTGCGGAGCGCGGATATCAGTGGTGAGGACGAGAAGTATGAACGCATCAGCGTGACCTACGTCGTGGACGAAGGGGAGGCGTGGTTCTTCGGCGGTATCTCGGTGGTGGGGAACACGGTCTTCAGCGACGAGCAGTTCGCCAGCCTGGTGACGATGAAGGAGGGATCTCCCCTCGATCTGAGCCGGGTACAGAATGAGATGACCCAGGTCACCGACCTCTACTGGAACAACGGCTACATCTTCAACCTGATCAACACCGAGGAGATCCGCGACCCGGATACCCATACCATCGCCTACCGCCTCATCGTCCAGGAGAACCAGCAGGCCATCATCGAGAAGATCCAGATCGAGGGGCTGACCAAGACCAAGGCGTACGTCTTTGAACGCGAGCTGGTCTTCGGTGTCGGGGATGTCTTCAGCAAGGAGAAGCTCATCCGCAGCGCCCAGAACATCTACAACACCCTCATCGTCACCGATGTCCAGTTCGACATCATCAGCGGCACGGAGGAGGGAACGGTCATCCCGATCTTCACTGTCACCGAGGGCAACCAGATGGACATCCAGTTCGGCGCGACCTTCGGCGGCAACGTCGATGGCTTCCCCGTCAGCGGCTTCTTGCAGTGGTCTGACAAGAACCTCGGCGGGACTGGACGGGACTTGGCCATCTCCACCAACCTCAGCCCCGATACCCAGAACGTCTCCCTCTCCTTCAGCGACGGATGGTTCGGCGACCGCCGATGGTCCAACGGTCTCTCCTTCAGCTTCGAGCGGAGCCAGAAGAGCAACGCGTTGCAGCGGGGGGTAGGCAGCGCCTACTACACCGGTCACGGTGATGAGGATGCATACCCGCTCGGCTACCTCTCTTCTGCCAGCTACGAGGCAGCCGGCCAAGCCTCTCCGGAGAGCCAGCACTTGATGCAGTACGATTACTACAGCATCACGCTCGGGTACAGCACCGGCTATACCTTCATGTTCGTCCCCGGTTCCCTGACCATCGGGGGTGGGCTCAGCATCGGCTTGAACTACGCCAATTACGATGACAAGATCTACGACCCGTACGAGAGGCTGATCTGGCGCTACCACCAACGGTGGCAGTTCTCCAACCGCCTCTCCCTCTCCTTCAGCTGGGATGGGCGCGACCTCATCGAGAACACCAGTCGCGGCTACTACCTCAGCCAGAACTTCACCTACGCCGGTGGCTTCCTCTTCGGCCTCTCCAACTACATCCGCTCCTCGACGAGCGCGAGCGCCTACATGACCCTCTGGTCGTACACCTTGAGTGAGAAACCCGCCAACGTCGTGTTCGGGGCGACCACCACCGTCAGCGCGATGCTGCCGCAGTTCTATCGGAACGCCGACACCGGAGAGTTGAAATGGCACGACGCGAAGATGGGGGCTACGCGCTATGAGATGCTCTACATCGACGGCATGAACATGGGCCGCGGCATAAAGAGCGTCGTCTTCGACCAGTCGTTCTTGTGGGACACCCAGCTCTCCATCAGCTGGCCGCTTGCCCAGAACGTGCTCTCCGCCGAGGTCTACGCAAGTGCCACCGGGGTAAGCGCTGATCTCAAGAAGGTCGGCTTCGGCGACCTGGCGTGGTACTTCAGCGCCGGGGCGGGCATAAAGCTGAAGGTCCCGGGCTTCCCACTGGGCCTCTACCTGGTCAAGGCCGCAAGCTATATGGACAATACCTTCTCTTGGATAGGGGGCAACTTCTTCAAGGGCAAGGGTGACACCAGTGGCCTCAGCCTCGTGCTGGCCATCACGACGACGCTGTATTGATCATGGATCAGAGGAGCGAGCCCACTCCGATGATGGTCCAGTACCGTCAGATCAAGGAGCAGCACACCGATTCGATCCTCTTCTTCCGCCTCGGCGACTTCTATGAGATGTTCGAGGAGGACGCCATCACGGTGAGCGCCCTGCTCAACCTCACGCTGACCAAGCGCAACAACACCCCCATGTGCGGGATCCCCTACCATGCGGCGAGAAGCTACATCAAGCGCCTGCTCGACGAGGGCAAGAAGATCGCCATCTGTGAGCAGACCGAACTGAGCGAAGGGGGCAAGGGATTGGCCAAGCGGGAGGTGGTGCAGGTCATCACGCCGGCCACCGTCGTCGAGGACGACTACCTGGACAGCCGAAGCGACTCCTTCATCCTCGCCATTTCGTTGGCAAAGGAGGAGATCGCCACCGCCTACAGTGATCTCTCCAGCGCCCAGTTCTTCCTCCGCTCCATCGAGCGCGACAGCCGCTATCTCGCACTGGCCGCCCTCATCGAGGAGATCCGGCCCACCGAGATCCTCGTCAACGAGGATGAGTACTTCGCCGACACCCGCTTCAAGGAGATCGTGGATGCTTCCCCCTCCATGGTCACCAAGCTCCCCTCCTGGCACTTTGATCGAAAGGAGGGCAGGGAACGACTTGCCGCCCACATGGGGACCACCACGCTCAAGGGGTACGGCCTCTCAGGCGATGAGGAGGTCATTGCAGCCGGCGGTGCCTTGATCTGGTACCTGGGCGAGACGGCGCGCACCAGTCTCTCCCACCTCGACGGCTACACCCTCGTCGATGAGGACCGGTACCTGAGGATCGACGAGGCGAGCCGGCGCAGCCTCGAGCTCTTCTCCAACCAGGTGGATGGATCGGCGCGCTTCTCCCTCTTCTCCGCCATCGACCGGAGCCGCACCAGCATGGGCTCGCGCAAGCTCAAGCGGTGGATGGCGAGCCCGCTCACCGACCTGGAGCAAATCCTTGCCCGCCAGAAGTGGGTCTCCCTCTTCGTGAGCGACAAGGCGGAGCTGAACCGGGTCCGCACCCACCTCAAGGAGACGCTCGACCTTGAGCGCCTCTCGAGCCGCATCAGCATGGGCCGGCACCTGCCCAAGGATCTGGTGGGTATCAGCATCACGGTCAAGGCGTTCTTCTCCATCATGGAGGCACGCTACAGTGCACTGCTCGACCCATCCATCACAGAGGATCAGTTGATGACCCTCGTCTCCCTCTCCCAGACCATAGACCGCGCCATCGATGATCGCCTCCAAGGTCCCTTCGAGGAGGGGAGGGTGATCCTCGACGGCTATGACGGCAGTTTGGATGAGAAACGGGCCTTGAAGAGAGGCGGCAAGGAGCTGTTGGCGCACTACCTGGAAGCGGTCAAGGAGGAGACGGGCATCACGACCATCAAGCTCTCCAGCAACAAGATCCACGGCCACTTCCTCGAAGTCTCCAAAACCCAGGCCTCCAAGATGCCCGCCACGTTCTACCGCAAGCAGACCTTGGTCAACGCCGAACGCTACACCAGCGATGAGCTCATCGCCCTCGAAGAGCGAATCCTGGAGAGCGCGGGGGAGGCGGAGGAGCGGGAGCGGGAGGTCTATGATGAGCTCGTTGAGCGGGCGCGAAGCGCGCATCACCTCCTCGCCCACGTCAGCTCCTTCCTCAGCGACCTCGATGCCCTCGCTTCGATGGGGTGGTGCGCCATCGAGCACTCCTACTGTTGTCCGACCTTCACCGATGAGGA
>LSQX01351854.1_pt1 | contig 14978 bp, 12 predicted proteins | sample 654561 | NCBI WGS metagenome assembly LSQX01 (sample SAMN04489861, study PRJNA283612) | anaerobic digester metagenome | isolation source: 4 biogas reactors fed with cattle manure at either 37C or 55C with and... | place: Denmark: Kongens Lyngby | collected 2014 | reverse complement strand
GCCTGCATGAACGCGGCGAGGGCCTCCCCGTGCTCCGACCGCTCGACCATGCCGGTCTGCACCCCAATGAGATCACCGTCGCAAAGCTCCTGCAGGCGGAGGGCTACGCGACAGCCTGCATCGGCAAGTGGCACCTCGGCGATCAGGACCCCTTCCTGCCCACAAGTCACGGCTTCGACACCTTCTACGGCATTCCCTATAGCGATGACATGACGCCGCGCAAGCAGTTCCCTGCCTGGCCGCTGCTGCCCCTGATGCGCGACGCAACCGTCACTGATGCCCCGATTGACCGCGACTACCTCACCCGCCTTTACACCGAGGAGACGTGCCGCTTCATCCGCGAGAACCACGACCGCCCCTTCTTCATATACCTGCCGCACGCCATGCCCGGCAGCACCAACCGTCCCTTCGCCCACCCCGACTTCCAGGGCACATCCGCCAACGGCCCCTATGGCGACTGCATCGAGGAGATGGACTGGTCGACCGGGGAGATCATGGCTACTCTCGCGAAACTCGGCCTCGACGACAACACGCTCGTCATCTGGACCTCGGACAACGGCGCGACCTTCCAGGACCCGCCACAGGGCAGCAACGCGCCCTTCAAAGGTTACGGCTACGACACTTCGGAGGGCGCGATGCGTATGCCGTGCATCGCCCGCTGGCCCGGCCGCATCCCTGCCGGCAGGACCTGCGACGAACTGAGTTCCACCATGGATGTGCTGCCCACTCTCGCCGCTCTCGCGGGTGCAGAGTTGCCGCAGGATCGCATCATCGATGGCCAGGACCTCGCGCCGCTGCTTTGTGAGGACGTCCCCGGTTCCGCCTATGACTACAAAGGCTTCTTCTACTACTTCATGGGCCAACTCCAGGCCGTCCGCTCCGGCCCGTGGAAGCTCTATCTGCCGCTGCCCGACAAGCACCCTGGCGTAGGCCGCCCCACGGCAGACCTTGGGCTTGCGCTATTCAACGTGGCCGAGGACCTGGGCGAGACGCGCGAAGCCTCCGCCGAGCATCCGGAGGTGGTTCAGAGGCTGCTCTCATTGGCGGAGCAGGCGCGGGAGGACATCGGAGATGGAGACCGCGTGGGAACGGGCCAAAGGCCGGCGGGGTGGGGGGAGCACCCGGTAGCGCGGATGAAGTAATCGCACACAAAGGAAGGGAGGGGCCGAGTCTCAACTCGGCCCCTCCTGAGATGCGCTTCGTCTGTCCTGGGCTTACTTCCCCCGCAGTTCCTTCAGCGTCTTATTCACATTTGCAGTCGCGGTCTTTAGCCCCTCAGCCACTGGCTTCTTGCCTACCCAGATCAGGTCGAGCTGGTCCTGGATCAGATCCTTGACCTGCGACCACTCGGGGATATTCTCCGCCTGCCGGGCATACCCGAGCGCGTCCACGAACACCTTGCGGTTGTAGTCAGTCTGCGCCTGGCCGTACGCGCCATCAAGCACGCTCGTCCGCGACGGCATCTTCTCGAGCTTGTCGCCCATTAGCGTCTGCGCCTCGGCCGACAACAGGAACTTGAACAGTTCCCACGCCGCCGCCTGCTTCGTGCTGCCCGCCCAGATGCCATAATTCTCAGTCCCCAGAAGCGTTGCCGCCTGCTTTTTCTTCGGCAGCGGTGCCACATCCCACTGCAGCCCCTTCGCCTGCCGCATCAGTTGGATATCCCAAGGCCCGGTCATGTACATCCCGATATGGCCCTGCGTGAAGGCCGTCAACGCCGAGTTTTGCTCGGAGTTATCGGACGCCGCGGCCACTTTGTCCTTGTAGCGCAGGTCATACAGGAAGGTCAACGCCTCGACCGACGCCGGGCTGTCCAGCACGCACCTGGTGCGCTCCTCGTTCAGCAACGCCCCGCCATTTTGCCACAGCCACGGGTAGATGCGCGAGCCCCAGAAGTCTATGACGCAGCCCCACTGGTCGGTCTTGCCATCGCCGTTGGCGTCCTTCGTCAGGGTTTTGGCGGTCTTGGCGTAGTCGGCCCAGGTCCAGCTTCCGCCCGCGCCGGGATAGCCGACCTTCGCCTCATCAAACAGCGTCTTGTTGTAGAAGAGGCTGTAGACGGAGGTGTACCGGGGCAGCGAGTAAAGCTTGTCCTGGTACTGGCAGACCTTCAGAATGGAGTCACTGAAATCGTTCAGCGCGATGCTCGGGTCCTTCGCGGCCAGAGGCCCTAAATCGGCCAGCGCGCCCTTGGCGGCCAGCGGAATGAAGAACGCGCCGTGAATCGCCATCACGTCCGGACCGGCCTTGGCGGCGATCATTGTTTGCAGTTTCGACATCGCGGCCTGGCTGCCACCGCTCTCATTCTGCAGCTTCACGCGAATTCCTGGGTGCGTCTGCTGGAATTTGCCGATCAGTTCCAGATTCAGCGCTTCCTCATCCCGTGGGGTGTACGTGAAGAGTGTGATCTCGGTGCCTGCGGCGTCGGCCTCAGGCGTTGCCGGGACGGCAGCCGTGTCGCTGGGCGCCTGCCCGACCTTCGAGCAGCCGGCGAGAGCCATGAGCAGTGTGGCGAAAAGCAGTATCGTGACCAGAGAACGACGCATCGCAGTTGTCCTTTCAGCGCGCCTTCGCGGCGCACTCATCAAGTCCCAAATCTCTTGTCGCAGCTATCAGATCGCATATCGGTGGGAGTGGCTGGCCCGGCGTGATCCTCTGCAGCGCGCTGTGGCTGACCGCGTAGAGGTAATCATAGCCATGTCGCGCCAAGAGCGCGAGGATCTTCTTCGCGGCCTCCCCGGCCGGGTCCTTCGCCAGTATGTCCATCTCCAGCATAATGACCGGATGACACGCCTGCAGCGTCTCCTCGGCTCCCCGCAGAACGCTCAACTCATGCCCTTCGACATCGAGCTTCAGCAGCGCTGGCGCAAGCCCCGACTCGCGCCGGAAGCAATCAACCGAGGTGGTCTCGACCGCGCAACGGCGCCAGTCTTGAGCCGCTTCGTCACCAGTCTCAATCGTCGCCAGGCCAGATTGCCGCCGCGGCGGCACCAGCAGGTCCACCAGGCCAACGCCGTCGCTCACAGCCTTCTCAACCAGTAGTGCATTTTGCACCTGATTGGCGGCGAGATTGGCCCGCAGACACTCCGCCACCGCCGGGTTTGGCTCGAAGAACACCACCCGCCCCTGCGGCCCCACTAATTTCAGAGCCTGCCAGCCAAACAATCCGTAGTTCGCGCCGATGTCATACACCACCGATCCCGGCGGCAAAATGCGCTCCAAGACGGTAACACAGCGCCTGTTGAGGACACCGTTCGCGAGGTACAGGAACGTGATCGGATCGGCGAAAGGGATCGTCAGGCGTTGCTCGCCGACGCGGAGTTGGCACTGCTGAGACCGCAGGAACCGGGAGCACACGCGCGATACCACACTGGCGCCGCGCAGACCGCGCCGCCACCAGCCTGCTGCCAGCGCCGCCAGCGGCGGCACCTCCACCGGCTCATAGAGCCCGCTTGGCTGTGTCACCCANNAAAGCCCCGCCTGACGCGCCGACGCAGCTTCCTGCGGCGCAAAGCCGCCCTCCGGCCCCACGAAAACCGACAGTCTCGCCGGATGGTCAAGCTCACTCAGCGCCTGCCGCAGGCCCCTTTGCGTCTCCCCCGCGAGCGTCTCGTCCAGCAGCAGGCCAGGCTCGCCCCGCTCCTGCCAGTCCGCCAGCGCCTGCCGCCAGTTGACAGCCGGCTCGACAACCGGCGGCAGAGTCCGCCCGCTCTGCTCCGCCGCCTCTGCCGCTATCTTTTGCCAGCGCGAGGCCTTCCCCTCCGCCTCACGCTCGTCGATCTTCACCTGTGACCGCGCTGTCTGTACCGGCACCAGCCGCGCCAGCCCTAATTCCGTGCACTTCTGGATGATCAGCGGCAGCCGCTTGCCCTTGGGCAGCCCCTGATACAAAGTCACTTCCACCGCGGGCCCCGGCCGCGCCGCCAGCGTTTCCAGAATCTCCCCTTGGGCCTCCCCCTCCTCCAACACCAGCTTCACCCGGTACTCGACGCCGCTGGTGTCGAAAGCGCGAAACTCATCGCCCTCATGCAGGCGCAGAACCACGCGCAGATAGCGCGCCGCGTCTGCCGGCAGCGCCACCCGCGGTGGTTGGATGGATCCTGTTGGGAGATAGAGTCGAGGAGTCATGGGGATCAGTATTCACTGATGAAGCCAAAGGCGCGCTGGCAGACGTGGTTCAACCGGTGCCGTCGGCCGGTTCTCGCGTCGCCGAGCCCTACCCGTTCCACCGACCGATCACGCACGACCACATGTCGTGCTCGTCAGTGCGGACGATCTCAAAGCCCAGATCAACCAGCGTCTGGACCATGTCGTCCTGGTAGCCGATGTAGAAACCAGAGGCCAGCAGCAGGCCGCCGGGCTTGAGCCGCTTCGGGGCCAGCGCAGCCTCAGATTTCGTGATGTTGTAGGAGATATTGGCGACGATCAGGTCAAACTGCCCCTGTGTCTCGCGCAGCCCTTCCTGCTTGATCACCGTGCAGCCTGTGGCGTCGTTGGCCTCGCAGTTGCGCGCCGTAGCCTCGACTGCCAGCGGATCGGTGTCAATCGCCAGCACTGACTTCGCCCCTAATTTCAGTCCCGCCACCGTCAGAATCCCCGAGCCGCAGCCGACGTCCACCATGTCCATGCCGGGCGTGACGAAGTCCTCCAGCGCCCGCAGACACAGTGCCGTCGTTGAGTGCGCACCGGTGCCGAAGGCCATGCCGGGGTCAAGCTCGATGACGATGTCGTCGGGAGACGCTGCGTCCGGCTGATCCTCGGGAGGCCATACCTGCCAGCTTGGCTTGATGACCACGCGCCGCCCGATCCGTACCGGCTTCCAGTACGTCTTCCAAGCCTCGGCCCAGTCTTCCTCGTCCACGGAGGTCCGCTCGATGGACGGCACGCCGTCTTCGAGCAATTCCTCGGGCAAGCTCGCAAACCGCTGCCGCAGGGTCTCAATCCGGCCCTCAAGCTCCTCATTCTCCGGCAGCCACGCGCGCATGACCGCGCTCGTGCTCGTGTTCCGGACCGTGAAACCGCCCGCTGCGTCCTGCACTACCGCTCCGACCGCCTCGGCGGCCAAGTTGCTGCTGTTGATCGTTAACTCAGTCCAACGCACATGTACACCTTTTCGAGAAATGGTGAAGTCGGAACGGTGAATCATGATGTGGTTCGCGCTGGTAGGAGGGCTCCCCCGAGCGCGTCGCGATGCGTTACATCAGTCGCGCTCAGAGGAGCGCTCCTACCGGTGCCGCCAGAACTTCATCAGTCATCACTCCAGCTTCATCATTCGCCTTTCAATGTTTCCTTGACCTTGGTGAAGAACCCCTTGGCTCCTCCGGTAGGCAAATCTTCGCCAAACGCCCGCGCCAAATCCTCAAACAGCTCTCGCTGCCGGGGCGACAGGTCATCCGGTGTGACGACCTTCAGCGTGACCACATGCGCCCCGCGTCCGCGCCGTCGCAGTTGCGGCAGACCCTTGCCATGCAGCACGACTTCCGTGCCTGATTGCGTCCCCGGCTCGATCTGCAGCCGGTGCTCGCCCTCCAGCAGCTTGATCGTGATCTTGTCGCCGAGCGCCGCCTGCCAGAAGGTGATCGGCACGGTGGAGCGCAGCGTGGTCGCCTCGCGCGTGAAGAGCGGGTGCGGCGACACGATCACCCGGACGTACAAGTCGCCCGGATAGCCGCCCTCGCCCATGTCGCCGTAGCCGTCATACTGCAGGTGCTGCCCGGTCTCGATCCCCGGCGGGATTTCGACCGTAAAGTCTTCCGTCCGGCTGGTGATCCCCGACCCGCCGCATCCCTCACAGGCCTCGCGGATGATGGTTCCGCGGCCGCGGCAGGTGGGACAGGCCACGACCGTGACCATGTTGCCGAAAAAGCTCTGCTGCATCTGCCGCACGCGGCCCTGGCCCCCGCAGGTCTGGCAGGTGTCGGGCTGCGTCCCAGGCTTCGCGCCCGTGCCGCTGCAGGTCTCGCAAGTGACCTGCCGCTTCAACTTCACCGTGCGGCTGGCCCCCGTCAGGACTTCCTCGAGATCAATCTTCACATCAAGCTGCAGATCGCGACCGGGCGTAGCCCCGCGCCTCCCGCCGGAAAAGCCGAAAGCCTGGTTGAAGATGTCGAAGATGTCAAAGTCCTGCGGGATGCCGAAGTCGCTCGGGCCGGCGATGCCGTACGTGTCGTAACGCTGCCGCTTTTCCGGATCGCTCAGGACGGCGTAGGCCTCGCCAAGTTCCTTGAACTTCTCCTCAGACTCCGGTCCATTTCCGTTGACGTCGGGATGGTGCTGACGAGCCAGCTTGCGGTAGGCGCGCTTGATATCCTCGGCGCTGGCGTCGCGAGCCAGACCCAAAACTTCATAATAATCTTTGGACATTTCTGACTTACTCTCTGGAACATAAACAGCGAGCGCCAGAAACTGGCGCTCGAAGATTGCGTGGTAAATTCGCCGAACTGTTTCAGAGCGGCCTCACGGGCGTCACCGGGCTGCTACTGCAGGCCAGAAGCCCAGGCAGCACTACTCTTCCGCTTCCTCGGCTTCCTCAGCCTCCTCTTCCTCCCACTCCTCGTCATCCTCGTCCAGTTCCAAGTCCTCGAGATCCTCTTCTTCCTGTTCTTCGTCTTCGTCCTCGAGGCTCTCATCGAGGTCTGCCGCTATGTCTTCATCCAGATCGGCTTCGTAGTCGTCTTCCGGCTCCTCGGCAAGCTCGGGGCCGACGGTCGCCTTGCCAATCAGAGCCTCGACCAGTTCAGGCGCGGCCAGCTCGGCGATGGCTTCCTCAGCGGCGGCGACGGCGACCTACTCAATCAACGGTTCCTCGGTGATCTCGATGAGCCCGGAGGCGATCTCGTTCGGCGCCATCGTCAGCGGGTTGAGGGTCGGCAGGCTGACCAGCGGCGGCGCGCCTTCTTTGATCTGCTTGGCGCGCTTGGCCGCGGCCACCACGACTGTGAAGCGGCTGCCGCAGCGGTCCACGAGTTCCTCAATGGGGAATGGTTTCACTAAAGCTCCTCCTTGGGGCGCAAAGCGACCCCGTTGCAAAAGACAAGGCCTTTTCGGGCCGCGCAAGTTCCCCTCAGAAGATATCGCGCGCCGCCCAGCACTGACCAATAGATTCGGGAAGATATAGTATACTCATTGGGCTCTCGGGTGTCAAAGGATTGTACCATATCGCGCCACCGTGCCATTTCGCATCGCTTGACAGGCCCAAAACCCCTGCTATACTGATTCTGGTTCGCGTATCTACCGATACCCATCCTGCATCCACAGCTACAGCGCCCTGAGCCTTACACCTCAGCAGTATGGCCCCTTCCGGGCCACCGCGCTACCCGCCGCCGCGACAGGAACCGTTTTGGCAATTACGGGCCACGCCGGAGATGTGCGTCCGGCCGTGCCGCCAGTCTTGGTTGGTGATAATCAGGTGGCCACTCTTCTGGAACGCCTGGGTCGGGCCTTTTGGGGCAGCGAGGTGCGGACCTGCTGCGATCCCTCATCCCCGGCTCTGCATCTTTTGGTCAGGTGCGATCGGTGCGGCGAGCTCATTCGCACCCGGGTCGAAAAAGCCTACGAACTCGAAGCCGAGTATGACCAGCCCAATGGTCACTTCGACGAGGAGGACGAGGAGCCCAAGCCCACCGGCTACACGCTCCACAAGGAACTCGTGGGTACCGGCTGTCAGAACCTCATTCACCTGCAGATGCACTTCGATGCCCATCGCTGCGGCACCACTCGCACGATCCAGGGCGGGCAGTTCGTCGAAGTCACCGACTGCGAGTAAAGCGGCAGTGTTGGGCAGCCTCTACGTGAGGCCCCACGCAAATCAATCATCATGACTATCGCGCAAGGTTCCTCCTCCCCGCCGACCGCAAGTCAGCCGCCCCTGTGGCGCGTGATCGTCTACGCGCTGCTCGCGGTCGTCCTGCTGGCGGGCCTGCCGTATCTCAAGCTTGTCCGCCCCAAGCCCGCGCCGCCACCCGCCGCCACTCAGGCTACGGCTCCGAAGTCGCCAGCCCCGACACCATCGGCAACGACAGCACCGAAAAGTAAGCCAGAACCCCGCTTCCTATGGAAGATCATGCTCGTTGGCGTCATCCTGCCCACGGTGCTTTTCACCGCGCTCTCCCTGCTGATCATCCGCGACCTGGCGGCCTTTCCGCTCCGACCGCTGCAGGATGCCCTCAGCGCCCTCGTGTCCCTGGGCCTGTGGTACACCATCAGCGGCTTCGCCGAAAGGCACGCGGACTGGCGACCACTCCTGGGCGCGCTATCCAGCCTCGCCTTCCTCTTCGCCTGTATCTTCTTCGGCCGGCTGCTGGCCCTGATCATCCGCGAGCGCAACATCCTCCTGCCCGTCGCCATCATGGCTGCCCTGGCTGATATCTTCACCGTCTTCTTCGGCCCGACCGGCAAGGCACTGGAGCAGGCCCCGAAGCTCGTTGAGAAGCTCTCGGTGGGCATCCCCACCGCGGGTTCCGCCGCTGGCGCCGCCGGAGGCGCCGGGCTCAGCCACATCGCCACCGCCGGCCTTGGCGATTTCATCTTCCTCGCCTTCTTCTTCGCCAGCATCTGGCGCTTCGGCCTCCGCCCCCGCGCTACATTTTGGACGATACTCGTGATCATGCTGATGGGAATGCTCGGCGTCCTGCTGCTTCCGTGGTTCCCCGCCGTCCCCCTGCTACCGTTCATAGTCCTCGGCTTCCTGATAGCCAACGCCACCGCCTTCAAGCTCAGCCGCGAAGAGAAAATCACCACGACAGTAGTGGTGCTCTTCGTAGCCGGTCTGCTGGTAGTGGCAGGAATACTGATGAGGAGAGGGTAGCACTGGAGGGGCCGGATACCATCCGGCCCACTTGAAGCCATAGTCAACTGGGGGCTGGTCCGCAGGGCCGGATGGTACCCGGCCCCTCCACAGAAACGTTACGCCGACGCCGTAATCAACCTCAGCGCCATCATCTCACATGCCAGTCGCACATTCGCGTTGCGCCGCAGTTGCTGCTTCATGTCTTCCAGATAAAGACATGCCTTCCGGCACGTCTCAGGGTTGACGGTCGGTGCCAATCGCTGCAGGTCTGCCAGCCGGTCCCGGTTGATGATCTGGCTCGCATTGGGGTCTGAATGCACCAGCAGCAGGTCCCGAAACCACGTAATCAGCACATCGAGCACATCAATCAGCCGCGTGCGCAAGATCCGGTCCCGGCTCGACTTCAGCGCTTTCTCGGCAATCTCCGGGTCAGCCGTCGCCAGCCACCACCGCTCCGCCGTGTCCACCAGCCGCTGCCCCGTCTGCAGGCACTGCACCATCGGCATCGAGGGCATCCGCAGGCACAAGTCCAGCAGGTCCGCCCGTACTCGCAGCACTTCCGGATGCTCCAGCATGCTGATTGCCCAGCCGATGCGCCCGCCCGACAGGGCCACCAGCGAGTGGACCTGCTCCGGCGCGACCTGCGGGTAGCGCTGCCGCAGGCACTCCTCAGCTTCGCCCGCGGGCACGGGCCGGAAATTCAGCAGTTGGCAGCGCGAGATCGTCGTCGGCAGGAGACCGGACAAATTCGCGGCGGTCAGGATCAGTACGGTCCCAGGCGGCGGCTCCTCAAGCGTCTTGAGCAGGGCGTTCTGGGCTTCCTTGTTCATCGTCTCGGCGCTGGTGATGATGTAAATCTTGCGCCGCGACTGCATCGCCCGCAAATAGCTATGCTCCACTAATCGCTCCACCTGCCCAGTGGTGATCAGCGAGCCCTCGATCTCCAGCACTTCGGCCTCGCCCTCAGCATCATCTCCATCATCCCCCACCTTCACCGACTTCTCTGGTCGCAGGAGCATCAGATCCGGGTGGACCAGCCGCTCAAACCGCCGACAAGTATCGCACTCGTCGCAGCAATCCACTTCCTCGGCGCTGGCGAAACCGACATTACGTTCACAGTTCAGCGTCTTGGCCAGCCAAAGCGCGGTCAAGGTCTTGCCAACATTGGGCGGCCCGGCGAACAAGTAAGCATGCGCCACCCGGCCACTGTAAATGGCCCGGCGCAGAACGTGTATGGGAGCGTGTTGTCCGATGATATCTTTGAGCATAGTCGCGGGGCCAATCTCAGTGGAGGGGCCGGATATCATCCGGCCCACCGTCTCTCGTCGTCATGGAGGGCCGGATACCATCCGGCCCTCCGTTCGCAGCGTATGTCACAATCAAAATGAAGAGGCCCACTCCCCCGGGCCGGATGATATCCGGCCCCTCCGGGAGATAAAACACCTACTCCCCCAGCACCAGTTCCATCACCTCAGCCGCGATCAACTCAACTGAACGATCCCCATCAAGCACCACCGCGCGGTTGCCCTGATGCTCCGCATACTGCACAAAACCCTCCCGCACCCGCTGGTGGAATTCACCAGACTTCTGCTCGATCCGATCCGCCTCGTCGCCCCGCTTGCGGCGCATGCCCTCCGCCGGGTCAATATCGAGAATCACCAGCAAGTCCGGCTGCGTCCCCTTGGTCGCGTACCAGGTCAGCACCTCAACCGCCTCCGCGCCCAAGCCCCCTGCAAAGCCCTGGTACACCATCGTCGAGGAGGCGTAGCGATCACTGACGACGACCTGCCCCGCCTGCAGCGCCGGGCGGATGACCTCCAGCACATGCTGTGCGCGGTCGGCGCAGAACAGAAACGCCTCAGTCAGTTCGTGCATTTCGCTGAACTCAGGGTTTAGCAGCAGCGCCCGAATCGCCTCGCCGATGGCCGTGCCACCCGGCTCCAGCGTCTGGACTACCTGCTCGCCACGCGCCTGCAGCGCCTCGGCCAAAAGCCGCGCCTGCGTGCTCTTGCCACAGCCTTCGACACCGTCAAAGACGATGAAACGTCGGGTCAACTCGCTCATTTAGGAAACCGTCCCTGGTGGTGGAAAACGCGTGGGGCGATCTTCCAAGATCGCCCGTCGTTTTCCTATCGTTGGAGGGGCCGCCAAGCTGCCGACCCGATCGAAGGCAGGGCGATCTTTGAAGATCACCCCCCCACGAGACCTATCCGGGCAGAATCATGACCCGCCGTCGCGGCTCTTTGCCAACGCTCGTCGACTTCAGGTTATGCTTCGCAATCAACTCATGCTGCTGGCGGCGAATGTACGAGTTCTGCGGCATCAACTCGACCGAGACGTTGGCATCCACCACATGCTGCATGCCCTCCTCCGCCTCGCGCAAAGCGAACTCCTCACGCGCCGACTCCGCCGTCGTGAACAGCTTGCGGAGCGCCTCGAAAATCTGGCTATAGGTGTTGCTGCGGGCGATCTCCATCGACACGCCCGGCGCGCCCTGATCGCGCAGACCCTTCGCATTGGCCTGCAGCGCCAAAATGGCATCCGCCGCCGAGGGGTCCTTCACAATGGTCGCCGGCACCCGCAGTTCCTCCAGCGCCTTTTCGACCTTGCGCCGCGTTACACCTCTGATGTACAGCCGTGAAGCCCGCTTTTGCGGACGCCGCGTCGAGATCTCCCGCTGCAGCCGCTCGAATTCATCAGCCTCGGTCGGCTCCTCCTCAGTCTCGACGATCTCCTCCTGCACGACCTTGACGCTTCCGTCCTCGGCTCGCTGCCGAACCTCGGACTGCACCATCCGCCCCAGCAGCAGCGCATCCACCGTCTCCCCCACGTCATGGTGAATCGCCAAAATGTCAATGTCGCGAATTTCAATGATCGTGTCGAAAGTCGGCGGCGCCTTGCGCTCCAACACCGTCTTCTGCGTCCCCCGCTTGCGCGCTTCCTCGTCGCCCAGCGTAACCGCCTGAATCCCACCCACCAGGTCCGACAGCGTCGGGTTGGACATCAGATTCTCAAGATTGTTGCCATGCGCCGTGCCGATAAGCTGCACTCCGCGCTCGGCAATCGTGCGTGCTGCGAAGGCATCATCGGCCGTGCCGATCTCATCAATCACGATGACCTGCGGCATGTGGTTTTCCACCGCCTCAATCATCACATCGTGCTGCTCTTCAGTGTTGGGCACCTGCATGCGCCGTGCGCGGCCTATGGCCGGATGGGGCACGTCGCCATCTCCCGCAATCTCATTGTTGGTGTCCACGATGATCACGCGCCTGTCGAAATCATCCGCCAGCACGCGCGCCATCTCGCGCAGCTTCGTCGTCTTCCCCACACCCGGCTTGCCGAGCAGCAGGATATTCGACCCGGTCTCGATCACATCATGGATGATCTCGATGGTGCCGTAGACCGCCCGCCCCACACGGCAGGTCAGCCCCACCACATCCCCTAATCGGTTTCGCATGGCGGAAATGCGGTGCAGCGTCGCCTCAATCCCCGCGCGGTTATCGCGGTCGAACTGCCCGATGCGGGACACCACATACTCAATGTCATCCTGGTGCACGGGCCCGTCACCCAGCAATTCATAGTGATCGGGGAATCGCGCCTCCAGCGGGCGCCCCAGGTCGATCACGATCTCGATAAGCTCGCTGAGCTGCGGGTGGCCATGCAGCCGATCCTGCGCCCTCGGCGGCAGTATGGGCATCAGCAGGTCCAGATTGTCAGTAACAACAGGTTCTTGTGCCATGCGGCTTCTATCTCCAGAGAGACCAGTTCTAAGGGTCTCTGACGCGCCTGCGGAAGGGGCGGTTCGAGAGGGGGCGTCCTGGGTCCGCAGAGCGACGTCTGCGTCGCAGGACGACGTCTGCGTCGCAGGACATCCTGTCGCTCTCCAGCCGTTTCGCCTCAGCGGTTCTTCCCCCGCGCCGCTATCTCCCACACATCTACCACTTCGTCATCTTGTACAACAATCATTTCGTCATACAAGTTCAGGCAAGTGCAGATCCGTGGCGGGATCACCCGCACCTTGTCTCCGATCCGCAGATGCGCCGCCGCTTCATCCAGATACCCATGCTCGTCGTTGATCTTCACGACATTCGCTTCCGGCGGATCAACTAACCAGCCATAGCCCTGCGTGGTGGGACTGACCTGCTGGTCGAGCCCCTTCGTCCCCGCGTCGATCAAGATTCGATTGGCAGTGGGATGGCTGACCACCGTCGCCAGTACCGTGGCCGCCACCTCTGCGCGACTGCACGATCCCAGATCAATCTGGTTGTAGTCATTCAGACAGTACGTCCCGCAGCGCACTTCAGTCAACCCGCAGCCGCGCTCATACCGCCCCGCCGTCGGGGTGCACCCGCCGCTGATCCGCCGCATCTCAAAGCCCGCCCCGGTCAGCCCGTCAGCAATCGCCTTCAGCGACGCCCCCTCCTGCCGCGTGAAAGCCTGCCGGTCTTCCTCCGTCCGGCAGGCATAGGCCCCGGCCGCGTACGCCATGACGCCGACGATATTCAGTCCAGGCAGCCTCCCCACTTCCTGCGCAAACTCCAGCACCTTCTCCGGCAGCACCCCGCACCGCTGCGCTCCGTTATCAACCTCGATCACGACTTCGAGCGTCATCCCCCCGCCTTCGAACGCCGCGGACAGTTGCCGCGCGCTCTCCAGGCTCTCCACTGCCACCGACAGCCGCGGCAGCCGCTTCGCCAGCGCCACTAATCGCCGCATCTTCGCCTCCCCCACGAGGCAGTTGGCGATGAGGATGTCCTCCACGCCGCCCGTCGCCATGACTTCCGCCTCGCCGATCTTCGCCGCCGTAACCCCAATCGCCCCTAATCGCGCCTGCAACTGCGCGATCTGCGGCGTCTTATGAGCCTTGATATGTGGGCGCACGCCGATTCCCGCCGCGTCCGATGACTCTTGTAGAGAGGCCAGGTTAGACACTAAAATATCATAGTCAACGATCAACGCGGGAGTATCTACCGCCTCAACTGGCTGTCCTATCAGCGACATGGCACGTTCCAGCTTTCCTCAGTAATTTGGGGCCTTCCGACGTTGCCCTATCCCAACTCCTCCAACGTCTGCAGCACCACCGGCACGCTTTCTTCCCACCCTGTCGGCAGGTCCTCCGAGATCTCAAACACAAAGCCCCGCTTCCCCGCCCGTTCCCGCTTATCAATCACCGCCTGCCGCAGCACCTCATGCGGCTGGTAGTAAAGGTCCACGTTCAGGTTCGCCCACAGCACCTTCTCCGGCCATGCCGCCCGGCATTCCGCATACGTCATGTCCCCCTCCGGTGCCTCCGTCAGAGACTCGATCCCATGCAGAGGAGACTTCGCGATATCATCGGCAATGCACCGTAATTCACCATCACAATGCACCCAGACCCGCTTGCCCCCCGCCTCCAAAATCGGCACCGCCTCGTCATACACGTTGCACAGGTAGTCCCGGTACCGCCGCGGCCCGATCATGCTGATCGTCAGGTTCTCAAACCACTTCACAAACCGCCCCGGCCCCGCCGCCAAAAGCCGCGTCTCCCCCATGAAAACCTTCTTCTCGGCCTCATACAGCTCAAATAGCTCGGGCACTTCCAGCGCCACATCCATGCAGAACTTCTCAGTCCCCGCCCAGTCCAGATTGATGCTCATCAGCGGACTGCGCGAGCCATTGACCGCCACGATTCCCTGATCGCCAGTTAACTCCTCGGCTTCCCAATAGTTGTCATACACAGGCTTCAGCTCAGTGTTCTCAACCATCCACTTGCGGATCAAGTAGTCCTCGGGCGTCTTGATCCAGTCCTCATGATGCCAGCCATTGCGCCGCACCATCTGCAGCGACCCAGCGGGGCAGGTGCGTGTGTTGATCGTGTAAGTATCCCCCCCGCGGTTCTCCTCCCGCGTCTCATAGGTCACCCCATGCTCCACTTTCGCAACGGTGCTGGTATGGTGGCAGTACGCCAGCCCCAGCTCATGCACGCGATCCCAAGCCGCCTTATCCTTCTCATTCTCGCGGTTTCGCATCCAGGTATAGTACGAGTACGGCGTGATATCCGGCACCCCGCCCTCAAGGGCGATGGTGAGTCGTTCGCGTGGTGTGCTCATTGGTAGTGTCTCCCGCCGTTTCAATGGAGGGGCCGGATACCATCCGGCCCGCCGTTTCCGGCTTCCGCCGTATGGGGGGGCCGGCAACCTGCCGGCCCGCC
>LSQX01301595.1_pt1 | contig 14979 bp, 10 predicted proteins | sample 654561 | NCBI WGS metagenome assembly LSQX01 (sample SAMN04489861, study PRJNA283612) | anaerobic digester metagenome | isolation source: 4 biogas reactors fed with cattle manure at either 37C or 55C with and... | place: Denmark: Kongens Lyngby | collected 2014 | reverse complement strand
AGGCTATCCAGCTATCGGGCTTTCCCATAGCTCGCAGGGTTACCCACCTGACGGGCCAACCTCGGTTCGCTTTCGCTAAGTCCCATGCTCCCCCTTCGGCTTCCTCCAGACGGTCTGTTGCCAGGCCCGCCCTTGCCTACGGGTTCCCTTCCCGCTGGTTGAGTGGTGAGGGCTTCTTTCAGCCCTCCGGCTCGGCAGACATGCCGGGCGCACAAAAAAAGGGCCGTCTCCGAAATCGGAGGCTGCCCTTGATCTTTTGTACAGGGAACAGATGCCTGACTTACCCGGAGGCTACGGGTTGTGCGATTCTTTGAGAATCTGGGTGAAGGCGTGATCGAGCTCCTCTATCGTTGCCGTAACGCTCTGTTGACCCCGCAAGAACCTGTTCATCACAGGTGAATGAGCGGTGAAGAAACGGTTGGTGTTCATCACTAAGGGGACTATCGGCACCGCTTCGGTGGCCGTCGTGAGGATCTCCCAGAACGTCTTGGCATGTCTGGGATGGCCGCCGACTGTGATCATGTCAGTGTACTTCATGAGCGTCGGAATATACGCCGTGGGCCGATTGACCACCTGGATCAGGATCTCGTTCGCCTTGGGATCGGCGGTCAGGAAGGTGAACCATTTCCACACGCTCTCCGGATGAGGGCTGGCGTTGGCGATCTGTACTCCGTCGACGTGAACGAAGGCAGGCTTACCCACCGGTCCGCTCAACATCGGAGCCACATCCCAAGACTCATCGGGCATCCCTGCGGTGCGAAGACCGGCTATGCGCCACGGTCCGTCAAACATCGTTCCTGCGTTGCCGTTTGTAAACATCTCCACGGGCATGCCGGTGAGCCCGGTCGGTTCCGTAATGTGATGCTGGTGAGCGAGTGAATGCACGTAGTTCAATGCTCGCTCAAACTCGGGAGTCTTGACCCGGCTTTCGGTCGGATTGGTGTACCTATCGAAATAATAGGCGCCGCTTTGACCGATCCAAAAGATCATGCGCTCAATGCTCACCCACGATCCGCCGGTGGCGTAGACATCCAAAATGCCGTCACCTGTGGTGTCGCGAGCGATTTTCTTACCGACATCGATCAGGGTGTCCCAGTTCCACGCATTGCGGGCGTCCAATTCGTTAGGAGACTCGACACCCGAAGCGTCAAAGAGCCATGTGTTGTAGTAGGTTACTGCCGGTTGAACGAACAGAGGAAGCTGAACCAATTGCCCGTCCCAGCGACCGTGCTCCAAAGCGGCGGGAACGAAACGGCGCTCAAGGCCGCTTTTGGCCAAGAAGCTGTCCATCGCAAAAAGCATGTTCCGTCCGGCAAAGTCACCGTATCGGTTCGTGGTCAGCGCATCCGGAGCGGCGCCGCCGGCCACCCGGACAATAACGGCTTCGTTGTAGTTGCTAAGGACCGTCACTTCGACCTCAATCTCATCCTGAGATGCGTTAAACAGCTCAGCGATCTGCGTCGTCGCGTCAATATAGGCTTGGCCGTGACCCGAGTTGATCGAGTGTTCAATCTTCACACGCCTGGCGTGCAGCGACGGACTCAAGACAAGAACTGTCATCAACACTGCAGTGACCATGACGACCGCCATACTGCATCGGCGATATGCCGCAGTTCGGGATACGTTTACCATAGCCGCCATTCCCCCTGTCTTTTATGATCAGTACAGTAGGACATCTTTCAACAAAGAACTCCGAACTCGATGCGACAAGCGAGAGACAGACTTCACCTCCGCAGGATGATTGTCCTGCTTGCAAAAGATGTCCAAGCACAGCCCAAAACGGCTTCACACCTCGGCCACAAAGCCGTCATAGGCCACGACTATGCGGTGTTCGCCCAAGAGCTCTTCAGCCTCTTCATGGGTCAAGCCACCGTTGTCCCCGATATGCAAAGCCACTGTCAGCGCATCGGCATCCAAGATGCCTTCCGATGTCAATCGCTGTTTGATCTCCACGAAATCCTCCGCCCTCAAGTGAGAACCCATCGCAGCCCCATTGGGCCCGAGATAGGTGCATTCCATAAAAAGGGCGTTAAACCGCTGCCCACGCAGTTGATCCCATGTCCGCTCGTCCCAGTAGCCGTCCCAGGCCAACAGCACTTTTCGGCGTCCATCATCGATGGCGTAATGCAGGCAGCCGGGATCACCCCCATGCGTGGAGCCCAAAGCCGTCACCCGCAGTTGGCCGACATCAAACGTGTCCCCAGGATCAAGCAGATGAAAGACACAGCGATTGGCCTCAAAATCCTTGACATCCGTCTCGAGCCGCTTTTGCACTCCGGCGTTTCCGTATACATGCAACCACGGCAAATCCGAGACCGGGCTGCGCACTGTACGCCGAAAAGAAAGGTACAAACCGCAACAATGATCGGCGTGGCCATGTGTGAAAAGGAGATGCTCCAGTTCACTCACATCGACGGAGTGCCGGGCCAGCTGATAGGTCAGATCAGGCGACAGATCAACCATATAGCGGGGCTTTTTGCACGCACCTTGTTCATGCCAGGAATCGCCCGGGTACAAACATACAGTGGTCCGGCTACGAAGATCTTTGCCCCCAGACAGGCGGGCATTCTCACAGACACGGCAGGAGCAAAACGGACGGGGTACAGGTTTTCCGGCGGATGAACCCAAGATATGTATGTGCACGGCGCAGATCTCCTTTGGAATAAATTCGCTGGCCTGAGCTATTTCCATGGACTTGTGCCGCTTCCTTTTTCCTGCCGACAGAACCAAGGCGATAGATCCCGCCTACTCCGACTGCGTATAGCGTCACGACGACTGATGAGTCGGTCTTCTTGATGAACTCCGAAGCGCATTGTGCTTGGGGGAAGTGAGCCCTTTATTCCTGAACACGGGTCACGAGTCCCTCATCCCCGGATTATGACATCACATCAACGGGAAATGTCATATCTGTAACAGGCTGCGGAAGTGCTGACTCTTGAGCAGGAGAAGCGGGACAGACGTGGAATAAGTTTAAATTCATGTATAGATTCCGAGCCCTTTAGCATAGATTGATGCAACGCTTTGGTTATAGACGCAATAGTTTTCTTTGCGCGGAAGGGCATTATTGCCCCCACGGGTTCGCCCTGTCTCGGGGCTGTCCCAAAAGCAAGGTTGGGACGGCCACATTGACCTATGCAGGGGCGGCAGCAGCTTGCGTGGCCGTACGATCTCAAAAAACCTTAGTCATGCACTTCGTCATCATTGTAGAAGCCCTCAGGGCTCCGTGTAGCCGATATCAAGCGCGGATGCAGAAAGTATCCGACTCCCCAATTGCCCGAAACAAACTACAAGCGCCTATTTATCCCATAAATCAGATGAGCATGGTACACATACGCAAGGACCATGTAAGAAGGAATATACCGTGCACTCGACGTATGTTGTTCCCAGGACATCGCTTACATCCTGAGGAGGTCCAGCCATGAAACGAGTGGTCAGGATTGTCATTCCCGTCTTCTTGTTGCTATGTTGCGTGGCTTCGGCACAACAACTGAGCTTCGGCGGAGGTCTCAATCTAGGCAAATGGGAGGCAGCTGAGGATGATCTGTCCATATCAGCGGACAGATACGGCTTCTACGTGTCGGGGAATGCCGAACTGCCGGGCCTTCCGTTGCGCGTCGTGGGATCCTACAGCCGATTCACCGCAGATGAGTTCATAGACATAGACGACGTAAAGAAGCAAAAAGAAGCTTCCGCCGTTCTTTCCAAGCTGTTTGTCGGCTACGACCTGCCCATGATCCCTCTCACTGTAGGTATAGGCAACATCCACCAAAACATCCGTTTTGAGGACACCACTAAGATAACCTTTAACGGCTTGGCCCTGGCTGCCTTCACTACCGTACCGTTTAGTGACTCCATCGAATGCTATGCCGAAGCTTCGTTTGCACCCAGCTTAAGCCGCCAAGTCAAAGATGGAGATGCCGTCAACTGCCTGGGCTTCACCTACGACGTAAGCCTCTCCTATAGGCTAAATGAATCGGTGTCTATTGAGCTAGGATACCGCGGGGCCAATACATACCGCCGCGTCGACTCGGTCGATGAGACCACAAGGATAGCCGGTGCGTATTTGGGTGCCAGATATCACTTCTAGCCCGCGCAAGTCGTGTCGGCCGAAAGACGGGCATCGTCTTTCGGCCGAGACGCGACAGATCAGATATGTGTTTTGACTTTGGCCAAGTAGATGGCCGTCTTTTCCTCATGGGATGAGTAATAACTGACCCAAAGCATCCCGTCGTGGAAGACAAGCCCGGCATAACTCGTATCGCCACCGGAAGGAAGCTCCAAAAACTCAGTGCATGCTCCTGCCTGCGGATCGATCCAACACAAAGAAGTGCGCACCCGCCCGTCGTACAACCTCACTGCGGCGACCAGACGTCCGTCCGACAGCCGGATCATGTGCGGTCCGCCGATGCGAACTCCCAAGTCCTTCCACTGCCATTCCGTGTACGGCGGCTTTGAGATGCCCAAAAGCCCCGTGTTCCGTTCGCCGTCTCTGCGGAGCAAACAATACAACGTATCCCCGACGAAGACCAGCGACGCCTCATTCGGATACCCGCCCTCATACATTCGCTCGACAAGAGTCTCATACCGAATTCCGTCGTCACTGACATACAGCCGAACGAAGCGTTCTTGCCCGCAACCGTATCCTACTCCGTAGGCTTTTTCCCCGTGCCAGGTGATGCGCCACAACCAGATGTTGGAGTCTCCTATTTCATACCCTTCACTCCAAGCGCGCCCGTCTGCGGAGAACCAAACCATTGACTGATGGGATTTCTCGGACTTATCATGCAGGGCACCCGCTCCGGAGAGCATCAGTCTTCCCGTCGGCGTCACGGTGATCTTGGGATCGCGCAGATCCGAATCGGTTGATGTGATGAGCGCCGCTGACTCCCACGTATCTCCGTCCGCCGAGGTAATCACGCGCAGCGCTCCGTCGGGGGACACATGAGCTTCGCCTTCGCGAAAGACACAAAACCAGCGGCCCTGAAAGAGCGCCAAGTCGGTGAACGCATTGTGAGGCGCCTGATCCCAGATCCTTTTGGCCTCAACCAAAACACCTGACATGTCGCGGACCTCCTTTACTACACCCGCTCCAACGGCGGTACATACAGCGGAACGGGGAAAACCTCAGCGACCCGCCACATCTCAGGCACATGGCTCAAGGCCAATCCGGGCGGCAGAGGACCGAAGATAAGCCGCGTCAGCCCCCGTCGATCGGCGGCGATGACATAGGCGTTTTCCGGTCTCTCACCGGGTTTGAGCCGCCGCACCTTCACTTGCTGCGGAGTCCATCCAATGGCCGCGGTTTGCAACTCGACTCCGGTCTCGTCTTGCATGGCCAGGACGACCGATCCGCTGCCGAAGCGTCGTTGTTTGGCCCACCAAGGCTCATAGCAGGCCAGCACCGCCGCCAAGTCATGGATGCGAGCCTTTCCGGTTGCACCGATCTTGACGTAATCGGCGTTGTCGATCATCATCTGCTCGGCAGGACTGGGCTCCGGAGAAGCAATCAACGACAGACCCTCGGAAGAGCCCCTCATGAGATAGCCCAACAACTCTGCCAAAAGCTCCGGATCACCACATACCTCCAGCAGACGTTTCGGTTTTTCACCGGCCTCAATCACCAGGTAAGCCTCATGATCACCGCGGCTTACCCACACCGTGCGATACCTCGGACTGGTGATCAGGCCGATCTGTTCATCCATAGGTCTGAACAGACGTCCGGCATAGCGCTGTTGGATACGCCCCAACCGCTCGCCAAAATCCGGAGGCCACTTGGTATCTTTGCCCTCACCCACAAGTTCTCCCAACTCGACATCGCCGTCTTTCCACTGTGGATCGTGAAAATGCCTGCGGCTCACACCGAGCTCTATCTGTCTGCCGGCATCTTCCCAGCCGAAATGGCCGTAGCGCGCCCGGTCCCCCCACAGGATGCTCACCGGTATGCCCCGCTCGTCGGTATCCTGAATGCCGGCCCGCAGCATCCCGCTCATGATGCCCCGACCCCTACACTCAGGAGCGGTGCAAACACTGCCCACGCCCACCCATGGGACTTCGTTTCCGGGCATTCTCAAGGTAAAGCTGCGAAAAGCGGCCAACCCGACTATCTTTCCGTCGGCATCGCCCACGAAAAACTCCCCCGGATCGAACTTCCCGGGAACGAAGCGATACCACGACCGATTGGCATACCACTCACCCGATTGCTGGAAGAAGATCCCCGCTGCCAAATCCAAAATGGCATTGAGATCTTCCAAAGTGGCTTTGCGGATGACATAGCTCTTCTCAGACGATCCTTTTGATAAATCTGCTTTGCTCACAGGATTCCTCCCTGCATCTTACGATCCGGTAATAGACCAACCACCAACCCATCTAACGGTTCAAGGATTGACATGGGTTTCTCTTTGCGCCCTGAGTACTCCTTTTGCATCCGGATCGACAGTCAAGAAACAGCGGGGCAGCCTCGGAAGCACTCCAAGGCCGCCCCTGCGGAGGGTGATTCCCACACTCAAGGCTGACTCTACGTGGATTCACTGAAGAGTGCCGTCATGAACTGGTGGAGCTCTTCGAGCACGGACATTGGATCGCGCTGACCGCGCAACACCTGGGTCACCAAAGTGTTTGACTGCGACTCGAATCTGGAGTAATGCGGGCTGCACACAGGGAGGTAGTTGTCAGCACGGATGGCCGCCTGGATATAGTTGTCAATGTTTTCGGGCGGGTTGGGCATGCGCTGAATGTGCTTGACCCACTGGTTCATATAGCGCTGATGAGCCGGCAGACGCGACGTGTTGGCAATAAACGAATCCCACGAATCAGCGGAGCTGACCAAGAACTCGATCCAACGCCAGGCGGCGTCGGAATTCTGAGAGACGGTGGGTATCTGAAAGCTGTTGACCGCCGTATAGGCCCCGCGTTTTTCACCGCCTATCGGCAGAGCGACACCCCATCGGAAGGTGGCGTTGGCCTGAACCATACCCTCGGCGGCGTTGGGACCCGCTCCCAGGCTCCAGGCATAGATGCCCTTACGGAACTCCGCGGAGTAAACGCCCCCGTTGATGTCAGCGACGTTGTGCACGAGATGGAGATCGACCATCCACTGGAAGGCTTCGGCGACCTCGGGTGTGTTCAAGTAGCTGCGCGTAGGATTGATGTTCCTGTCGAACATTGGGGCGTTCCGATTTTCAAAAGCATTGCCGTAGACCCAGAACGTGAAGGCCCGGTGCGTTCCCCACTGTTCCGGAATGCCGTCTCCGCTGCGGTCAATTGTCAGGCGCTTGGCCGTCATCACCGCGGCGTCAAAATCCCAGCCCTCACCCATCTCAGCCGGCGTGGCCAGACCCGCCTCGGCAAACATATCGGCATGGTAGTGGGTCGGTACCACATACAGATCGACGGGGACTCCCCAGACGAGTCCGTCGTTTCTGGTCACTCCGGCCCGTGCGATGGGAACGTAGGCGTCGAGCGAGATCTTATCGCTTCTTTGCAGATAGGGCCGCAGATCTTTGTACCCTCCCAAAGAGGCCACTGATGCGCCCATGCGCACCACCAGCTCGGAAACGTCGATGGATATCCCCGAGGCGGCGAGAACCATGAAAGTCTCTGCCGTGCCGCCGGTCGACGGTGTCGTCAGCTCGATCTTGATGTCGGGGTTTTCCGCCTCAAACTTGGGGACCATTTCCTTCAGCCAGGCCAGCCAGCCCAGTCCATGTGCCGTGTTATTGAAGTGATTGACCACCGTTCGGGCTCCCGCAACACCGGAAAACGAGATCATCAGCAACGATACTATTGTGAGGATATATATTAACGCTGATTGTTTTCGTTGCTTATTCATCCCTCTGCTCCCCCCTGCTTATTTTTACTATATTCATTCTCTGGGAGAAAGCCATTTCCTACCTATGAAACCATATGAACCTCTATCTCGTTATTGTTCTTTACTCTGTGTTTTTTCTTTATTTCCTAAAACTGCACCTAATGGATGCTCCCGATTCGCTGGCGAAAAACGGATTGACAGATCTGAGCAAAGCATCGGTAGTCTGAGTACTCCAAGCCAACGGCCGACCGGAGAAGAAAACAGGAAGGCCCGGCAGCATTGCATAAAGCCTTCTCGCTTTGGCAACACCGCCGGGCTCTTTGAGGTTCACATGGCCGCTTTTCAGGCCTATCCTCCCCGTGTCGGCGTTGCGCCGACGCGGAGCAGCGCTCCGTTAGACCTCTACTCCGACCGCAAGCCTTTCATGCTTACGTTACCCAGCTGCACTTCAGACGGCAAAGTCTCGGTGAAAGTGAGTCGCAACCAATTGACGGTGATCGCCGAATCGACGACGTAGCGCAGGCGCAATTGCCGCCACCCTTCCGGCGAGCGACCGATCACTTCGCTCCGGTAGGATACATGTTGCCAATCCACGCCGTCTTCGGATACCGCCAGGATCACGCCCCCTTGAACGTCGTCGGAGCGGGCGTACAAGACCACCTCGACCTCCTGCAGCAACGGAGTGGGCCAGATCAAATACTCCTCGGTGGGAGCGGAACGCGTCAGGCGATCCGGGTCGTCAAAGAAGAGCTCCGGACGGTCTTCCGCATGCTCCCAACCCTCGGATTTGTCTTCCGCCAACAGCCGCTCCAAAGGAAAGCCGAAGGCCATGATCGGTGCTTGCAGGCGGTCGTCAAGAGTCCACCAGTTGCGCACCCGGAACCAGATGCCCTTGGTGATCTTCCCCTGGAGGCGGTCATCGACAATCACGGTCAGATCATGTCGGCCGTCTGCCAACTCCAGAGTGTCCAGCACGTAATCTTCCAGGGCGTGAAGATCCGTACCGGTAAAGATCGGTTCGCCGTCCAAGACCAGCTGCAGCCTCTCGACGTTTTCAGGAGTCTCACTCAGGATCTGAATGCCCAGCGGAACTGAGCCCAGGACGACCGCGCTCTCTTTGATTTCACCCGCGAAGTTGATCCATAGAGGATTCTTCCATTCATTGAGGCGAGCCAAAACCTCTGAAGTGAAGTGCAAGCTCTGGGCGATGGCTTTGCCGTCGCCTCGCAGACCCGCCCGGACATGGGTCATCAGCGCACTATCGACGATCTCCATCAAATGATCGTCATGGCGAAGGGCGCCGACGTAGGCGATGGCCGGTATCACCAGGGTGTTCAGCCCGGTGCTTGCCTCATACAACGGCGTGCCGTCTGTCTCGGCAGAATAGGGCCATCCTCTCCGCTGCGGATTCCACGATTTGAGCACCCACTGCACGGCGGCCTCCAGTGAGGTCAACACATCCGGATCACCGGTCTCGGCGTGGTACGATTGCAGTCCGCTGAGCAAAACGCCGATCAAAAACAGGTTGTTGCCCACGGCATCCGGTTTCGAACCGCTGTGGTCCGCCGGGAGAGGATGCGGCCAGGCTCCGCTTCCGTCCAAATCCTGTTGCCGCAAAGCCACCGAAACGATGCGCCAAGCGGCATCCAGATAGACCGGATCATACGTCCCCCTATACAGGGCCATGAGCGCCTTGACCGACCAACCCGCCGAACGCTCATGTGTGCCGAGAGCGTTGAACTCGGGAGCCATGGCCCAGGCGATGTGCTCGCCCAAGGCCAAAGCGGATTCCATCACCCGAGCATCCCCGGTCAGATACCAGGCATCCATCATGCCGCCGGCCCAAGTGTGGCCGTTGGAGGCCTTGAAGCTAGCGTCGAAGGCCTTGCTCCACGTCGCTTGGGCCAGATGCTGCGACCAAGCGCCCGTATGTCCGACCGAGTGCTGCGCATTGGCCCCGATGAACGTCGGATCCGGATAGGCGTGGATGATATCGACGTCGGCCTGGTGACGGGCGGCGGCCAACGCCAGACGATAGTAACGCCGATCGCCGGTACGCACGAACTCCATGAAGAAGCCATGGGCCAAATCATACTCGTTGTTGCCCCAGTTGCGTCCCCGTTCGCCGAACCAGTCGCCGTAATTGAAATAACCGTACTCCCGGGCCTGCGCTTTTTTGTTCATATGCTCCAGGTAGCTTCCTTGCACAAAATCGTTCCAGACGGCCGTTCGCTCCCCGATGGATACCGCAATGGGACCCAAGACACCGGTCTCGTTGTACCAATGGGCGGGAATAACCGCTACAACCGGCAGCCGACCCTCGGCGGCCATATCTTCAGGCGTGGCCCGACCAGCAAAATCAACGGTGATGCGATCGGTGAACGAGTTGCCCCACTTAAGCCGATACTTGCCCGAGACAAAGGGGAACATCAAATGATAGGGAAGATTGCTGCCATACTCGGAGTCTGGCTGTTCGGGAAACAGCTCCAAAGAGAGTCTGTTGCCCTCAGCCGCCAGCCCTTTCGGCCATCTTTCTTGAAAATCATGGATGACGGCGGTGACGGATCGCTTCCCGTCATTCACCCGCACGACACCGGGACTCAGACCCGGCGTCCAAGAGGCTCGACGGGCGACGATTTGGCCGTTCACCGTCACCGTATTCTCATCGCTTTGGAACAGACGAAGAGCTGCGCCGTCGGCACTGTGCGCCCGCAGCCCGTCTTGCTGCTCACCGGTAAAAACCTCGGCTTGCCTGATCGGCTGCGACAGATCAATGGGAATGTACAAGGATGTGATATCCGTAAACTCCGTCTCCAGGTAGTCATTGATGTGCGTGTGCGCGATGTTGACCCGAGTCGAGCCGGCCCGAAACGTCAGTCGGGTCACATAGCGCATATGTTGCTCACCGTCGTCCGAGGAGTACTTGCCTTCCACCCGGATTACGACCTTTTCATCTCCGCTTTCCTCAATGCGGATGCTTTCCGGCGGACGAGCCGAGGTGGTGAAGAGCTTGCCGTGCTCGTCTACCAGGGCCACACCCTCGGCCCCCGAGACGGCTACAAGCTCGTCTTCGGCGAAATCGCCGTCGCCGTCGGCATCAATCCAGACCCCGTCAAACAGCTTGAAGGAGGTCTTGGCGATCCGAGCCTGCAGGGGACCGGTCGTGATGAACAAAGCCTGATCATCTTCCTCGATGACAACTCCTCTGCCGGTCCCAACGGTCTGCCTGCGGACTTCGTTTCCGAATTCAAGGGTGTAGACTTTCCGCTCCCCGGCGTCGAGGCGGTCGGAGAAATCGACAAGGATCCATTTCAGGCTGTCGTCGGGCCAGTAGGATGTGGCGGCAAACTGGGCGGAGATTTCCTCTCCCGCGGCAGACAGCAGACGGACATGCTCAAGGTCATAGACTCCGCCCAAAGGAAGGGGAAAGCCGAAAGTGACAGGGACTTCGTCTCGGGCCACCCCGGCCTCTTCCAAGATCTCAACCTCCACCTGCCGGCGCGCTATATCCCCTGCTTTTCCGGGCCGACGGACATCATAGCTGAAAGGCACCGTGGGGCGCTGTCGGCCGAAAGAAAACGACTCATTGGCCGCCACGGCCCGATAGGGCAACCCCTTGTTCTCCAGCGTCTCATATTTCACTTTGTCGTCCATATAGCGATAAGCCGTCAAAGGAGTGAGACTGGTCAGTCTCAGCCTATCAAGGGGGACAAGGCGGCTCACCGTCTGCCGAGGCAACTCAACTGACTGCCGTGAAGTGGCATCCGTCTGACCGATCTTCCTGCCGCCCTGGTAGCGCTCCGCCAACAGATGCACGGTGAAGCGAATCGTCTTTTCATCGCCGTGCAAGGGCGCTTCGAGCACGGCATACAAAGTATCGTCAACGACGGTTCCTCCGGCAAACATGCGGCCCACGCTGTAATTGGGATTCAGGCTTCTCAAGCCCACGTTCCCCTCTGACAGCGTGACCATGACATCCACACCTCGATGCGCCGGCGTGTCTTGACGCCCGGTTTCGAGATTGTGGTCCATGTCCAGGTAGAAATGCAGAAGCGAGCCGTCATCGAAACGGATCGGATGGCCGAATCTGACTCTGAACAAAAGGCGGTCAAAGCCGATGTGCGCCGCCTCTAACGAGATGATGTCGGGAGCGTTGGCCGCCACTTGCTCCGGTGTAAAACTCTTGTTCGGACTCGTGGCCACCAGTTTAAACTCCGGTTCCGCATCAAAAGGAATACCCATCAATGCTTTGATATCCTCGCTCAGGCCCTCGGCATACGCCGTACTGACCGACAAGGTCAAGAAAACGAGCGCGATGACGGGAATCCAAAGCCAGTGTGAGTCAAAAGACAGCGATGCTGACACGGCATAACCTCCCTCTAGAGAATGTCCGCAAATGGAATCGACAGATGAATTCTCCATGTTCTTTATGCAGATGCACGCAATGGTTATTCTCCGGGTCTTGGCTGCGTCCCTTTCATCTGGGTAACATGAAAGGGACAACGGACCCAAACAACTGTGAGACATGGATCAAGGGGTGCTGCCAAAAGCGCCGAGCGATGATCTAAGTTGAAATGGAAAGCGGGTAGTTTCTATGATCTTGAAATCGCAAAGACTGCGCCTGTGGGGCATTGTTTTGGCGTTGACGACGGCGATCGGCCTCACAGGCTGCGACCGCCGGACGTTTTCAGTACCCGATGCTCCCGATCCGGAGGTGATCGCCGCCCAAAACGGTTTCGGCTTCGAGCTCTACCGCAAGCTGATCAGCGAAGGAGTCTCGTCGGACGAGCAGGGGATCTTCATCTCCCCGGCGAGCATTTCTCTGGCCCTGTCGATGACCTACAACGGGGCCCGAGGCGAAACCAAAGCCGCCATGGCTCGCACCATGGGCTTGGAATCCTTTTCTCCGGAGACGGTCAACGGCTCCCAGGCGGCCTTGGTGCAGCAGGCAGCGCAAAGATCAGCCGATGATCAAGGCATCGAGCTGCGGATGGCCAACGGTCTGTGGCAAGATGAAAGACTCAGTCTGCGAAAAGACTTCGTACACCTCAATCAACGTTTTTTCGGAGCTACGGTCCGCTCTCTCGACTTTGACGATCCCGCCGCCGCGGAGATCATCAATCAGTGGGTCAGTGAAAACACCGAAGGTCGCATCCCTCGCCTGCTGCACGGAATCGATCCTCAAACCGTCCTGTTTATTGTCAACGCCGTCTACTTCAAAGGCGACTGGACACGGCCATTTGATCCTCATCTCACCCGAACCCGGCCTTTTTATCCGGCCGGAGGCGGTCAAAGGGACATGCCGATGATGTATCAAGAGGGTATGTTCAGCCATCACGAGGGGCCGGGGTTCCAGGCCGTCAGACTGCCCTACGGCGACGAGGAGTCCGTGGCCATGTACGTCTTCCTTCCGGATTTGCGCTCCGATCTGGATGAGTTCCACGAGCGGCTGACCTACGACAACTGGGAGCAATGGTTGGCGGGCTTTTCGCGCAAAAACGGCCGGGTGATGATCCCCCGCTTCCGGCTTGACTTCAAGACCAAGCTCAACGAGCCTTTGAAGGAGTTGGGCATGGCCATAGCTTTCGATCCGGCCCGGGCTGATTTCAGCGCCATGGCGGATACTTACCCCGGCACCAATCTGAGCATCAGCGAAGTGATCCATCAGAGCTTTCTTTTGGTCAACGAAGAGGGCACTGAAGCAGCCGCCGCCACCTCGGTGGGCATGAGGCTGACCAGCGCCCCTGTGTATCAGTTCGACTTTATCGCCGATCGTCCGTTCTTTTTGGTTATCCGGGATGAACTCAACGGTGCTATCCTGTTTATGGGTTCTGTACTGACACCGGCCCCGGCGGAGGCGACGCAGTAGCCTATCTTTGCTGCTGCCATCCTTCGCGGAAGAGAGCCTCTACCGCGCCGCGGATCTCTTCCATGGCGTTTTGAAGGGGCCGATGACCGTTCCAGGCCTGGTTGAAGGCGCCCTGGATGATCGAGGCGATTTGGCTCCAATTCGGCCCTCGGTCATTAGCCGGATAAGCATAGCTCACAGCTTCGGCGGCCACGTAGTAGCTGGCCGGAGCCGGGATCTCCCTGAAAGCCCTCGACTGAAGAATGCTGCGCCGCACGGGCACGTGATCGCCCCTGACGACAATCTGCTTGAGGAAATCAGGGCTCAGCAGATACTTGAAGAAATCCCAGGCCTCCTGCTGATGCTTCGTCTGGGCGGAGATGGCCAAGGGAGTGGAGCCCAGAATGCCCGCCGAACGCACGGGTCCTTTGGGCAGAGGCGCCAAATCCCAAGTGATATCCGGATAGGCGGCCTGGAGCACCGGATAACCCGACGGGGTACTGATGCGCATCGCCGCCTGGCGCGGAAAGCCTCCGTCCCTGGCAATTCCGTGAAGGTTTTTCAGATCGACGACGTACTGCAGCGCTCGCATGGCCTCGGGCGTATGCAGTGCGTAGTTGCCGTGCTCATCGACTACGTCTCCCCCGGACTGCCATATATAGGTAAGCAATCCACCGGTCACGTCCGTACGCCCCTGGAAAGCATGTTGGTCGGGCTGGCCCTGTCCGCTGCGACTGATCGTCAGTTTCTTGCCTATCTCGACAAAACTGTCCCAGTTCCAGTCAGGATGGTCCCACTGCTTGGGAGGTATATCCAGGCCGGCGTCATCAAAAGGAGCCTGGTTATACTCAATGCAATAGACTTGAATCTGCAAAGGCAAGGCGAACAGACGCCCCTTGCCGGTTCGCATATAGTCGTCAATCACCGCCGGGTAAAAATCGGCCAGATCTATGGCCGGATCCCGATCCAAATAAGGCGTCAAATCGGCGATGATTCCGTGGACGGCCCACAGTTGATGATTCGTGCCGTGGAATTCAAAGACATCCGGCGCCTGACCTCCGGCCACCCAAGTGAGCATCTTCTCGTTTTGCGGTCCCGGGCTGGCCGATCCCCAAGATAAGATTTCCACTTCGATGGCGTCTTGACTCTCGTTGAAGGCTCTGACCAGACCGCGCCAAAGATCTCCCCGCGCGTCTTGCTGATCCGTAAACTGACTGACAAAACCGATCCGCGTCCTGCCTTCGGCCGCCAGCATCCCAGTCAGCAACACCAGCAAGCCGACGAACACAACCACCCGGACTCTGCGCATACCAGCTCCCTCCTT
>LSQX01154175.1_pt3 | contig 14979 bp, 14 predicted proteins | sample 654561 | NCBI WGS metagenome assembly LSQX01 (sample SAMN04489861, study PRJNA283612) | anaerobic digester metagenome | isolation source: 4 biogas reactors fed with cattle manure at either 37C or 55C with and... | place: Denmark: Kongens Lyngby | collected 2014 | reverse complement strand
CGCCGCGCCCAGCAGCTGGGCGCGCAGCGGGGCACCATCTTCCTGGGGGAGGGCACCATGCCCTCGCGCTGGCTGGACATCCTGGGCATCAACCAATCCCACAAGGAAGTGCTGCTGATCGCGGTGACCAATGACCTGTTGGAGAGCGTCTATGCCATGCTGCGGGAGGAATTCCAGCTGCACAAGCGCTACAAGGGCATCGCCTTTTCGGTGCCCTACCGCCAGTTCACGCCCGACGGCCCGCCGCGGGAGGAGGCCGTCCGCGCCACTGAGGCGCCCTACGTCTGCCTGATGACGGTGCTGGACCGGGGCCTGGGTGAGGAGTGCATGAAGCATGCCCGGGCAGCCGGCGCGCGCGGGGGCACCATCGTGCACGCCCATGGCGCGGGCGTGCCGCAGGATTTTTATTTTCCGCTGACCATCGAGCCGCAAAAGGACATCGTGATGATAGTGGCCAAGCGCGAGAGCGCCACGCAAATCCGCAAGGCCATCTATGTCAACATGCAGATAGAGCGCAAGGGCGCTGGCATCATCTTCGCCCTGCCCGTCACTCGCACCCTGGGGCTGTATGAGGAGCACAGGCAGGAAAGGTCGGTGAGCCCATGAGCCTGCTGAGAAGCAAGTTTGAGGAAGTCGGGCGCTCCCTCCTGCCCATCATCGCCCTGGTGCTGCTGTTGGCCTTCCTCTTTGTCAAGCCCGCGGCCGATGTCTACTGGCGCTTTGGCATCGGCTCCCTCCTGCTGCTGGTGGGCCTGGCCATCTTCCTGCTGGGTGTGGACCTGGGCATGAACCCCATCGGCGACCACATGGCGGTGGAGGTGGCCACGGCAAAATCCCGCTGGGTGGTGGCCCTGCTGGCCTTTTTGATGGGCTTTCTGGTCACCGTGGCCGAGCCCGACCTGCTCATCCTGGGCTACCAGGTGCAGGACGCCTCCGGCGGGGCCATCCAGGCGCAGTTCATGGTGTACATGGTGTCCATCGGCGTGGGCGTGCTGATCATGTTTGGCACCTTCCGCCTGCTGCGCAGCCGGTCCTTTCCGCTGTTTATGGGGCTGGCCTATTTTGGCATCTTCGCCTTAAGCTTCTTTGTGTCCGAGGAATTCCTGGCCATCTCCTTTGACTCCTCCGGCGCCACCACCGGCGCCCTGACTACCCCCTTCATCCTGGCGCTGTCGGCGGGGCTTTCGCGCATCAAAGGCGGCAAGAGCGCCGAGGAAGACGCCTTTGGCATGGTCGGCGTGATGAGCGCCGGGCCCATGTACGCCCTGATGCTGATGAGCATCCTGACGGGGCAGAGGAACATCCAGGGCGAGGCCGCGGAGTTTGTGGTGCAGCAGGGCGTGCTGGAACCGCTGCTGCATTACCTGCCCAAGGAGTTGACCGGCTCCCTGGTGGCCCTGCTGCCGCTGACCATCTTCTTTTTCGTCCTCAACTTCATCCACTTCAAGGCGCCCCGGCGCGAGCTGGCCCGCATCATCAAGGGCCTGGTGTACACCCTGGTGGGGCTGACCCTCTTTTTGACGGGCGTCTACGCCGGTTTTCTGGACATGGGCCAGCTGATTGGGCGCAGCATCGCCTCCAACAACGGCTGGTGGCTGCCTGTGGTGGGCTTTTTCATCGGCATGATTGTGGTGCTGGTGGAGCCGGCCGTCATCGTCCTGGGCCAGCAGATTGAGCAGACCACCGGCGGGCGTATCCCCGGCAAAATCATCAAGATCACCCTGTCCATCGGCGTGGCGCTGGCGGTGATGCTGTCCATGCTGCGCATCATGATTCCGACGCTGAAGCTGTGGCACTTCCTGCTGCCGGGCTTTGGCCTGGCCATCTTCCTGTCCTTCCGCGCGGACCCGGTCTTTGTGGGCATCGCCTATGACGCGGGCGGCGTGGCTTCCGGCCCCATGACCGCCACCTTCGTCCTGGCCTTCGCCCAGGGAGCCGCCGCCATCTGGCCCACCGCCAACATGCTGGTGGACGGCTTTGGCGTCATCGCCATGGTAGCCATGGCCCCGGTGCTGTCGCTGATGCTGGTGGGCGCGGTCTTTGCCAGGAAGCAGCGGGCGCAACACATTGAGGAGGAGCAGCGCGTGAGCACACAGCCGGCCCTCGCCACGGGCAAGATTGAGTTTTATGACTGCGTGGTCGCGGTGGTGAACCGCGGTTTGGCGCAGCGCGCCATCCAGGTCGCCCGCGAGGCCGGCGCCCAGGGGGCCACCATCCTGCGCGGCCGCGGCTCGGGCGCGCACGACATGAAGGTGTTCAACATTGAAATCCAGAAGGAAAAGGAAATCATCTTCTGGCTGACGGACACGCGATTGAGCGAAGCCATCGCCAAAAACCTTTATGACCAGCTGGAACTGGGCGGGGAGGGCAGCGGCACCGTCTTCATGATGCCCTCGGGCGCCTTTGGCGTGGAAAACCCGCTGCGCATCGGCCAGCGCGAGGAGACCGCCGAGGAAATCGCCAGCCATCCCAAAGAAATCAGCACGGCGGAGGAGATGCTGCCCGGGGACGCCCAGGTGGACGATGAGCTGGTGCAGGATGAGGTTGAGGAAGCCGGCGAACCAACACAGCCCGGGGATTAAGACCCGGAAATGGACAGAGCGTCACACACCCTGGCGCTCTTTCTTTGTGGGTGGGCAGGCCGCGCGCCTTGGATTTCTTTAATTAAACCACCGGCTATGGTATAATCAGGCATCCCGGCGCGTGTAAAACGCATGGGAAACACCAAAAAGGAGCATTGCATTGTGAGCACTTCGCGGTTTGCGGTCTTTGTCGACCTGGAGAACTCCGGCGGCAAGGCCGAAACTTTAAACAACATCCTGGAAAAAGTTAAAATCAGGGGCGACATCCTCATGGGCAAGGTGTACGGCTACACCGAGAAATTCGGCGGGCTGAAGGAACTGCTGCTGTCCAACACCTTCACCGTCGTGCCTTCCCTGCGCTATGGCGTGGCGCAAAAGAACAACGCCGACATCCTCCTGGTGCTGGACGCCATGGAGATTGCCTACACCAACCCCCTCATTGACAGCTTCTGCATCGTCTCCGGCGACAGCGACTACACCCCCCTGGTGGGCAAGCTCAAGTCCATGGGCAAGTTTGTCCTGGGCATCTCGCGCTCGGAAGTGGCCTCCACCATCTTCATCAACGCCTGCAACGAGTTCCAGTTTCTGGAGTCGGTCTCCGTTCGCCGCACGCCCAAGAAGGCCAACAAGAAGGTGGACAACGCCTCGGCTGATGAGGGCGAGCTGCTCAAGCAGATTGAGAGCATCCTGGACGACCACAACAACGACGAGGTCTTTGCCAGCGAGCTGAAGGGCATCCTCCTGCGCCTGCGCCCGGACTTCAACGAGCGCAACTACGGCGCCAACACGTTTTATAAGATGTTAAACCGTCTCGCGACGCAGTATGGCACCATCAAGGTGCGGTCTGACAACTACAACGTGATGGTCTCCCTGGCGGGCGAGGAAAGCGCCGACAACGGCAAGAGCGAGAGGGGCCTGACGCCCGAAAACTGGGTGGACGCCTTCCGTGAGCAGCTGTCCCACTACAAAGACGACGGCTTTGAGCGCATCAACCCCAGCATTTTGAAGGCCGACATCCAAAGCCTCTACCCGGACTTCCAGGAGAAGACCGTGGGCTTCAAGCGCTTTTCCGACCTGCTCAAGGCCCTGGAAAAAGAAAAGGTGCTGGCGCTGGAGATGGACGCGCAAAGGAACATGCTCATCAAGATGCTTTAATACTGATTCCAATCGTTAACGCATCGTCGCACTGGATCTTTTCCCTCAATTCGCAATGAGTGTTTTGTCTCCCTCGCAGAAGCTCAGTCGGAAAACACTCTTGCTCATTGGGCTGACGGCTCGCTGAATCCCGCTTTGGCGGGTGCTCGCCTCTGCCCCCTCGGCTTCCTTCCTCGTATAAAGCCAAAATCTCAGCGCTTTGGATGCATGAACGATTTATATCAGTATAAGCCCTCGGGCCTGGACCCAGAAAGGTGAGATGATGATGAATCCTGCCTATTCAGTGGTTGTCCCCTGCTACAACGAAGAGGACTGCATCGCGGAAACCCACCGCCGATTGACCGCCGTCATGGAGGGCATGGGGGAGCCTTATGAAATCCTCTACGTCAACGACGGCAGCCGTGACAAGACCCCGCAGATGCTGGGTGAGCTTGCCGAAAAGGACAAGCATGTGCGCGTCATCCACTTTGCCCGCAACGGCGGCCACCAGATCGCCGTCTCCGCCGGCATGGATTACGCCGCGGGCGATGCCGTCATCATCATTGACGCCGACTTGCAGGACCCGCCGGAGGTCATCCCCCAGATGGCGGCGCGGTGGAAGGCCGGCGTCAAAGTGGTCTACGGCCAGCGCCGCAAGCGCGAGGGCGAGAGCGCCTTTAAACTGCTCACCGCCAAGTGGTACTACCGCCTCTTGCGCAAGCTCGCCGGGGACATCTTCCCCCGGGACACCGGCGACTTTCGCCTGGCGGACCGCCAGGTGATTGATGTCGTCAAAAACATGCCTGAGCATGCCCGCTACCTGCGCGGGATGTTTGCCTGGGCGGGCTTTAAGCAGGAGGCCCTGCTGTATGACCGCGACAAGCGCTTTGCCGGGGTCACCCATTACCCGCTCAAAAAAATGCTGCGCCTGGCCTCCCACGGCGTGATGAGCTTTTCCGAAAAACCCCTCCTCTTTGCCCTCTGGGCCGGCCTGGGCTGGCTGTTTGTCTCAGCGCTTTTGCTGCTGTGGCTCATCATCGCCCTCATCGCCACCGGCTCCGCTGCGCACCTGGTGCTGCCCTTCCTCATCACCCTCTCAACCGGAAGCCTGCTGGTGGCCCTGGGCATCCTGGGCGCGTATCTGGCAAGGGTGTATGACGAAGCAAAGGGCCGGCCGCTGTACGTGGTCTCTCACACCCTGGGCTTTGACAAGAAGCCCGATTTGCCCCCGGGCACGCGCGTAAAAGCCTGAACACAATCTTTTCTGCAGGAGGAAACATGTCTGATATCCAAAACCTCTCCTCTGCCCAGGCGGTGTACGTCGCCGCGCGGATGGAGCAGCGCGCCGTCGCGCTGTATGAACGCGCCCTCATGGTCTTTGCCCAGGGGCGCATGAAGGATGTTTTGCAAGACTTGCTAAAAGAAGAACAAGCCCACCTGCGCGGTTTCCAGCGCCTGCAGGAGCACGAGGGCCCTGTGGGCAGCGAGGATGGCTTGCTGCTGGACGCCCTGGCCGGGGAGGCCCTCTTCACCGGCGGGCTCACCGGCGCTGTGCGCGAGGGGGCCTTTGATTCGCCCCTTTCCCTGCTTCGATACGCCGCGGATGAGGAGGAGCGCGCCGCCGCGCGCTACCGTCAGTTTGCTGAAAAAGCCACGGGCGAAACGAAGGAGACCTTTCTGCTCATCGCCCGCCAGGAGCAGCGCCACTTAGAGCGCCTGCTGGGCCAGATTTTCCTCATGGAGGAGTCGCTGGATGCCTGAACACAAGGTGCTGCTGTCCCTGCGGGGCCTGCGCAAAACCTTTGACACCCAGGAGGCTCTGGACGGGCTGGACCTGGATGTCTTTGAGGGCGAATTCATCACCCTGTTGGGCCCTTCCGGCTGCGGCAAAACCACCACGCTGCGCATCATCGCGGGCCTGGAGATGCCCACAGAGGGCAGTGTCCATCTGGACGGCCAGGACATCACCCATCTGGCGCCCGAAAAGCGCGAGGTGAACACGGTTTTTCAGAACTATGCCCTTTTCCCGCACATGAATGTCTATAAGAACATCGCCTATGGCCTGGCCCTTCGCGGGATGGACAAGAGCGACATCAAGCGCCGCGTCAACAAAATGCTGGACCTGGTGCAGCTGGAGGGCTACGAAAAGCGCATGCCTTCCCAGCTCTCCGGCGGGCAGCGCCAGCGCGTCGCCATCGCGCGCTCCCTCATCCTCTCGCCCAAGTTGCTTTTGCTGGATGAGCCCCTGGGCGCGCTGGACCTGCAGCTGCGCCGCCAGATGCAGCAGGAGCTTAAATCCATGCAGCAAAAACTGGGCATCACCTTCATCTACATCACCCACGACCAGGAAGAAGCCCTCACCATGTCCGACCGCATCGCCCTCATGCGCGACGGGCGCTTCGTCCAGCTGGACACCCCCAAGGGCCTCTACGAGCAGCCCCACACCGCCTTTGCCGCCTCCTTCATTGGCGAAACCAACCTGGTCACCGCGCGCGTTGAGGCCATCAAGGAGAAAGAAGTCCTCCTCAACATCGCCGGCTTCACCCTGCCCTGCTACTGCGAGGACTGGCTCACCCCCGGTGAAAACATCCTCCTCTCCCTGCGCGCCGAGCGCATCCACCTCTCCGCCCTCCCCGTCAACACCCCCTGCCGCGTCACCGGGGAGCTCATTGAAAGCCACTACGCCGGCGGCGAGCGCGTCTCCCTCATCCGCCTCATGGACGGCCAGGTCCTGCGCGTGCGCGCCACCACCGAGTCCGAGGCCGAACCCGAGCTTGGCAGCACCGTCTACGCCTGGTGGAACCAGCTTTCCGGCGTCATCGTCCGCGATGACCGGGTATCCTCATGAAGTCCCGCGGCGTGGTCGGCAAGTACCAGCGCTCCCGCGAGCCCCTGGCCCTGCCCATGATGCTCTACGGTGTCTTGTTCGTTGGGTTATCCTTGATGTACATCATCGGGCTGTCGCTCATGACGCGCGGCGCTGACTTTAACGCCGGCGCGCCCTTTGGCGCTCACAACTACGCACGCATTTTCTCAACCCTCTACCTGCGCTCCCTCCTGCAGTCCCTCCGCCTCGCCTTTTTCACCGCCCTCTTTTGCCTCCTCATCGGCTATCCCTTCGCCTATTTCATGGCCAAGGCCTCCCCCAAGGCGCGCACCTGGCTCATGCTCCTCCTCATCGTCCCCTTCTGGACCAACGCGCTCATCCGCATCTATGGCTGGAAAATCCTCTTCTCCGCCACCGGGCCCATCAACCAGGCCCTTCTGGGCCTTGGCCTCATCGCCCGGCCCCTCCGCCTCCTCTACACCGATTTCGCCGTTCAGGTCGGCATGATTTACGCCATGCTGCCCTTCATGGTCCTGCCCGTCTACTCCGCCGTTGAGCGCATGGACTGGGCCATGGTCGAGGCCTCCCGCGACCTTGGAGCCTCCCCCGCCCGCGCCTTCCTCACCGTCACCGTGCCCATGACCCTCCCCGGCGTTCTGGCCGGGCTCGTCCTCACCTTCATCCCCAGCATCGGTTTGTTCTTTCTGTCGGATTTGCTGGGTGGCTCCAACACCATGCTCTGGGGGAACATGGTGCACAACGAACTCTTGAAGAGCCGGGACCTGCCCTTTGCCGCGGCACTGTCGGTCGTCTTGTTGGCGCTGACGGGGATTGTGATACTGGTGTATAGGAGAATGGGTGGACGGGCTGAGAGTATGGTGTTTTGATGGAAAGGTCACGATACCTCAGTTCAGCAATGTCGATATCTTCGCGTGAAGCAACTGACAATGGCGAATTGAGGTAAGTAAAAGGACGAAGGAGACGGTTCTTTTTTTAAAAGAAAAGAACCAAAAGAATTTTAGTAAATTCTTTTGAAGGTTGATAGCGTCTTGTTGTTGCGAAAGTTACTAATTCTAAGGATGTTATGAGGGACTTATGAGCGAAAACGAACTGCAGTTGCACCGGAAACTGGCCGCGGAAACCTTTAACCAGGTCTGGGACCTCATGGACAAGCAGGACCGCACGGAGTACGAAACCATCAAGATGATTCACCTGGCGCACGCCTCCGTCCACCACTGGAGCTTTGTCGGCGAAGCCGTCAACATGGCCCGCGGGGAGTGGCAGGTCTCCCGCGCCTACTGCGTAGCCCGGATGCCTGAAAGCGCCTTGTTCCATGCCAGGTGGTCCTTGGAGATTTGTGAGAATGCCAAGATCGGCGGCTTTGACCTCGCTTTTGGTTATGAGGCCGTTGCGCGCGCGCAGGCCTTGGCTGGGAATGCGGAAGAGGCGAAGAAGCATGTGGAACTGGGCAGGGAAGCGGCGGAAGGCATTCAAGAACAAAATGATAAAGAGTACTTTTTAGGTGAGTTGAACAATATACTCGTATGAGGTAGACAAGAGGACAATGGCGAATTGAGGTTGGGAAGAAGACCGTTCTTTTCTTAAAAGAAAAGAACCAAAAGAATTTTAGCAAATTCTTTCGGAAGGTTTATTGAGTGGAGTTGTAGCGAAAGCTACTGTATGTACATTATTCATGTTGCTGCAGAAAGGAGCGCCGTGACCAAGAAGAATTCACCCTGGGCCACTGTCTACATGGCGCTGGTGCTGGTGCTGTTGTATTTGCCGATCCTGGTGGTGGTGCTGTTCTCCTTCAACAGCAACCCCGGCAGGACGGCCAACTTCCAGTTTGAGGGCTTCAGCCTGCAGTGGTACAAACAGCTGCTTGACCCGGTCACCGGCTATGGCGCGCCTCTGCGCACCTCGCTGCTGGTGGCTTTTTGGAGCGTGCTGGTTTCCGCCATATTAGGAACTTTGGGTGCCATCGGACTGGTGCGCAAGCCTGTGCGCAAGAGCCTGCTGGGCAGGGCGGGCAATGTCGGCCTGACCCTGGGCGAGCAGGTGGCCGTGCTGCCGATCATGATTCCGGAAATCATTCTGGGCATCGCGCTGATGGCGCTGTTTGTGCTGCTGGGCGTGCCCTTTGGCATGATGACCCTGGTGTTGTCGCACGTGGTGTTCTGCGTGCCCTATATCTTTATCACGGTGCGCGGCAGGCTGGCCTCGCTTGACCCGGGGCTGGAGGAAGCCGCGCGTGACCTGGGCGCCACGCCGCTGAAGGTGCTCACCTCAGTGACCCTGCCCCTGGCGCTGCCGGCCATCATCTCCGGCTGCCTGCTGGCCTTCGCCATGTCCATGGACGACTTTGTCATCTCCTTCTTCGTCAACGGCCCGCAGACCAACACCCTGCCGCTGAAAATTTATTCCTCCGTCAAGGTGGGCGTGCCCCCGCACGTCAACGCCCTGTGCACCCTCATGCTGGCCACGGTCTTCCTGGTGGTGGCCATCAGCCAGCTGTGGCAGGCTGGCGCCCACAAGCGCCAGGAACACCGCGACAAGGCCGGCCGTGTCAAAAAGCTGGCGGCAAAAATGCTGACAAAACCCACAAAAAGCTAAGGAAACCCACTGCAACATGAAAACCATCGCGCTCACCGGCGGAGGCACCGCCGGCCATGTCACCCCCCACCTGGCGCTGCTGCCCAGGCTGCAGCAGGACGGCTGGGACTGCCACTACATCGGCACCGCGGAGGGCATTGAGCGGGGCATGATGGCAAGCCGGGCGGGCGTCACCTACCACGTGATTTCCTCCGGCAAGCTGCGCCGCTATTTCTCCCTGCGCAACCTGTCCGACCCCTTCCGGGTGGTGGCGGGCTTTTTTCAATCCTTCCGCGTTTTGGGCAAAATTAAGCCGGACATCCTGTTTTCCAAGGGCGGCTTCGTGGCCGTGCCCGTGGTGGCCGCCGCCTGGCTGCGCCGCATCCCGGTGCTGGCGCATGAGAGCGACCTCACCCCGGGCCTGGCCAACCGCATCAGCGCGGTCTTCGCCAAAAAAGTGGCCGCCACCTTCCCCGAGTGCGCCCGCGCGCTTGGCAAAAAAGGCATCCACACCGGCACGCCCATGCGCCCGGAGCTGTTTTTGGGCTCAAAGGAAAAAGGACTGCAATTCGCCGGTTTTGACGGCAGCAAGCCCGTCCTGCTGATGATGGGCGGCAGCCAGGGGGCCCAGGCGGTGAACGAGGCGCTGCGCGCCGCCCTGCCCAGCCTGCTGCCCGGAATGGATGTGCTGCACCTGTGCGGCAAGGGCAAGCTGGACGAGGCGCTTGTGGGCACGCCCGGCTACTTCCAGGCGGAGTTTGTGGACCAGGGGCTGAATGACGTGCTGGCCGCCAGTGACCTGGTGCTGTCCCGCGCGGGCGCCACCGCCATTGGCGAGTTCCTGGCGCTGAAGAAGCCCATGCTGCTGGTGCCCTACCCCAAAGGCGCCAGCCGGGGCGACCAGATACTAAACGCTGAAGATTATCAAAAACGCGGCTTGGCGCTGGTGCTGCCCCAGGCGGCGATGACGGCGGAAACCTTGACGGCCAGGCTGTTTGAAATGATGGAAAAAGCGCCGGCGATGCGGCAGGCCATGGAGAAGGAACCGGACGCTGATGGCAGCGGGGCGGTGTTTGCCCTGATAGAAGCGTTGGCCAAGCGCTAAGGAGGTTTTGGCGTGTTTGAAACCACCGGAAAACTGGACGAAGCCTTGTTGAAGGAAACCTGGTGGCAGATGTTTGGGGACGGCAATAAAATCGTTGCCGTGTTTGTATTGCTCCTCGCGGCCGTGGTAGTTGTTTTGGGCTATCTGTGGCAGGAACCGACTTACTATGTGCTGGCAGGCGCCGTGGTGGTGGTGAATGTGCTGCAAAACGCGGCGAATGTGTATCGTCAACGGAAAACCAGCCTGGCGCGCATGCGGGAATCAAATGGTGTTCCGGAGACTGAAACCACCACCGCTTTCTTGGAAAATGGCATTAAAATCCACAACCATCATTCCGGCGGCACTGCGATGATTCCGTATGAAAGCATCAAGCGCTTTTTTGAAACTGAGCATTACTTGTTGCTGGGCAGCCAATCCCATCAGGTGGCGGTGGTGTTCAAGAACGCTGAACTGGACCAGGAAGGCTTGATTGCGTATCTTAAAACCAAGCCCACCCGGATTCATTGGAAAGACTGACAAGATGAAACAAAAACCGGCTTTGACCCAGGTGGTCGCCGCCCTCATCTGGCGGGAAGGCAAGGTGCTGATCTGCCAGCGCCCTTCGCACAAAGCCCGCGCCCTGCTGTGGGAATTTCCCGGCGGCAAGGTGGAAATGGGGGAGAGCCACCAGCAGGCCTTGATCCGGGAGTGTGAGGAGGAATTGGGCGTCAGGCTGCAGGTGGGGGCGCTGTATACGCAGGTCAGCCATGAGTACCCGGACATCCATGTGCGCTTGAGCCTCTACCACGCCCGGGTTTTAGGCGGCAGCCTGCAGCGGCTGGAGCACGCCGCCTTTGCCTGGGAGAAGCCCGAAAACCTGATGGCTTATAACTTTTGCCCGGCGGATACGGACATCATTTCAACCATGGCCAAGGGGGTCAAAGCCCCGGACTTTGAAGGAGGCACAGCATGAAGGCGGAGCGTTTGTTTGACCTGACCATGACGCTGGGCGAAGGCCCGGTGTGGGATGAAAAGACCAGGGCCCTCCTGTGGGTGGACATCACCGAGGGCAGGCTGTGGCGGCATGCGTTCTCAACACGGAAATCCGTCTCCCGGGATCTGGGGGAGAGCGTGGGCATGGCCTGCCTGACCCCTGGAGGCCGGGAGGTCCTGGCCTTGAAAAAGTCCATCGTGATGCTGGGTGAGGACATGAACACCGTGCTGGTGGACGGCGTGGAAAATGACCTGCCCGACTCCCGCTTCAACGACGGCAAGTGCGACGCGATGGGCCGGTTGCTGGTGGGCACCATGGGGCAGGAGGGCAAGGCCCACCTGTATATCCTGGAGAAGGGAAAGCCCTTGCGCGCGCTGCTTTCGGGCGTCACCATCTCAAACGGCATCGGCTTCAGCCCCGACAGCACGCGCCTGTACTATGCCGACACACCCACAGGCCACCTGTGGCAGTTTGATTACGACCTGGAAACCGGCGGCATTTCCAACCGCGTCCCCTTGATTGACTACACCCGGGAAGAAGGTGATTTTGACGGCCTGTGCGTGGATGATGAGGGCATGCTTTGGGTCGCCCACTGGGGCGGCCACCAGGTGAGCCGCTGGGACCCGAAAACTGGAAAGAAAATCGGCAAGATTGAGGTGCCCGCGCCCTTTGTGACCAGCTGCTGCTTCTTTGGCGACAGGATGGACCAACTGGCCATCACCACCTGCCGCGGCTGGGATGAGGAGCTGCAAATGGCCTATCCGCTGTCCGGCGCGCTGTTTGTGGTTGAGCCGGGTGTGACCGGGCCCTATGCCAACAGGTTCGGGAAATAAACGGGAACAAAAGGCGCAAAACCAAAAATAGACACCCCGCAGCCCCCCGGCATCTTGTCCGGCGGGCTTTTTTCATTGTATGATGCAGGCTGTTTACCCAATGAACAGCGCAAGGAGCGGCATTATGAAGCGTTTTGTGAAACCATCCGGCGCTGTGTACATCATCCTGGCCGGCCTGGCCTGGAGCTTTGCCGGGGTGCTCAGCAAGTGGGCGCCCTGGTCGCCCTTTTCCATCATCGGTTCGCGCGCCATCTTTGCCGCCCTGGTCTTTGGCGTCGTGCGGCGCAGCTTCATCCCCTCCTTCACCCGGGGCAACCTGCTGGGCGCCTTCGCGGTGGCCGTCACCTCGGTGCTGTTCATCCTGGCCAACAAGCTGACCAGCGCCGCCAACGCCATCGTGCTGCAGTACGCCATGCCGGTGGTGGTCATCCTGGGCTACTGGGTGCTGCGTGGGCAGAAGCCCTCCAATCTGGACGCCGCGGCCTGCGTGCTGGTGCTGCTGGGCGTGGTGCTGTGCTTCATGGGCGGCCTGGGGCAGGGGGGGCTGCTGGGGGACTTAATGGCGCTGTGCAGCGCTTTCACCTTCGCCCTGGTGTTCTTCGCCGCGCGCATGAAGGACGCCGACCCGCTGGACTACACCTACCTGGGCAGCCTGGCGTCCAGCCTGTTTTTGCTGTATATCCCCTTTGACCGCCAGTTCACATTGAATATCCAGGCGGTGGTCGCCGTGCTGCTGATGGGCCTGTGCTTGACGCTGGGCTACCTGTTTTTCTCCGCCGGGATGCGCCAAAAGGTGCACCCGGTTACCGCGGGCATCCTGGCCAATGTGGAGCCGGTGATGAACCCCATCTGGGTCTTTCTCTTTCTGGGGGAGGACCCCGGGCTGTACTCCCTGCTGGGCGCTGTTGTGGTGCTCATCAGCGTCACCGTTTACAGCATCCTCAAAAACAAACAGCGCCCGCAGGCGGACGCCGCATAAAAGGAACCCTCAAGTCAAGCCTGGATGATGGCATGCAGGGCGGCCTGGATGCCCTTCACCTGTTTGTCAAGCGGCAGGGTGAAAACCTCTGCCTTGCCCTCCTTCACCTGTTCCGGAAGCCAGGGCAGGTGGACGAAGCCCGCGCGGCAGGCGGGCTGCTCCTGGCGCAGCAGGTGCAGCACCTGGTACAGCAGGTGGTTGCACACATAGGTGCCGGCGGTATTGCTGATGAAGGCCGGCACGCCGCTTTCGTTGATGCTTTGTACCATTTTATTGATGGGCAGGGTGGAAAAATAGGCGGCGGGGCCGCCCTTGATGATGGGCTGGTCCGTGGGCTTAGCGCCGCGGTTGTCCGGGATGTCGGCGTCGTCGATGTTGATGGCCACGCGCTCCACCGTGATGCCTACCCGCCCGCCGGCCTGGCCCAGCAGCAGCACGGCATCCGGCCTGATACGCCGGATTGCATCGATGGCCTCCTCTGCCGACGCGTGAAAGGCGGTGGGCAGCAGCAGCTTCTCAAGCCGCGCCTGATTGAAATTGTCCGGCAGGGCCGCCAGCGCTTGCTGGGCCGGGTTGAGGGCCTGCCCGCCAAAGGGCTCAAAGGCCGTGACCAGGATTTTCATATTTTGCACCTCACCCTGTCTTGAAACCAACAACAAAAAAACAAAATTGTTCAAAAATATAAAATACCCAAGAAAACCCCTTTTCAAACGTATGAACTTTGTATTAAACTTCACCATCCTCAGGAGATATACGGAAAAAATGCAATCGAGGTGATGTCGCAAACATACGGGTCCCAAAACGCTTGATGTCGTAAACCCATGAATTATTAGGAGGGAAAGCATATGACCTTACTGATTGTTGGTTTGGCCATCCTGGTAGTCGGCGGCTTTTTATACGGCAAGTTCGTCGAGAAGCAATTTGGCCCGGATGACCGGCCCACCCCCGCGTACGCGAAGCGCGACAACGTGGACTATGTGCCGATGCCGGCCTGGAAGAACACCCTGATCAACCTGCTCAACATCGCGGGCACCGGCCCGGTGCTGGGCCCCATCCAGGGCATTTTGTTTGGGCCGGTTGCCCTGATTACCATCCCCATTGGCTGCGTGCTGGCCGGCGCGATGCATGACTACTTCAACGGCATGATCGCCACCCGCAACGGCGGCGCGCAGATGCCCCGCATCGTCTCCAAGTACCTGGGCAACAAGTCCAAGGCCGTCTACCTGTGGTTCTCCAGCATCCTGCTGATGCTGGTGGGCGTGGTTTTCGTGTACACCCCCGGCGACCTCATCGTTGGCGACATCCTCAAGCAGTCCACCGCCTCCTCCAACTGGGTGCTGTGGCTGGTGTACGGCCTGATCTTTGTGTACTACATCCTGGCCACGGTCTTCCCCATTGACAAGATCATCGGCCGCATCTATCCCATCTTCGGCGCCTTCCTGATCGTGTCCGCCATTGCCGTGCTGATTGGCGTGTTCGCCGATGGCGGCGTCCACCTGGGCAACCTCAAGGGCCTGCTGGCCGCCACCACGGACGGGGTCACGACCTATACGGAGAAAGCGGGCGGCTTTGTCGGGCACATCAGAGGGCTGCCCTTCATCCCTGTCTTCTTTATCACCGTGGCCTGCGGCATCATGTCCGGCTTCCACGGTTCCCAGACCGCGCTGATCGGCCGCACCCTGGAAAAAGAAAAGCATGGCCGCCACGTGTTCTACACCTCCATGATCCTGGAAGGCATCATCGCCATGGCCTGGGCCACCGGCGCCATGGTGCTGTTCAACCGCGCCGCGCTGGATGAGGCCGGTGCCCTGATCGCGGGCGCCCCCCTGACCCAGGGTGCCACCTCCATGGTGGGCATCATCTCCCGCACCTTCATGGGCAATGTCGGCGGCCTGCTGGCCATCATCGGCGTCATCGTCCTGCCCATCACCTCCGGTGACACCGCCTTCCGCGC
>LSQX01053423.1_pt1 | contig 14979 bp, 14 predicted proteins | sample 654561 | NCBI WGS metagenome assembly LSQX01 (sample SAMN04489861, study PRJNA283612) | anaerobic digester metagenome | isolation source: 4 biogas reactors fed with cattle manure at either 37C or 55C with and... | place: Denmark: Kongens Lyngby | collected 2014 | reverse complement strand
TCTGGAGCACCACGATGGATCCGGCGAACCGGGTGCTCAAGCAGGTGAAGATCGAGGATGCCGTTTACGCAAACGCGATATTCGAGAAACTCATGGGAGAGAACGTTGATGCCCGCAGGGATTTCATCCGCCGGCATGCAAAGGAGGTGAACAACCTTGACATCTGAACACGTCAGCATCGTTCCGGTCAACATCGAAGAGGAGATGAAATCATGCTACATCGACTACGCGATGAGCGTGATCATCGGCCGGGCTATTCCGGATGTGCGGGACGGTTTGAAGCCGGTCCATCGTCGCACCCTCTATGCGATGTGGGAGATGGGCAACACGAGCGACAAACCCTACAAGAAGAGCGCCCGTGTTGTCGGAGACGTGATGGGTAAGTATCACCCGCACGGTGATTCGGCCATCTACGATACGCTTGTGAAGATGGCGCAGCCCTTCTCCTACCGCCACACGCTGGTGGACGGTCAGGGTAACTTCGGGTCTATCGACGGGGATTCCGCTGCAGCGATGCGGTATACGGAGGCCCGGCTCACGAAGATCTCAGAGGAGCTCCTGGCGGATATCGACAAGAAGACGGTAGATTTCGTCCCGAACTTTGATGAATCACTCGAGGAACCCGACGTCCTTCCCGCCCGTATCCCAAACCTCCTCGTCAACGGGTCAAGCGGGATCGCGGTTGGTATGGCGACGAACATGCCGCCTCATAACCTCAGAGAAGTCTGTGAGGCGACCTGCCGCGTCATCGATGAACCGGGCACATCCACTGAGGAACTGATGCGGATCATGCCCGGTCCCGATTTCCCGACCGGCGGGATCATGATGGGCACCGGAGGAGTCCGTGATGCCTATCTCACCGGTCGCGGGAAGTGTGTGGTCAGGGGGGTTGCGGAGATCGAGGAGGAAGGGCGGACTCCGCAGATCATCATCACCGAGATCCCATTCCAGGTGAACAAAGCGCGTCTGATCGAACATATCGCAAACCTCGTTCGTGACAAAAGGATCGAGGGGATCGGCGACATCCGCGACGAGTCCGATCGCGACGGTATGCGGATCGTGATCGACCTGAAGAAGGGCACCGCGCCTCAGGTGATCCTGAACTACCTCTACAAGCACACGGCGCTCGAGTCGTCCTTTGGCATCATCAACCTCGCGATCGTCGACCGCCAGCCCCGGACCCTGAACCTCAAGGAACTCATCCATGAGTTCCTCAAACATCGGGTGGATGTGGTCAGGCGGAGGACGGAGTTCGACCTTGCGAAAGCCGAGGAGCGGATGCATATCCTCCGCGGCCTCCTCATCGCGCTCGACAACATCGATGCGGTCATCGCGACGATCCGGGCATCCGGAACGACTGAAGAAGCCCTGAATGCCCTGGTGGCAAAGTTTGCCCTCGACGAGGTGCAGGCGGATGCCATCTTGAAGATGCAGCTTCGGAGGCTTGCGGCGCTTGAGCAGCAGAAGATCCTCGACGAGCGCGATGTTCTTGCGATGGAGATCGAGCGGTTGTCTGCGATCCTTGCGAGTGAAGAAAGCATTCTTGCCGAGATCAGGAAAGAACTTGTCGATATCGGCACACGTTATGGCGACGAGCGGAGAACCCGGATCGGGCAGGTGGCTGAGGCGTTCGATAAGGAGGATCTCATCGAGGACAAACCGATGCTGGTCTCGCTCACATCCTCCAACTACGTGAAGAGGATCGATCTCGACACCTACCGGAACCAGCGGCGCGGCGGCCGCGGCGTCATCGGCATGGCGACAAAGGACGATGATGGTGTCGAGAACGTCTTCGTCGCGAATATGCACGACTACCTCCTCTGCTTCACCGACCGGGGAAAGATCTACTGGCTGAAGGTCTACGATCTCCCTGAGGGGCAGCGGACCGGGAAGGGCAAGGCTCTCGTCAACCTCCTCCCCCTCGATGGTGAGGAGCGGGTGACCACGGTGATCCCTGTGCGGGAGTTTGACTCCGAACACTTCCTCTTCTTCGCAACGAGGGCGGGGACGGTCGTGAAGGTGGCGCTCGATGAGTTCTCGCGGCCGCGGCAGACCGGTATCAACGCTATCAACCTCCGTGACGGCGATACACTGGTGGATGTGAAGGCGACCGACGGTGACCGGGAACTGATCCTGACGACGAGATTCGGGCAGAGTCTCCGGTTCCACGAGGAGGCTGTCCGCCCGGTCCGCCGGAACGCTATGGGTGTGCGGGGGATCCGTCTCCGCCACGGTGATGCCCTGCAGGCGATATCCGTCGTCGAGAACGACCATCTCCTCACCATCACGGAGCAGGGCTACGGGAAGCGGACGGAGTTTGATGAGTTCCGCGGCCACGGCAGGGGCACGATGGGTGTCAGGAACATCGTCGTCGACGTCCGGGCAGGCAACGTCATCGGGTCGATGGCGGTCTCCGATGACGATGAGATCATCGTGATGAGCGAATCCGGTATCGTCATCCGGACGAAGGTCTCCGAAGTATCGATCCAGAAGCGCGGCACCCGGGGCGTCCGGGTCATGCGACTCGATGACGGCGACAGGGTCATCGGGTTCACGATCCTGGATGCCGAAGAGGATGGGGAAGAAGGGGAGTGAGACTCCTCTTTTCCCGTCTGCTTCCAGCATGAAAATACCATAAACCAGTCTATTGAGATCCAGCCCGGATCTTATTTTTCGTCCTGATCAGATCGGTTCCAGAGGCGACCCTTATTTTCTCTGGCGTACCTTCATGCAACGAGTCGTGGCAGGTATCGCCATTCGGGAAAGGGCCGGTGGGGGTCTGCTCCCCCCGTAGTCCCCACCCCACCCGCGTATTACGTTCCTCCTTTTTCTTGCGGGGCGGGGCAGGCATGGCGATACCCGACGAGCAGCCGTGCATGGATCTTATCCAGCATCCGCCCATGCAGTGGACCGTGGAGATATCGCCATAGGGGGAGGGGCTGACGGGGAGGGGGAACTCGTTCCCCCTTCCCTGTCTCTATCGCAGAAGGTCTTCCCTGCAGTCACCGCCAATTCAGTATATCCATAGCCCCCACCGCATCCGGGACACGACCCGTGCGTTCGGCGCAGCGCTCGGGGCGATCACGGTGCTGCTGGCCGTGTTGTATGGTGCGTTCTTATGGCACTACAACAGAAAATACGGGGCGTAGAGACGATGAAGAACAAGATCAAGGTCTTTCGCGCGATGCACGACATGACCCAGGAGGAACTTGCCGATCGAATCCGGGTCACCCGGCGGACGATCAACTCCATCGAGCGGGGGAAATACAATCCCTCTATCGAGGTCGCCTACAGGATTGCAAAAACCTTCGGCGTCACCATCGAGGAGGTCTTCTGCTTCGAGGACGACGAGGATAAAGGAGTTACAGAGTGATCTTTGGCGGCGCGATCAGCGGATCGGGATGGACCCGGTTCACATGAGAGAATATCCGATGACCAGAACCGCTCTGTGGTCGGGGAAACCAGGCGCGGTGCTCACCATCCTCCTCACCGGACCGGCGGCGGCGACGGTCTCCCATATCGGCAGGAAGTCGCTCCGTACGTCTCCAGTTGTAACATCCATGAAAAACACCTGAAGACGTCTACCCCGGGGTCACCTCGTCCCCGGGCATCTCCCTCGAAAGGGCTAAGATTCCGGTTTCCTGAAGAATCCAAGCGCTTCAGGCCGGTGCTGCTCAAGTTCCACAAAGAAGTACTGCGCAAGTTGCAGGTCGGATTCGTCGATCGCCTGCTGCAGGGTGTGAAGCAACCATCCCTGGATCTCCTGATCCTGATCAAGGGTGTTCATCACGACAACGACTGCCTCATCTACATCCTGTCCATTCTTCCAGCGATAGAGCATCGGATACCATCTCCAGAGAGGGAATACCCGTCCCGCACATAAAGCGCTTACGAACCGCCACACCGTGACCCCGGGGGGATGTGCCGGTTCCTCAGGAACATGAGATTTAAGTGGCCCGCAGGACAACGGGAGGTGCGAATGAGGTGCTCAAGATGTATCGTACGACAATCCAGGTAGATACCCATGGCGAAGGCGAGATCGTCAACCTCACGCCCCGGGTAGCGCAGGCNNGAGAGCGGTGTTCGGGACGGACTTGTGAACATCTTCGTCGTGGGCTCGACCGCCGCCGTCACGACCATCGAGTACGAACCCGGCGTGCTCTTAGACCTCCGCCGGGCGCTCTCGGTCGTCGCCCCGGATGACATCCCCTACGCCCACGACGCGGCATGGGGCGACGGCAACGGCCGCTCTCACGTCAGGGCGGCGATCGTCGGCCCGTCACTCTCCGTCCCGGTCATCAGCGGTGCGCTTGCATGCGGCACCTGGCAGCAGATCGTCCTCCTCGAACTCGACGTGCGGTCGAGGCGCGAGCGGACGGTCCACGTCACCGTCATGGGATGATGTATGGCACAACCGCCGTGCGGCGGACAAAAGGAGTATGGTGTTTTAGCCGGCAGCCGGGATAGCATACCCAGCTTCCGGAATCACCCGGGGAGAATTGATTGATTTAATCGAGAGGTACCGTCTCAAGCTGGGATACCAGTTCCCAGATACGGGTCCGTGCATGAACCGGCATGTTCGGGTCATTGCTGACCTCATCGATCATGGAGATTGCGGTTGCGGCACGAAGGCCGATGCTTCTTGATTCATCCTGAAGGACTGATCTGGTTGAATCTGCAACACGTCGAATATTTCTTGGAATAGTGGAATCTTCACTGATATTCTGCAGCATCTGGATGCAGATCCGTATTGTTTCTTCTGGACTTGCCATTAGAATTACCCCTTTATTATTAATGGCATCCAGACATATATAAGTTCATTAAGGGAGTTCAACGAAATGACAGCTGATCGGGCTGACGAAGTCATGGCCGGGTATCTCCTCAAGGGAGGAAAGATGCTCGCTAAATCCTGTAAAGTCTGCGGTTATCCCCTGTTCGAGTATAAAGGAGAGACACAGTGTGTCATCTGCCCGCTTGCTGCGTCGGAAGAGTCCCACCCCGAACCAGAACCGCCTGTGCCGGCCACAAGATCTGAGCAACTTCCTGCGCCGGTTGCACGGGAGCTGCAGGGTAAGGCTGCCGCCGAGATAGAACGGACGATCGTCCACCTCTGCGAACGGATCAGGGGCGAACAGAGGCCTGATGAGTGCCTGACCCTGATGAAGGCGGTCGAACGGGGCGCAAGAGCCCTTGCAAGGATGGGTCAGCGGTAAGACCTGCGGGCAAGATCCCATATAGCACGGGCAGTCTTCTCCCCGATCCCGTGCACCGCTGAGAGTTCCTCCGGCTCGGCATCGATGATCGCCTTGAACGATCCGAAGTGTTCAAGAAGAAGGCGTGCGCTTTTTAGACCGACGTTCGGGAACGCAGCGAGTGCGTACTCCTGCTCCTCACGTGCCGAGCGGAAAGACTTCTTTGGATGCACCTTCCGCTCCCCCCGTTCGCTTCCCTCCCGCTGTGCAAGCACATACAGCGTCTCGGCAGTGTCGTCCGCATCCCTGGTACGTATCAGTGCAACGCCCATATCGACCGTGATGGCCGCAAGTGTGCCCCTGATGGCGTTCGGGTGGATGTTTCGCACCGAGTAAAGGTCTTCCTCCCCCTCGATGATCAGGATTGGACGCAGCACTGCGTCGGCCATCGCCTTGATCTGCCCGAAGAGATCGCGCTCGATGAGGGTATTCATGAAGTCCTGCACCGTCTTCCTCTCCACGAGGATGCGGTCGCCGATGGCATAATCGCCGAACTCAAGGCGTTCGAGCGTGATCGATGCCCCGAGTTCATGCAGGCGGCCGGCGACCCTCGATGACGTCTCACGGTCGTCGACGGTGATCGCCGGCCCTTCCGGGGCAAACGCGAGGAAATCCGTCTGCCGGGTGGCGGATGGGGCAGACGGAGCAGGCGGTACAGATGCGGTGCTCATCTCCTTGATCCCTGCCACCATCGCTCGCTCCCGGCTCTGGCTTGCGTACCGGAACGCCTCATCAGACGTGCCCTTCGTCACCAGCACAACGATCGTGCCGCTGCCGCTTCGTCCTGTCCGTCCTTTCCGCTGGATGCTCCGGATCTCAGAGGGAACAGCCTCGTAAAAGATCACCATATCCGTTGAGGGGACATCGAGCCCCTCCTCACCCACAGATGTCGCGATCAGGCATTTGAACTCACCCTCCCTGAACCGGGCAAGGCTTGCGATCTGCTCCTTCTGTGTGAGGCCCCGCTCCGCATCACGGGACGCCTGGCCGACGAACCGTTCGCATGCGATGCCGGCAGCGGTGAGGGTGTCCACGAGCGTCTGGACGGTGTCGCGGTAGGTGGCAAAGACGATGATCCGGCTCTCAGGATGCGCCGTAAGCTGCGCCTGCACCAGTTCACGGACGATCGAGACCTTGGGGTGCAGTTCCTCGTTCCAGCCGGCAGCCGCCTCGACAAGGCCCAGATAAGCAGGATCGGCGACGAGGCGCTTGCTTGCCTTGCTCCCCGAACTCGAGGCACCTTCCGCGCCGAGTCGGGCGAGGTAGAGTTTGAGCGCCTCGCTCCCTTGCGTCTCAGCAAGCGATATGGCGTGCCGGAGTTTCATGCACTCAGCGTGCAGGGACGCCGCGGTGAACGCTGCAGAGTCGCGCATTCGTATGCGCTGCTGGATCTGGGCATTTAAAGTGTTGAGCGCCTTCATCGAGAGGTTTTCCGGCTTCGGGACGCGGAAGTCGAGCTTCGCGAGCTGGCTAAGGCGTGACTCCACAAGCCCCCGGAGAACGGCGACCGCCGCCTGTAACCCCTCCGGCAGGTAGATGTCGACATAATGGATCTCGCGCTCATGAATGTAGGGGCGGACATCTTCATCGGTCTCCACCCGGGTCTCGACCGCCTCGATATGCAGGTTGTCGCAGACCTCCTGCACCTTCATCGGATCCCCGCCGGGAGACGCGGTCATCGCGAGCAGCAGGGGGGTTTTTGCCGTGGTGCAGTAGTGCCCGGCGAGGAAGACGTAGGCGTAGTTCCCCACCGCCCGATGACACTCATCCACGACCAGCAGTACGACGTCGGCGAGGCTGTATCTCCCCGCAAGGCAGTCGTTCTTGATCACCTGCGGGGTGGCGAAACAGACCCGGCACGCCTCCCAGGCCCGCGCCCGTTCCTCCGGCGGGGTATCGCCGGTGAACATAGCAAAATCAGACTCATCCGGCTCAGAATCCTTCCGGGTGAGCAGGAACTGTTTGAAGAAACGGAGGTGCTGTTCGACCAGGGGTTTTGTGGGCGCGAGCATGAGCACCCTCCCCTGCTGGGTGTAGAGGCGGGACGCCGCGACGATGAGCGCGACGGCGGTCTTCCCGAGCCCCGTCGGGAGGACGACCATCGTGTTTGCATCAAGCGCCCGGAGAGCGATGGAGAGTTGATACCGCCGCTCCTCGATGCTGTCTGGCCGGATCAGCGGATGGGAGACGTAGTTCATACCCTGATTTCACGAAACGTGATGGCGCCCGAGATGAGTGCGGAGAGGATCTCCGGCAGGCGCTCGATAGGCACCCTGATCTGCTCCATGCTGTCGCGATCCCTCACGGTCACAGTGTTATCCTCAAGCGTATCGTAGTCGACAGTGACGGCAAAGGGTGTCCCGACCTCATCCTGCCTCCGGTAACGCCTGCCGATGGCACCGGAGTCATCGTACTGGGTGAGGATGCGGCACTGTGTGAGCCTCTCCGTGATCGCCTGTGCGATACCGTCGAGACCGTCACGATTCATCAGCGGGAAGACGGCGGCCTGGATCGGCGCAACCGCCGGCGGGAACCGGAGCACTTTCCGGATCTCGCCTTCGACCTCTTCCTCGGCGTAACTGTGCTCGAGAGCGACGTAGATCATCCGATCGATGCCGTACGACGGTTCTATAATATGGGGCATCACTTCTTCGCCACGTACCTCGACCTCTTCCTCCCTGACCTGGTAGAGATCGGCGGGGATGAAGAACTCCTCACCATCGACAGTGACCCGCGCGCCATCCTCTCCTGGCTCGGATGTAGCAAGGGCATCCGCGATCGCCTTCGCCTTGCCGCGGTACTGCGGCCCGAGCACTCCCATATCAGCCACGATCCGCCGTTTTACGACACGTTCCGGCTCATCATAGGGCATGAAGACCGTCATTGAGGTGCCCGAGTGCTCTGTGTGCGAACGCAGGTCGTAGTTGGTGCGGTCGGCGATGCCGACGATCTCCACCCACCCGAAGCGGCCGGAATAGACCTCGGCGTCCCAGCAGTCCGCTGCATAATGCGCCCGCTCGTCGATCAGGTGCTGGCGGAACCGGAGTTTTGTCGGATCGACGCCGATAGCGGTCAGTATCCGGTGTGTCAGCGCGATGTAGTAAGCGACGTATTCGTTCGCGATGACACCCTCATCCACAGCGGCGCGCATCGTCATTGCGGCAGGCTCCTGGCCGCTGAGCTGCCGTGCAATGGTGAGGAGGGGGGCTGCGTGGTCCGCGTAGCGGTGGAAGGCAGGGTGATCCTTATGTGCCGGATGGACGAAGATCTCGGCCTCGGCCTGGGTGAACTCCCGCAACCGGATCATGCCCTGGCGGGGGGAGATCTCGTTCCGGTAGGATTTTCCAATCTGGACGGCGCCAAAAGGAAGTTTGTCCCGGTAGAACCGCAGAAGCCGGGAAAAGTCGGTGAATATACCCTGGGCGGTCTCCGGGCGCAGGTAACCCTTCCGCTGCGAACCCGGGCCGATGGTGGTCTCGAACATAAGGTTGAACGCAAAGACACCCGCCTCTCCCAGGACCTCCTTGCATGACGGGCAGGGGAGCTCATAGAGCGCCGCCTGGAGCGCTTCTGCAGAGAGTGTTCCTGCGTTCTCGATGCCGTTCTCTTCTGCGATGTGATCTGCGCGGAGGTACTCGCCGCAGTGTGGGCACTGCACCATCTTGTCGGCAAACTCTTTTACGTGGCCGGATGCAACGAAGATCGCTTCGTTTCCGATGGTTGGACATTCGATCTCATAGTAGCCTTCCTGGTAAACATAGAACGAACGCCAGAGATTTTCGATGTTCCGTTTCAACATCGCTCCGAGAGGGCCGTAATCGATGAATCCGGCAACTGACCCGTATATCTCGGATGATGGCCAGACAAAACCCCGTCTTCTGGCTACTTCCATGACTTTTTCGTAAATATCGCTCGTTTCGGCCATAGTCTTGCAATACAGTTGAGCGGCGGTGCTAATAAAGAATAGTCTTTGACCCGTGCAGGATCATGATTCACCGAGAGATAGACGATAGGCCGGATGTATTTCCACAGCAGATAGTATCCCGGAAGATATGGCTACATCCACTGAAATGATCCTTCTATTTTGAGAAGAGATATGGTAAAATTTAAATGTTAGCGGTTGTAATGTAGGGAACGTTATGCCCCGACCTGGGTGGGGAACGTATAAATACCAGGTCACCATGGGTGACCATCAGGACCGGATAATGGAATACAGAACTGAGAGAGACGAACATGGCTGAAGATACCCGCAAGCAACAGCTCCTTGAGCTGTTTACGACCATCACGAACAAGAAGACGATCGTCGAACCGATGAGAAAGGTTCACGGTACGCTCCGGGATCGCGACGCTGTGGAACGCGAGATTGCCCTGATCATGCGGGAGATCCTCGATCGGGGGTATTTCAAGACCAAACTCGCCCCGCGGCAACTTGCAAAACTCGTGGTTGCGTACTACGACGGCAAGAACGACACCGAGATCGCAAGGGCGCTTGACGATGAAAAACTGAGTAAGACCGTGGCCCGTGCCCGGGTCCGCCTTAAACTCTTCAGGGAACTCGACTTCAAGATGCCGTTTGATCAGGAAGTGATGACCGAGCTTCTTGAATCGGGAAAGACCATGAAGGAGATCAGCGAGGAACTCGATATAAGCCCCTCGACGCTTCGTGAGTACCGCCACGTGATTGAGCAGCAGAAAGATACCACGCTTGATCCATTCCTGGAACGGATCAGGGATGTGATGGAAGATCGCGATCTCTCCGAGATGATGACGCGCGGTGTCACGAATGATGGTCTTAGTGAAGCGATCGACATCACCGAGGCTATCGATATGGGGGAGTTCTGAAACCGGTTCGCTCCCTATACCCCACTCAACATTTTTTAACATCCAGAGCAACCTCTTCACCATGAGGTTGACCTGGCTTGGCCACGCATGTTTCTCTCTTGCAGGATCGCAGACGATCCTCATCGATCCCTTCATCCCGGAGGGGGACATTGCTACGGAACCCGATATCGTTGCCGTGACACATGCCCACGCCGACCATCTGGGTATCGCCGTAGATCTCTCGAAGAAGACGGTCGCCGTCAATGAGGTGGCAAAATACCTGGCGGCAAAGGGCGTACCTGCTGAACCAATGAACCTTGGCGGCACAATCACCGTCGACGGTGTCCGGTTCACGATGACGCCTGCGCTCCACTCATCGTGGCTTGAGGATGAAGGGGCGGGGTTCTATGGTGGTGTTGCCGCCGGGTTCGTCATCACGATGGATGGCGTCAGCGTCTACCACGCCGGCGATACAGCACTCTTCTCTGACATGCAGCTCATTCGCGATCTTTACCGGCCGGACGTGGCACTCCTTCCCATCGGCGGACGTTACACGATGGGACCCGAGGAGGCGATGATCGCAGCGCGGTACATCGGCGCACCGCTCGTGATCCCGATGCACTACAATACCTTCCCTGCAATCCAGCAGAACGCGGAGAATTTCAAGCAGATAATCGAACGCACAACCTCGATGCAGGTTGCGGTGCTTGCGCCGGGTGAGAGCATCGAGATCAGCCCGAAAGGCGGCGGAAAGTAAAAAATCCTCCTCTAACGACTTTTTTCTTGAACTCTGGTTCATTGTGCGTCCCCACCGTCAGGTTCATCTCCCCCTCAGCCTGCACAAGGTATATGTGGTCTCAAGCCTGGAATGACGCAGGCTCACCGGCTGCTCCGGTGAGAGTATCCAGCGTGAGGTGAAGGAGCATGGAAGAGAAGATGTTTACTCCCGGCGGTATTGACCGCCTTCAGGCACGGAGCGACCGGGAGAATATCCCGTATCCCCGCGGTGATGGAAAAGTCAAACTGGTGAACTCAGAATGGCTGGACCGCCACCTGCACGATGCCGGCCTGACGATCGTCGATGTTCAGCCGAACATACATGACTACATCCAGGAGCATATCCCCGGTGCCGTCTACCTGACGGAAGGCGTCTTGCGGGTGTCCAACCGCGGCTTTCCGGGATCATTCAGCCCGAACGCCTGTATCCAGGAGTCGTTCCGGCGCGCGGGCATCGATGCCGACTCCCCGGTCGTCGTCTACACCGGAAAAGGTGCGTTTTCCGGAGCAGGTGATGGACTCGGGCAGACGATGATGGCCTACACCCTCGCAAAATACGGCCACAATACCGTCTACATCCTCGACGGCGGGATCGATGCATGGAAGAGCGAGGGGCGTGAACTCTCGCAGGACTATCCTGCAGTCGAACCGTCCAATTTCACCATTGAGGTCAGGGACGACTATGCCATAGGGCATGAGGAGTTCATGCGGATCAAGGATAACGAAGGTGTGGTCGTGCTTGATGCACGTCCATCGGCGTTTTATGGGGGAAAAGGCCCCTGGCGGAAGGCCGGACATATCCCCGGTGCCATCAACCTCCCCTGGAGAAGCCTGATGGCTGAGTCGAACCCGGCGCAGCTCAGATCGAACGAAGAACTCGATATGATCCTGGAGGAGCATGGTGTTGACCGGAGCAAGACAGTCATTTGCTCGTGTGGAACCGGCCGGGAAGCCACGAATGAGTTTGTCCTCTTGAAGTGGCTCTATCTCTACCCGAACGTCCGGCTCCACGAGGGTGCGTTCACTGAATGGGTGACCCATCCGGATAACCCCGTCGTCGAAGGGATGGAGCCGGGAGGAGGAAGCATTGAAGCGGTTCCTGCACGCTAATCCTCAAATCTCCGGACAACTGCCTGAAACCTTTATTTTCCATATTTTTCAAACAGGAATTATTAAATACTAAAATGCACCAGATAGTCCTAGAGAGATTGGATCCACACAAGACACTTCCCCCCTTGACGTCGTCTTTTCGTGTATCCTCTTCTCTCTAAACCGTGTTTCTTCCTGGATACCCACGTCACCGGGATGCCGTTGCAGCCTGCCCGGAGAACAATCGTCGGGATCGTTGGCGTTCGAGCTATCGTCTCCTTCCTGCGTCCGGATAACGCTCACGCTCATCCACACCATCATACTCTTTCTGGCTGATACTGCCGCCGGGATTACTCCTGCGGAGAGATAACCCTCTCCAGCCTGCTGCCTGACAACGGACGATCATCATCAGGACGGTATTCCTCCCCCCGATCATAGGCCTGGCCTACGGGTTCTCAGTCTATACCACCCTCGGCAGAACTGAGGATGCCCTGATGTATTTGCGGCACTGGCATCTGGAAGGAGTACGACGGAGATCATCGCCGGCATTGCCATTGTTGCCGCCATCATCCCGCCGACAGTGGTATCCGGCCTCGTCCTTGCGCTCCACCCGATGAACCTGATCAACTCCGGGTTGCTGGCTGCCGGGCAGAACATCAGATTGATAGCAGGCGCACTCTTCGTCGTGATACTGCAGAAGATAGAGTCCCGGCTCCAAAAAAGAGGAGGACCGCACGGCAATACAGGACCAGGTCGACCGTTACATCCGTGATATTCTTCACCCTGGATTACGGCGCTTATGTGGACGTAGCAGCAGAGGCTGTCTATTATTTCCCTCCTTCAACGTGCGATCCTTTTTCCGGATAGAGAGCAGAACAATCGACTGCGCACAATCCTTCACCGGCGATACCATGGTCACACTCATCCCGCTCATCGTTCTCATCATCGTCTTCCTCTTGATCGCGGTCAGGAGGATCGGGAGTGTGAACCTCCGTATCTGGCAGGTGATGCTCCTCGGTGCGGCGGTTGTCCTTGCGACGGGAGCGATCACACCGCTCGATGCACTTATGTCGATCAACATCGACGTGATGCTCTTCCTCTTCTTTATGTTCGTGCTCGGGGAAGCGCTCGCCTCGAGCGGTTATCTTCATCATCTCTCCTTTCGCCTCTTCTCGCGGGCAGGGTCAGTCCGGCACCTGGTTGCCCTCATCCTCGTCGGCGCAGGCATCCTCTCGGCGTTCCTGATGAACGATACGCTCGCGGTCGTCGGCACCCCGCTGATGCTCTACTTCGCCCGGAGGCACGGCATCTCTTCAAAACTCCTCCTGCTCACCCTTGCGTTTGCTATAACAACAGGGAGTGTTGCAAGCCCCATCGGGAACCCGCAGAATCTCCTCATCGCGCTCACGGGCGATGTTGCAAACCCGTTCATCACGTTCCCCCTCTACCTCGCCGTCCCGACGGCGGTCTCGCTTCTGATCGCCTATATCTTTCTTTATCGGGCATTTCCGGATGAATTCAGATCCATCATTCCGCTGGTGCATCACAAAGAGGCGATCATCGATCCGGCCCTTGCAGCCCTCACCCGCCTCGCGCTCATCCTGCTCGTCCTCATGATCGCAGTACGGATAATCGTGGTGACGCTCATTCCGGGCCTTGATATCCCGTTGACCTGGATCGCGGCCGTCGCAGCAGTTCCCATCCTCGCCGGAAGCAGGCGGCGGTTCGAGATCCTTCGCAGGATCGACTGGCCGACACTGGCATTCTTCGTCGGCCTCTTCATCCTCATGGCAAGCGTCTGGCAGTCCGGGTTCTTTCAACCGATCATCGAGGGGAGCTCGCTCGACCTCGACGCCATCCCGGTCATCATTGCAACCGGCATCGTCATCTCCCAGTTCATCTCGAACGTCCCCTTTGTTGCCCTCTTCCTTCCAGCCCTCTCTCAATCCGGGATCTCCACCGCCGGGTTGATGGCGCTTGCGGCCGGCAGCACCATCGCCGGGAACATGTTGATCCTTGGTGCTGCAAGCAACGTCATCATCGTCCAGGGTGCGGAAAAGGAGGGCGAAACGCTAACATTTGGTGAGTTCGCACGGATCGGCGTCCCCCTCACCCTCGCCCAGGCGGTGGTGTATATGATCTGGCTCTCGCTCATCCCGGTGTGAGGAGGGACTCAGTTGCGGAAGGATTCCATTGATCCCGGTTCCGCATCGAGATCGAGGTAGAGCGAACCGAACCGGAGCGAGGCAACGGCGGCCGGGTCAAAGGGTGGGGCGAAGACCTCAACCCGCTTTCCGGGGTACAGGTTCTCGACGATGCCAAGGGCGATGACGAAGTTCTCGGGATCATTGAGGGAGATGAGCCTTCCACCGATCCCGCGGCGGTTCCCGGGATCGGGAGCCCTGCCCTGGAGTCCGAGCCCCGGGAGTGGAACACCCTGCAACTCTGCGCCGGAAAAATAAGTCCTGAAGCGCTCTTCACGGTAACGCCGCCGCACTGTGGCAGGGCGGACAACGACAGCAGGGGAGACGGCGATCCGATGGATTGCAATCCCGGGATGGCGCGCGAAGTTCGCGAGCAGCCGTTCGAGCTCGCGCCCGCGCTGGAGGGCGACGATGCGGGTGGGGCGAAGGAGATCGATCATCTGGAACTGGAACTCAGCGCCCACACCGCCTGATATGATCCCGGGCGAATCGATGACAGTGACGCGGACAGAGAGTTCATCGGCCTTCTCGGCGAGGCGTTTTGCTGCCGTCAGCGTCTGGATGAAGTGGCCGCCCGGGGATGTCGAACCGACGAACCGGAGATACGGGGTGGATGAGCGGGGATAGACGGCCATCCCCCCGGTCGTCGGCGGGCCGATCCGGGACTGCCCGGTATCGCAGTCGACGTATGCCGTCATCTCCTGTAGTGCCATTGTATCGACGAGGTACCGACAGAGCGTCGTCTTCCCGCTATCCGTTGCTCCGACGACATAGACGCTTTCCCGGTCTCCTGAGTCCCGGAGCGCCGTGGTGAGGTCTTCCCACCCTTCCCCGAT
>LSQX01322715.1_pt1 | contig 14980 bp, 15 predicted proteins | sample 654561 | NCBI WGS metagenome assembly LSQX01 (sample SAMN04489861, study PRJNA283612) | anaerobic digester metagenome | isolation source: 4 biogas reactors fed with cattle manure at either 37C or 55C with and... | place: Denmark: Kongens Lyngby | collected 2014 | reverse complement strand
GTCCTCATATTTTGGCATTTCATCATTAGAGGCTATTAATCCGGGCGAGGATAAGCAGACCTTTTGTTTGAGCGAAGCGAGTTAGGGGAGCCTAAGCTAAATTTACAGCCTGTATAAGCTCAAAACTTAAGTTTGCGTAATAATAATGTAATTGGCGTAACAGGGTATTAACAATATGAGTTTTATGTGTCAGATATAATTTATGCACCATGGATAACCTCAAAACTTCAATTCCTAACATTATTGAAGTAAAATCAAGGATGCTATTCATATCCGATAAATCCGCTTTATTGTCTTTCAAACATACTAAACAATGGGGTTTATCGGATTTTTCATAAACGCCTTTTTCAATAGCTAATTGACTGTCAACTACACCGACTTCGATAAGCTTTTCAATTTATTTCTTATCCATTTTCATCTCCCCAATATAAAGTATTTAAAAAGATAGTCCTTGTTCAGAAATATCTACAGTCATCCACGGAAATTCGTACACATTAACAATAAAATCATTCCCATAAAAGCCAGCATCTTCCCAATATTCCGTTGGAAGATATCCAGCTAATTTATCATCAAAATCTTTTATATTAAAAGTCCAGCTATCTTTTTCATTTAATTTGTGTGCATATGTTCTAATAACCTCGATAATTTTTCCTTTAGCATAATTATCAGTTCTTATAAGTTCCATTTCATTTTTAATTGTATTTATTAAATTTTCAATCTCTAGCTTTATTTCTTTATGATTGTTGCTGATAATACTCTTTAAACCATGGTGACAAAATATTTGAACTATAATAAAAAGTTAAATACAATTTAACTTTTTATCAAAAAATGATGTTTTTTATATTTTTCCACCTTTATACATCTAGCTTTCTTTATTTCTTCTTCGCAAATATAATAGCCAGAATAACCAGTACAACAATAAGGAAAATAAACAACCCACCCAAAATAACTATAAGTAAAGACACTATCCATTCCACCCCTTAAAATAATCTTGTATCCATTTTACCTCAAAAATCACAATAAACATACTACTTTATAATAAAATTACTCGCCTAGTACCCTTTTTGCTATTTCCCTAACCATATATTTTACTTTTTCTTCATCAATTGTTTTCAGTTCACCTTTCTCCATAAGAATTCTTCCATCAACAATAACCGTGTCAACATCAGAGCCTTGTGCAGAATAAACAATTGCCGAAATAGGGTCATTGACCGGACACAAGTGGGGCTTATCTATGTCTATCATTATAATATCGGCTTTCATTCCCTCTTTTATCATTCCCGTTTCATCAGCAAAACCTAAAGCCTTTGCACCGTTTGTCGTAGCCATTCTAAGTATATCCTTCGCATTTACCACAAGCGGATTTCTATGTACCCCCTTATGAATCAAAGCCGCCAGATGAAGCTCTTCAAACATGTTAAGGTTATTATTGCTTGCCGCGCCATCCGTTCCCAGACATACATCAATGCCTCTTTCCATAAGCTCTGGAACTTTTGCAATTCCGCTACCAAGTTTCAAATTGCTTGCGGGATTGTGTGCAACACTTACACCCCGTTGTTTTAATATATTCATGTCGTTTTCCGACAAATGTACACAATGTGCCGCAATGATCGGGACATTAAAAATACCGGTTTCACAACAAATTTCAATAGAATTCATACCATATTTTCTTACGCTCTCTTCTATCTCATTCAAGGTTTCAAGAATGTGTATATGTATCCCCGTATTGAGTTCCCGGGCAATATCAGCAGATATTCTAAGTTTCTCTTCATCTAAAAGATATACCGAATGAACTTCAATATATACCTTTATCCTTCCATCTGCTCTGTTGTTCCAGTTTTTATAAAGTTCTATACACTTTGACGTTTCATCAATCAACTTTTCTCCGTTTACCTTATATGTGCTCTGTGACAGGTTCGCTCTGATTCCTGACTCTAGTACTGCCTTCACGACTTCTTCCATATAAAAGTACATATCGGCAAATGCAGTTGTGCCACTCTTAATCATTTCGGTAATTCCTAGCATAGCCCCCCAATAAACGTCCTCCGGCATAAGTTTTGCCTCTGCCGGAAATACATTATTAAAAAGCCATTCTTCCAAAGAAAGATCATTTGCAAAGTTTCGCAATACAGTCATCGCACTATGGGTATGAGCATTCACAAGTCCTGGCATTACAATTTTACCACTACCGTCAATAACTTTTTTAACTTTATACCCGTTAATATGCTCCTCATCTTTCCCAATAAGCTTTATAATACCGTCCTTTATTCCTATATGCGCTTTTTCTGGCTTGCTAATTCCATCACATGAAATTATATCTGCATTTTTAATTAATATATCCACAGTAAAAATCCCCCTCGTCTGTTAATGAAATCAAATTCTTAGTCTCTATAAATATTTTTACCTTTCAAAAGCATATTAAACAAAAATACTTTCAGCCCCAAAACAACACAAAACCTCTATCTTATATTGAATAGGATAAAGGTTTTACATAGCACTTCAATTTCACACATTCCTTAATGCAGCATCACGAAAATTAATTTTTTCAATGCATAATCATTTTATGTATAATCATTTTCGTGATTAATATAGATGAGATTGAGGTTATTTTATTATACTCTTTGTATAGCAAAATTCTCATTATACCTAAGATAGAACTCTTCCATAGTATACTTGTGGCTTTGTCCACCCATATGCTCTACCGCATACACCGCTGAAACACTGGCAAGCCTACCCATTTCCTCTATCGAAGCATCTTCAAAATAGCCTTTGAGAAGACCTGCCCTATAAGCATCGCCAGCACCTGTAGGATCTTCCACTCTTTTAGGTGTGGCAGCCGGAACATGAACCTTTTCTTCCCACGTTCTTAGTATGGAACCCTTTTCTCCAAGGGTTTCTACAATAAGATCCACGCTATGCAGGATTTCCTTTTTCGTAACACCTGTTTTCTGCTGCATAAGATCCATTTCATATTCATTAAATACAGCAATTTTAGCCCCGGTTATTCCTTTTAAAAGGTCAGAACCTGAAAGCCTGGGTATTTGCATACCGGCATCAAAAAGATATTCTATTCCCAACTCCTGACATTCCATAGCCCATTTTATCATAGCCTCTGGCTCGGTTGGAGCTATAACAACCATAGAAATATCGCTGAAATCTATACCTTTCAAAGTAATCTCAGTGTCTCTGGCCATTGCACCCGGATAAAAACCGGTAATCTGGTTGTTGGACTTGTCGGTTGTAATAAAGCAGGACGCTGTGAAATCATCATCAACAACCCTTGTGTATTCTGTACTTACACCATTTGCGTTAAGCCAATCCCTGTACTGGTGAAAATCCTGACCCGCTGTGCCTAATACGACAGGTTCAAGTCCCACTAATGCCAGATTATAGGCTATATTGGGGGCTGTGCCTCCTCTGAGCTTCTTTAAACTATTAACAAGAAAACTAACATTCAATGAATCAATTTTTTCCGGAAGAATCTGCTCTTTAAAAAATCCCGGAAACTCCATTATGTGATCGTAAGCAATAGACCCACAAACTAAAACCTTTGACATATTCACCACTCCTCAAAACACATTCTATATAGTTATCACTTATGCTTCACAGCAGTAAGCAAAAATACACTGACATTATCTTTTTTATCTTTTATGCCTTTTATGTCTTTTATGTCTTTATTTACAATATTTATTTCATTAAATCCGCTTTGTGAAAACCACTTTTTTACTTCATCAGGATTAAAACCCGGCCAAACATCATGCATTTTTTCCTTAAGCTCCATATTGCTATGCTCTTTGTAATCAGCCAGAAAAACCATTCCTCCTGCTTTCAGTACCCTGCCCATCTCCTTAATGGCTTCAAACGGCTCTTCAATGTGATGCAGGTACATATTTGTACATACAAAGTCCACAGCATTATCTTTGATAGGAATATTCCTTCCATCGCTCTCAATTGCCTGAATATTCCTTATTCCGCTTTTTAACGCATTGTTCTTAAGCTCCTTAAGCATCTCCCGGGAAATGTCCACAGCAATTACTTTCTTGACATAATTCGCAACTGTAACAGAAATATAACCGTTTCCCGAGCCCAAATCTATTATTGTCATGTTCTTTTTCAGAATATTTAAGCCAACAAGGTAATCTTTAATTGATTCGTCGTAATAATCCTTACGGATCTCCTCCCATACCGGTGCCACTTCATTAAAATATTCTTTTGTGTCGCCCTCACTTGATGAATAAACCTGAGAATCTCCCGATGACAACCAATCGATAAGTGCCTTCCTGCTGAATCTCCATTCCCTGCCTATCTTCCTTCCGGGTACCTTTTCCTCTTTGAGGAGTTTTATAAAAGTCTTAATGCTTACACTAAAAAGCTCTGCCGCCTCTTCCATAGTAAGTATTTCCTTTTCCATTATGTACACCTCGTTAAGCCTTTATTTTCATAAATAACAGTATATATTAACCATTCTGATTTATCAACTTTTATTTTCTTTTAAAAATCCGAAACAAACTTCTTAACCAAGGCTGTCAAATTCCTTCCTGCAACGCCCGCTGTTTTCATAACCTCTTCATGATTTAACGGCTGGTCAAGAATACCTGCCGCCATATTTGTAATACATGAAATTCCTAATACATTAACCCCTGCATGTCTTGCAGCAATCACCTCCGGAACAGTAGACATTCCTACTGCATCAGCTCCTAAAATACCAAGCACCCTTATTTCCGAAGGTGTTTCGTACATAGGACCCTGGGCAAATGCATAAACCCCCTCCTTAAGGCTTATACCCTCCTTATTGGCAATTTCTTTGCATCTTTCCATCATATTTCTGTTGTAAGCCTCAGTCATGTCCGGGAATCTCAGCCCAATTTCACTTATGTTTTTTCCCCTTAAAGGCGACGGAGCAAACAAGCTTATATGGTCTTTTATTATCATAAGTTCACCAGGTCTAAATGTTTTATTTATCCCCCCTGCTGCATTTGTAACAATAAGCCTTGATATCCCCAAAAGTTTAAAAACCCTTATGGCAAAAACAACCTGGGAAATATCATAGCCCTCATAATAGTGAAAGCGCCCCTTCATAGCAATCACAGGATTTGCGCCAAGCCTTCCACATACCAATTTCCCCTCATGCCCTTCAACTGTAGTCACTGGAAAATTTGGTATTTCATCATATTTTATCTCAACAGGGTTTTCAATGTCGTCTACAAGAGAACCAAGCCCTGAGCCCAGAACAATCGCAATCTCTGGTGATTCCTTAATACTCCTTTTAATATAGTCTGCTGTTTCCTTAAGCTTTACATAAATGTTATCCATGATGAACCTCCTCGTTAGAATACAAGTTATCTCTATTATTGTATAAAATAATAAACTTTAATCATTTCAAAAAGAAGTAATTAAACCAAGGATGTACCTCCTCATTAATGCATAGTCAGTTGAATTAACTGATTTATCCCTATTTACATCTGCTGCTTTGAGACTGGCCTCTGAATTCAAATCAATAGTACCTAGTAAATACCTTTTCATGATTGCATAGTCGGTTGAGTCAATGCTTCCACTGCCGTTCAAGTCTCCGGCAGTATAACTTATCTCGATTGTTTTAACAGGTTCAATCCCGTATTTGAGAACCCCATTTACATAAGCAGTAATTTTGTTGTTATCTCCAAGATTACTTGCTATTTTAGAATCGAAAGAATAGTCGTTTTCCTTGTCATACTCCGATTCACTTTCAATTCTGAAAGGTATATCTCCGCTAGCTACGCCCGGTACCAGTTTACCTGCATCTTTAGTAAATGAAATCTCACAATATGTGTCTGCATCAGATACAGCATTATCAATAGCTGAAATTGTGCCGGTTATCTTTTCTGCTCCTATAGCTGAATATTCGCAGGTGAAAGAATTCTGAGAATTACCATCGCTAGTAAACCAATAACGAACCTTTATGTCGGATAAATTTACCGGAACAGTACCGTTATTTATAATACTTATTGTAGCCCTAATGGTGTTTTTAGTATCTGCCCCACACTTATACAATACCTTAACTGAAGTATCTTTATCCGGAGTTGCATTAGGGTCAGGGGTCGGAGCAGGAGTCGATTCCAGTTTCGGAGGTTCTTCACCGTATACCTTAACTCCGTTGAGAAATACCGGCACATTGCTATTTACCTTATAGGTGCTTGTAACATTCTTCATGCTCCAATCATTAGAAGTATCCCAATGGGTTACATAATTTGAATCCTGCTTCGATGACAACGAAATCTGAAGTTCCCTATCTCCATATATTTCCCTGCCGCTCCAGTCAAATTCGTAATAGTATGTACCGGCATCATCCCATTTAAAAGGTCCTGAATATTGAACCGGCAAATCCTGCACAGATATCTGCTCGTCATATGCAATGAAGAATTCCAAATCATCTATGCTCTGTTTATTATCGAGCAATTCACTAATATTAAAGAAGTATCTTATCTTCAATCCTGTTTCATAATGAGGCGGCTGGCTTGATTCATTATGTAGCTTTAAAACAATCTGTGTAGAATTCTCAGTTTCCCTTTCTATACGCGCCTCACAGTAATAATCGTCTGTTCTGGGTTCTTTGTGTGGGAAATCAGGTATAATCTGATGACCTTCCCCGTAATATTCATACAATCCCGCACAGGCTCCCACAAATGCAGCATTATAGTCAATGGCAACTTCATTGTAAACAAAGTCGGTGGTTACATCCTGATGATAATCTTCCTTATCAGGTCCGCCTACAAGGGCTCCCCACAAAATATGCCTATGCTCCGGCGGGTCTAACATGCTTAATGTTTTTGAGCCGTGTGCGGCTCTATGATGTGGATGCTTTGCAAAAGGTAGCCCTTTCTCATAACCGTAGCCAACTATATATGAATATCCCATCGGATTTCTACCCATAATATATTCCATCTGCCCCTTGGCCCATTCACCAAAATCGGTCCTGTCAGGGTGATTTTTCATGTATACAAGTGCACATAATTGGGCAGCTGCATTGTAACGGGCAGAGCCCCAGCCATTAATCATAGTGTAGCCAGCAGGAGATGTTGTAGTGTAACCATGATCGTCAGCTTCTTTATGTTGTGCTACGCCACCTGATAAATACTCTATGTTCCAGCGTGCGATATAATCAAATCTTTCATCCTCTGGAAGCAATTCGTTCAGTACTATAAACACACCACCCCATACAGCATCCCAACAGTGAACCCACGTATTATACCATTTATTGGTGTTAAAAGTATCCGGTATTATCTTTTTAATGTATCCCGTATAATTTCCTTCGCTGTCAACGGAATCTATATCATTTATATAATCCTTATTGCCTGTACAAGCATAAAGCCACACTGCTGCCCAAGCCAGTTCATCTTCGTAGTAAGCCGAAGTATAGTAACCGTCGCCTAACGACATACCCCTGTATTTGTTTGCAAAGTCATACTGCGCTTTTGCTACAGCGAGGCACTTTTCAGCATACTCTGGATCAGATTCCTTAAAATTTAAATAAGAAATGGAAAGTGCCGCAGAAGTACTGGCGCACACATCAGTTCCGGGGGTTTCAGCGGTGGCAAAATCAGCAGGTCTCGGAATGGACTCAGGATACAATTCCGGCGGTCCCCAGTAGGAATGGTCGAGGTCACCTTCGCCCACCATGTAGCAGAATGCAATAAGATTTCCATCTTCATCTAGAAAGGAACACCGTAAAAATGTATCTGTAAAGTATTTTAAAATTTCTATCATATGCTCTTCTTGTCCTGATTTCTTAAAGGCATCCCTGAATTCATAGAAGCCCCATCCCAGCGTTCCTGCCGTATAGCTCTGAGGAAGACCAAACCGTACATGGTCTCCTGCATCGTGAAATCCTCCGTGTACATCTACTGTTCCATCTCCGTCAGGGTCTAGTATGCCTTTATACTTTTCTATAAAGTCTGCAGAAAGCGAAGTATTTGTAAGCGGAATCTTCATATCCCCCTCGTGACAATCGCCTCTCCATTCAATCCTCCCACCTGTAATACCTGGTCCACACTTTTCAGCATCATAAAAATAAATCGATTTCTGCAAAGCTTCTGCAAAATTGAAGTGATTATAATTCTCCCAGCCTACAGCAGGCTTAAAATCCTCTTTTGAAGGTGGTTTTTCTGCAAACACTGCACTTGAAGCAAAAAACTGACTGGCAACAAGTATAACAGCCAAAAAGATTGACAGTCTAGCCTGTACTTCGACATAACCTCTTTTTTTTTCTTTCTGAACATTATACATCTATCAGCTACCTCCCCAAAATAGTATTCCTCCAAAAGTGCAGTTATCTCTATCCCTCTGCAGGAAACGTTGTGATAGTGCCCAGTAAATAACGTTTTATCAGGGCATAGTCTGTTGAATTTACACTACCGTTGCCGTCTACATCTCCGGCCTTTATGCCATTTTTATCAGGGAATTCTTCTATTAAACCCAGCAAGTATTTCTTTACAAATGCATAATCAGTTGAGTTAACCAGACTATCACCATTTACATCTCCATATGTAAACTCTGAAGGTTTTGGGGTTGGTGTAACTATCGGAACTTCAGGTCCATTTCCTGCAGGATCTTTTCCTGAAACCTGCACACCATCTTTGTATATGGGGATATTTTCCAATTCTTCATATGTATCTCCTAATCCTTTATAGGAAAAATCATTTGAAGAATCCCATAGTTCGTTTTCATAATAGTATACTGCAAACTGTACATAAGTTCTCGCATATACAGGTTCCGGGAAAGTTATTTCTACATAATAAATATTTTTATCTTCATCCCAAGGCTTAAGTGAAGACATCTCAGCATTGGCAGGCGAATAATACACTTTTGTAATAAATTTTGACAAATCAATATCAGCAGAAGCATACTCCGACAAGTCTATAAAATACTTGCAGGATAAACCTGGCTCATATTGCGGAGGAGATGTCAAAACATTATACATGTTGAGGTCAACAGTTATACCTGTAGAATCTTCCTCGTATACTTTAGCTTCTGAATAATATAGAGGCGGTTCACCTTCAATGCCTGGAGTATCTTCTGGCATCTGATCTTTTCCAAAATATTTGGACATGCCGGCCAGTGCACCAACTAATCCTGCATTGTAATCCAATCCGGTTTCAGAATAAACATACTCATCTACAATGTCATGATATTCATCGTTCATATCGGCTCCTCCTACAAGAGCACCATACAAGATATGCCTCTGAGGGCTTGTTTTCTTCTCATCGGCAGGAGGTCCTTCAAGTCGTCCGCTTGAGGCTCTATGGTGAGGAAACATAGGATAATTGTCTCCAAAACCAACTACATAAGACATGTTATTTGGATTATCTCCAAGAATATAGTCCATCTGGTTCTTTGCAAATTCAAGACAACTCTCATCACCAGTATATTTATAGTAAACAAGCTGAACCATACTGTCTGCTGCAGGATACTTGCAAACACCCCAACTATCCAAGTACTTCAGTCCTCCGGGAGTGGATTTCAATCTATTCTGCCAGTAATCCATATGGTCTTCAGCAATTTCTTTATACAAAGGGTTGGGCGAAAGCGTAGCAAGCTTAGTAAATACACCTGTCATAACATAATCCCAACACTGTGTCCAATAGTCATTAAACGAGTTTCCGTCGGTAATTCCCTTCTCTGCCATAAGCTTATCTACATTTTTCATGTATGTGTCGTCATCTGTTGCAACATAAAGCCATATAGATCCCCACATAAGCTCATCCAAGTAAGTTCTTGGAAGATAATAGCTTTGTGCCTTACTGTCTCCCCTATAGGTCATACCAAATGTATATATGTCTTTTGCGTAAGCCAGACATTTGTCTGCATATTCAGAGTCCCTATCCTTATAATTCAAATACATAAGGGCCAATGCCGCAGCTGTATCACCAGCCACATCTGAGCCCGGGTTTTCAGGAGTTGCAACATAATACGTAGGTCTGTCGTTTGTCTGGAGCTCCGGTGGTCCCCAATATTGATGGTCTACATCACCGTCGCCGCATTGGTAGTAAAATGTGTTCTTATCCGGAAAGCACTTTATAAAATAGTCGCAAAAGTGCTTCAAAATATTCAGCATATATTCATCCTGTCCCTTTTCAATGAAAACATCCGAAAATTCGTAGTAAGCCCATGCAAGAGTAGAAGCTGAAGCACACTGAGGCAAACCGAACTTAACATGGTCTCCGCAGTCATGGAATCCTCCTGTCAAGTCAAGTCCCACATCTTTTCCATCATCCACATGACAGGGTCCGCGCCATTTTATCCTGTTATCCCCTGCATCAGGACCACACCAGTTTGCTTCATAGAAGAGAATTGATTTGGCAAACGCATCAACATAGTTGAACTTTGCTTCCTCTGCCGCAAATGACTGCGGAATTATGCTTGCCAGACAAACGGCAATCAAGACCAGAACACTTATCCTTTTCATATTAACCCCCCTGATAAATACAATATTTTTATACCGACTTTATTAAAAGACTGGTCATTATACAAAATAATTTGTTTTTTAATTTTTTGTACTTACCATATATATCTATAGTACTACAATTTTGAAAAAAAATAAAGAAATGCTTTAGCTCAAGAGTTTTGTGATGTATTACTACTCCAAAGTACTTTTTGTGTTCAGATATATTATTCTTTATTCTATACTTATTTTTTTTAAGAAATAAAATAAAGCACCGGATTTCTCCGTGTGCTATTTTGAAAGTAGGGAAAGGATTGGTTAATGGTGTTTTTGCATCTCCAAAGCCAAGATAACCCCGACATTTTGCATAAAAAGCAAAAAAAACATTGAGCTTTCATGTAATAGATACTCATTTAAGTTTAACCAATGAATTCTGCATCATTACTCTTATTTAATGTATTTTTTTACTTCTCTCCAGAAGTTCTCACGGGTTCCTGCCATAATTATTACTACTATTTCACCGTCTTCCCTTTCAGATAATGTATACGCAATTTCATAGTTAATGTTGTTTTTGTCGTATATATCATATCCATATATTCCAGCTAAATCGCCTACTGTTGCTTCTCCAATATCAGGATTTTTTCTAATTTCTTCAATTGCTTCAGCATATAATTTTTTAAGTGGTTTATCAAGTTTCTTTAAATATTTTTTAGCTGCTGAGAAGTATGTTACAGGTAACATCTTATCCATATTACTCTCCAAAGATTTCTTCTGTTTCATCATCGCCGGAGCCTCTAGATTCTCTGGCAATTTTATTTGCTTCATCAATTAATGCCCGGACGGCAGGTCTTACTTTTGCATTCATAGCTTTAAACTCTTCAAACAGCTTGCCACCACTTAATCCCTGATCAATTAAATCTTTAAGAATTTGTTCTGCAAAATATCCGCTATTACCATCCTGTACAGGTTTTATCATAATTCCATCTTCCTTAAGAATACATTCAACCTCAGTACCTATTCCAAGTTTTTCATAGAACTTTTGAGGTATAGTTATTTGTCTTTTGCTTGAAACATTAATTCTCTTTTTCTCTATTTTCATATTTCCACGCTCCAAAACAGATGTTGACATTATTTTACACCCCCTTATTTAATCTTATGCATTTTTTCTTGATTCTTTGTTTCTTTGTAATCTTATTTTACTATATATTATCCAAGATTGCAATACTTTATAGGTAAATATAGTCATTATACACTTCCTAGAGTATACAAAACATTTGGTTTTTTCAGCTTTATCCGCTTAGAGTATAAAAAGTGAGTTTTGATGCAATTATCCCAAGCAGGGTTTTATTATCAGTAGCGCTAATCGTTCTTCAGAACAACCATAGAATAACAAAACCCTTTAATACCAATAGGTATTTCACCAAGAATCTCATGGTTGTTTGTATTCATAATCGTTATGCTTTGTTTCTGACAAGTATAAATAAAAAGATAATTATCTACTAGATCCATAGTTGTTGGACCGTTTAATCCATCAATTGTCTTAATTATCTCATCGGTATTTGTATCAAATATTATTATAGATTCTCCCATGTCATCAGATGGTGTGGCCAAACCTCTTTGAGAGATGTAGGCTATTCCGAGTTTATCAATTATTATCTTGTCACACCATCGTTTTAATTCAACTTTCTTCAAAAATGTACCTTCAAGGTCATATATACAAATACAATTGTATTTGGCAAACAAGTTATCATCATGTGAAGAGCGATTGCTAAGGATGTAAATTTTTCCTTTTGGGCTTATTTTAATATCGTTGCCAAGATATTCAATATCGTTCTCGGTAATAATTTCTGTTTCAAGAGTATTTCTATTTATCTTAATAATGTGGCTATCTGGAACATCTTCGTATAAACATAGTTTTGAACCACCAACTATTCCGTAGATGTGATTGCCGTATATATCATAACTATCCAAACCGCCCTTTACATAAAATGGACACTCATATACTTCATCATTAGTATTATCGATAATTTTGAAATTAGTACCTGAAGGCTTTATCAAACTATTGGAAGAAGCAAATTGAACATAAGCCTTATTATTTTCTATGTCATTTACAATTATATTAGGACCATGGAACTCTTTGCCTTCAAACACAATTTCTTTTTCTATAGTTCCGTTTTTTAAAACAACAAGTCTGTTAGCCATAGCACTTCCAGGTGGATTTATAGAACCGTAAACTTTATTATCACTAGAATGTACTAGCCTATACACCATCCTTTTATTATTTTTTAAGTTTATATATTTTAGGTCTCCATGTTTTATATTATCCTTCTCAATATTCTCTATTTGTATAAAGCCGATGTTTCCTACATGATTAAGGTATATGTCGTATTTAGCATTTTCGTTGTATTTATATGTATCTTTCGATTTTGAAAAACTGCATCCCGTAGTAAAAAAAACAAAAAAAACAATTATTAAAGTCAAATACTTATTTTTCTTCATACTGACCTCCATTTTACCTATATAGGTATTTATGTATTTAATAAATTAATCTTCACTAAAGTGAAATACCTGCTCAGTATAATAAGAGTTATACAACTTAGTAGGAGTTACCCAAAGTTGAAGGAAAGGCAAATTCTCTTCTTCAAGAAATCTCATCCTTTACTAATTGATTCTTAAATCTCACTGGTCTTGTAAATCAAACAGGCTTATTTGCTCAGGTATAGGAGAAAGTTCATCCTCATAGCATAACCTATGAAGTTTGTCTTTTATATACTCAATGGTATAAGCATTTCTTCCAGGTGTATATTCAGGATAGTAAAAGACAATTTTGCCATATTTATTTTTGAACTTAACTAATTGTCCTTTTTCGTACATCATTCCAAAACCCTCTTTTTCTCTTGAACTTTTAACTATTCAAAATTAAAACCTGTATATAGTTCAAGGTTCAGTTTTTCCTTTACCCAGCTCTCTTACGATAAATTCTAATTCAATTACAGCGGACTTATAAAACTTTGAAACTCCTGTTAAGGAATCTTCATCATATATGTATCCGTGATCAGAAAGGAGAGAAGGCAGATCTACTGTAACGTTAGCTCGTCGTATATTCTTAATCAGGATATCCATATCTCTTGTTTTTAAGTTTGAAATGAATCCCTTGTTATTATAGTATGATAATTCATAAATGTATTCTGCCCAACTACCTATGATAACAAAATTATCAAGTAACTTGTACTAATCGAATATTTTAATAATTTCCCAAAAAACCTCTTTTTGATTGCTCACACTCTAACCACCTTTTTAGCAACTTTAATGTCTTTTCTTATCTCCTGAAGATCCTTTTTGTATTTATTTCTCTGTTCAACTTTTTTCTTCAAATCATCTAATTCTTCAGGCTTAATATATTGAGTTACAACCTTTAAACCACTTCTATAGACTAAGTAAGCATATTTTTTTCCATTTATACTTTTGTTTATGATACTTCCCTTTGGCAAAGAATCAATTTTTTGAATATAACTATTCTCCATTCTTGTGAGGCGGTCTAATTCCTCTTTTAGCATGTCTTTTAGTATTGCCATAGATAACACTCCTTAACCTACAATTATAATATTATTAAGAAATGTAGGTTAATTATAATATAACCTACATTTTTGTTTTTATCAATAATTTGTAGGTTAAATATGATATAAGTAGTTTCATTTCTACCAGTTGAAAGAAAGTCTTCAAAATAATTAATTATAGGTTTTCGTCCTCGAACGGTCTTCTTTGGGATAACCCGCAAAGCGCAACTGTTCTCTCACGCACCCTTACAAATACGCATTGATAACTGATTTTGCCTCCATTATTCAATATCATGTAATCTGTCAAATTCGAACCCAAAAGTTGTCCAAATCTCTTCACAAAATAATGTATCGAACGTATCATAGTCTTCATACTCAATTTTTGAGTACCCTAGACTTTTCAATATTAATGTGATCTCTTCTTTTGATTTCCCAAAAAGGTTTTTACCAAAAATTCTTGCCTCTCGATTTACAACTTCAATAGAGTAAAGTTTCAATTTTTCGTCTTTGTCGAATTTCGCTTTTAGCATATTATCATTAAAGTAGAAAACAATTGCATAATCCTCGTCATTTATTTTATCTGGAATCCCTAAAATACTTTTAACCTCATCTTGAGACATTCCAAATACTAAATTATCCAATCCAATCCCAATTTTAATTTCCATTTTTTATTCCACACCTTTCTGATTTCAATTAATTTAAGGCAAATAACTTTCATTTTTGCAGGTAAAATTCGCACATAAGTGTGGGCGGCAATTCCCATATATCGTTTTTGATTCATGACGTTCCTGAAGCGGACCCGCCGAGCCCTTCTTCCTTGGTCCAGTGGATGCATCCGTGTCATAAGGGGCAAAATAGTTTTAAAACGCAGTAAAATAGCCTATTGTATAAATTGAATTTTTATAAATTTCATATAAGCCTTCAAAGCATTGATATACCTGACTTTAAAAGTTACTTTGCCCCTGGTGACAGTTAACTTAACTATCAAAACTCATAGTATTTATAG
>LSQX01362841.1_pt1 | contig 14981 bp, 15 predicted proteins | sample 654561 | NCBI WGS metagenome assembly LSQX01 (sample SAMN04489861, study PRJNA283612) | anaerobic digester metagenome | isolation source: 4 biogas reactors fed with cattle manure at either 37C or 55C with and... | place: Denmark: Kongens Lyngby | collected 2014 | reverse complement strand
TTCATGGGGGATACAGGCTCACTCGCACTCGGCGCCGGTTTTGCTCTTATGACGTGTCTTTCCGGTATGCCTTGGATTGTGCTTCTGAACGGAGCGGTGTTTGTAGCAGAGGGCATGTCGGTACTCATACAGGTGACTTATTTCAAAGCGACGAAAGGAAAACGTATATTTAAAATGGCACCGCTACACCATCATTTTGAGTACATGGGCTGGCATGAAACGAAGGTCGTCAGGTCATTTGTGCTCGTCGGAGTCGTGGGTGCGCTGACTGGTGTGCTTTTCACAACGGGACATTTTCTTTAGAAGGAGGGTGCGCGATGGCGACGAATTTGCGAGATACGATACGTCTACTTCCTTTTACGAAAAAAGAAGACTCCGCGCTGTCGACGGAGCCGAGTCGCGGCGACGGTCCGGACGAGCGCGCTTTGTTCTCGAATTATCGGATGTCGCTGCCTCTTCTTATCAGCTGGTTCCTTTTGCTTGCGTTCGGCTTTCTCATGATGTTCAGCGCAAGTTACGGAACAAGTTTTGTCATGACAAGTGCCGATTATGCGTCTTCTCAAGTGGATGGCGCCGAAGAGGCTCCGGTTGTCGCGGGNNCGACAGGCCGGTATCACGCTGATTTCAGTTTTATTGTCTATAGCGTTTGCTTTTATCGTTCCGTTCCGACAGCTGACGCGGAAAAGATTGGGCTATTTCGTCTGGTTTTTGGTGACGCCGCTTCTTTTGGCGTGTCGTTTGTTCAGCACGCCCATCAACGGTGCACGCCGCTGGTTAAACTTTGGCGCAATAAGCTTTCAACCGTCCGAACTTGCTAAGATCGCGCTGATCTTTTTCCTTGCCAATTATTTTGCTGTGCGTTCACACGAGCGGCGACGCGAACGGGCAAGGGCGTCAGCGCCTTCCTCGCGTGCGCGCCTTGGTGACCGCAACGCCGCGTCACATGTTCGTCAAAGCGTGTGGAAAAAAGCATACATCGATGTGACGAGGCCGGCACTCATGTCGCTTATTTGGGTGGTGCTTGTTCTGATCCAGCCTCACCTTTCAGGCGCGATCATCTTGATTGCGCTGACATTAGTCATGTTTTTTCTTGCCGGCATTCCCAAAAGGTCTTTGATACTCGGCGGATTACAGGTGCTGGCGGTCGTACTCGTTTTGCTTACTCTGTTTGCCGTGCTTTATCCTTATATTCAAGATGAACACCCCTCGTTTTTTGCGATGGTTGACGCCCGTTTTTCGTATGCCAGACAGCGCGTGAACACGTTCAATAATCCCGAAGCAGCCACATCGGATGAGCGAATGCAGGTCACACAAGCCGAAATTGCGCTAGGTTCAGGCGGTCTATCAGGTAAGGGTTTTGGAACGAGTGTACAAAAGTTAAACTGGCTTGCGGAAGCTCACAACGATTTCATTTTTCCGATCATCGGCGAAGAATTGGGGTTTGTGGGTATCCTAGCGGTTATGGCGCTCTTCTTGCTGTTTCTTGTATGTGGTCTTTCAATCGCACGTCGAGCAAACAGTGAGATGGCACGGTTTGCTGCCGCCGGGTATACGATTTACATCGTTTTACAAGCCTTTTTGAATATGGGTGTAACAGTTGGTATCATGCCGGCTACGGGAATATCGCTGCCATTTTTTAGTTATGGAGGTACATCGAACTTGTTCTTTTGCGCCGCTGTAGGGATGTTACTTTGTATCTCCAAATCGGCGACAGAGACAGATCAGGAACTTTCGACAATTTTGGGAAAAAATCGATCGAACTTAAGGACGGAGGCATGACAAAGCAACGCAATCATACGCTGATATTGGGCGCCGGCGGCACAGGCGGACACATTTATCCCGCGCTTTCTATCGCTGACGCTTTCCGTGAGGCATCGCCCTCCATGCGTATCGTGTTCTGCGGTGAGAAAGGAAGCCTGGAGGAATCCAATGTGCGAAAAGCAGGATTTGATTTTTATTCAATTTCTGCGTATCCGCTACCTGTAAAAGGCGTCGGCAGTTACGTCTCATGGTTTTTGAAAAATCTTCGCGGCATTGTGTCAAGTCTGTCTTTTCTTTGCAAGGAGCGCCCGTCACTCGTTTTTGGAACAGGGGGCTATGTGACGGGGCCTTTGATTACGGCTGCACGCCTTTGTCGTGTGCCCTATTTTCTTCATGAGCAGAATTCTATTCCCGGTCGCGCCAACCGTTTGTTTGCAAAAGGCGCTCGATGCGTCTTTATTTCTTACGAGGCAAGCCGCTCGAATTTTGGGGACAATGTCTCTCTAGCTTTTTCCGGAAACCCGGTTCGATCTGTTTTTCAAACGCTCGACAAAGATTCTTCCCGCCGAAAGCTTGGCATTGAGCCCGACACGTTTTTGATTCTCATTACCGGTGGAAGCCTTGGGGCGCAGACGATCAACGAAGCCGTTGAGGGCCTTGGCACTGAAGCAAGGGAATGGTGGTTTCATTTCATTAAACGTCATCCCAAAGTACAGGTGGTCATCAGCACAGGTCAGCTTCGCGACCCTTCTATGGCGGAAAGACTGAACAACATTCCCCATATACAGGCAAACAATTACATAGAAGATCTCCCGTCATGGTTGTCAGCTTCAGATCTTTACATCGGACGCGCCGGAGCAATGACGTTGGCCGAGGTGACGGCCTTGGCAAAACCTTCTGTGCTCATTCCGTTTCCTTATGCGGCCGACAACCATCAGAATGAGAACGCGCGTATTATGAAAGCCGCAGGCGCGAGTTATGTGTGCAAAGATCGTATTTTCAACGCGAACGTCCTTCTCAACACGATCGAACGTCTGATCTCCGACCCCGAAGCACTCGATCTCATGGGCAAGAAAGCGGGTGAACTTGCCGTCATGAATGCTGCAGAAAAGATTGTCGAAAAAACATTTAAGATGATGGACGGTGCGTGATCATGACACGCCGGAAGGTGAACACATCAAGGAGCGACGGTTTTCAGCGCCGTGGCTTACACAATGAGCGCGATGCACGATCTTACGGTTATCGTGTTGGAAATGATTCTACGCCTACACGCGCGTCATCTCGACCGGCGAATGCGCAAGATCGTCATAATGTTTCAAGAGAGTCTTCCGTTTCATCAAAAAGAAAGCAGTTGTCGAACGCTCCAAAGCGCCAAAAAAGAGAGCCTTATCTCAGTACAAAAGGAGCGCAGGACGGTTATCCACAATCTTTTGCGCCTTCGCCGTATACTGATGAAAGTAAGCGTCGCAGAAAGCGAAAAAACTTACTTTCATTTTTTCGAGGCTGGTTTCTAAAATTTCTGGTGGTTTTTGCGCTGATGCTGGGGATTGCAGCATTCATTATCTATTACCCCGGATTTTATATTACGTCCTTTGTGATTGAAGGCTCAGAACACGTTTCAAGTGCGGAAATTATGGACAGTGTAGATAAAGCGATCGGCGAACATTTCATTTTCGGCATCGGAGGTTCGACAGCTCATTGGTTTGGGCTTAGATACGGTGCGATGGAAAAACGAATCGCGGAGCGCAATCCAATGTTGCGCGAAGTTCGTGTCGCTTTCTGCTTTCCTTCTCAGGTTGTGATCGATGTCTTTGAGAAAACAGAAGTGATTGCGTTGCGTTTGACGGATGGATATGCTCTGTTGGATCGAAACTTTGATGTAATACGTGTGATCTCATCTCCGCAGTTTGATTTGCCGATCCTTGAAGGCGTGCGCCTTCTGGAAGCAGCTGAGCCTGGGAAGCCTATTGCCGTTGAAGAACCGGAAGAACTAAATTCCGTGCTTAGCATCACTGCAGCGATGATTCGACAAGATGATTTAGATCAAACAGGCGGTATACTCCTGATGGATGCTGTAAGAAAAATAAGGCATGATGACAAGGATGCATATTATCTTTTCATTCCGCTTGAGCAAGGGGGAGAAATACGTGTTAAAATAAAGGACAACAGGTTATTACAACAGAAATTGGCATTATTAGCTCAATTAATCAACACGTGGCAACTTAAAGAACGAGGCACCGGTGAGTTGGATATGACCGGTGAAAGATCTGTTTTTAAACCTGACTCAGCATACTGACGTTCTTGAGATGTCATGACCACTTTGAGTGACATGTAAGTCTAAGAGGAAATATCGTTGTTTATTCTCATCGGCATACTGATTGGTTTAATTCTCGGTCTATTTCTAGATGTTCCTATTCCTGAGGAATTGATTCCTTACCTCACAACGTTCACGCTCGTCGGACTGGACTCTCTAACGTCAGGATATTTAAAACTGCTCAAGCAGACTTTTAATGTGTCGCGTTTTGTCTTTCGTTTGCTCGTCAACGTCCTCACAGCAGCCCTTTTGACAGCACTTGGCGTTCAACTGAAGTTTGATCTCGCACTGGTGATTGCCGCTGTATTTACATATCGGATTTTTCAAAATATCGGCAATATCGCCAATATTTTTGCAAGGCGCTGGAGAGAGCGTAGCGCGCGACGTAATCGTGTAGATAAAGATATCTTATGACAGAGGAATAAGAAGCGTCACCTTGATGACACTATCTCAACCGTTCTAATCAGACCGCACAACATGTAATTATGTCCTTACAATGTTTATTTCACAGATTATCTGATCATTTCATCATGAATTCTTTTCATTTTTGACTTGCCAGAATATGTGGGTTAATGTAGAATGCAATTCAGGCATATTGTTATATTATTGAAAGTGCTTATTTTTTAAGTTGTAAGCTTGTAATGACAATTATGTTGCACGGAAGAAACGCGAAGGGAGCTCGTTACTGTGGCAGATTATAATTTTGATATCGGAATGAGAGACGATCTATACGCCAGAATCCGTGAGGTCGGTGTCTGCGGTGGCAGATGCAACGCAGTAAATCGCATGATTGAAAGAGGCGTTCAGTGAATAGNGTTTATTGCCATCAATACGGACCACCAGGCTTTGCTCAACTCAAAGGCAAGTGAAGCCATTCAGATTGGCGAGAAGGTCACACGTGGTCTTGGTGCGGGTGCTATCCCCGAAATCGGCCAAAAGTCTGCGGAAGAAAATATTGAGGAAATTTCTAAGGCGATTGAAGGCACGGATATGCTCTTTATTACGGCGGGCATGGGTGGCGGAACCGGAACGGGTGCTGCTCCTGTCGTCGCAGCTGCCGCTGAGAAATTGGGTATATTAACTGTCGCGGTAGTGACGATGCCTTTCCGTTTTGAAGGAGCCAGACGCAGACAGAATGCCGAGAAAGGCGTTCGCGATCTTCAACAACACGTCGATTCGCTGATTATTGTTCCGAACGACAAACTTTTGGAAATAGCCAGCGATGATACGTCACTTGATGAAGCGTTCGGACTTGCTGATCGTGTTTTACAATACGGTGTTTCCAGTATATCTGACCTCGTCGCTGTGCCCGGTCTGATCAATCTGGATCTAGCGGACGTACGTCGCGTTATGACCGATGCCGGCGTCTGCCATATGGGCATTGGTCGCGGAAGCGGGGAGAGCCGTGCGGCGACTGCCGTGAAGCAGGCTATGTCAAGTCCGCTTCTCGACACAACCATCGAAGGCGCTCACAGCATCATTATCAACTTTACAGGCGGACACGATCTCAAAATCAAAGAGATCAACGAAGCCGCTTCACAAGTGCGCGAAGCTGTTTCGCCCGATGCGGACATCATCTTTGGCGCCGTCATTGATGATACGATCCAGGACGATCTCATTATTACGATCATTGCCAGCCGTTTTGAGGGCGATGGTGTACAAAGTCGCACGATTAAGCCTTCATCCTCGATTGCTTCCATACCGTCTTATACCGCCCCGTCGCGTCCGATTGCGACGCAGAAGGCGAGCATCGACGATTTGCCGGAGTTTCTGAAGCCGCGCCGCGATACACCGATGCAAAGCAGCGGACACGCAACGGGATTCAGTCGTTCAAGCCAGAGGATGCCTGATCAGAAGATGGTAGACGTGATTAACAGGGTGCAGGACAATGCGCCGTCGAGCCCGCAGCCGCGAATTCTTGACGAAGCGCCCGCGCCGGATCGTGACGTCAATCGTCCAAGACAAAGCCGTTCTGAAGGACGCGTCCTGCCGTGGTTTTTGAAAGATGACGATAACTGATCGGCAACTGAGTATTGTCGACCTTTGCGTCTCTGACGCAGAGGATATTGTAATATAGAATCGACATCGCGGCCGGATCTTTTGATCCGGCCTCTTTGTCTAAGCTAGTAGTGCGAAGCATCATAGGAGGTTGCCTTTGAAGTGTCCTTATTGTGATGCCAACAACGATAAAGTCGTCGATTCCCGACCTGCGGAAGACGGAGCGGCTATTCGCAGACGTCGCGAATGCCTCGTTTGCGGCACGCGTTTTACGACATACGAGAAAGTTGAGAGTCTGCCGCTCATGGTCATCAAAAAGGACGGGAGCCGGCAGCCGTTTGACCGTGAGAAATTGCTCATGGGTATCATGAAAAGTTGCGCGAAGCGCCCCGTTACGACCGAACAGATCGAACGTCTGATTGATACGATAGAGCGCGTGGCAGGTAACATGATGAAACGCGAAATCACAACATCAAAGATAGGCGAGTTGGTCCTCCGGTATCTTCGTAACCTCGATGAAGTTGCTTATATTCGTTTCGCATCTGTATATCGCGACTTCGGCGACATTCATTCTTTTGTTGAAGAGATGCGTAGTCTTCAAGAACAAGATCGGCAGGCGTCCGATAGTACCGAAACGCTCGATGACGTCGCTTTGTCTAATGCCGTCGAAGTAATTGATGACGCAGATTTGACTGATGCGAATGCTGCCTTCTCGTCTTATGATGCCGATTCACACGATGCCACTATCTGAAAGGTAGGCCGCGATGAACCGTAAACGACGCGTACTGGTGGTCGATGATGATCTTCACATCAGTGAGCTTTTAAAACTTTATTTTGAGAAGGATGGATTTGAAGTGACGTCCTGCTACTCGGGCGATACTGTCATTCCGACAGTGCGCTCTTTTCAGCCGGATATCATTATCTTGGATTTGATGTTGCCGGGCATGAGCGGATTTGATGTAATGCGCGCTTTGCGGCGCATTTCGAATGTGCCGGTCATCATGTTGACAGCAAGAGGCGATACGCTGGACAAGGTTGTAGGGCTTGAATTGGGTGCCGATGACTATATTTTAAAACCGTTTGAGCCGAAGGAGCTTCTTGCGCGCGTAAAAGCGGTACTCCGTCGAGTCAGTGAGCATGATACGTTACGTCACGATAAGGATCGTCGTTCGGAGGATGTGGTGGAGCTGCCCGGTCTTGTGGTGGATCGATCACGCTATACGGCTCGCATTGGCGGTGAAGAGATCGATATGCCGCCAAAGGAACTTGAACTTTTATTTTTCCTTGCGTCACATCCCAACCGCGTCTTCACTCGCGACCAGATTTTAGAGCATATTTGGGGCATTGATTTTTACGGCGAGCCTCGAACCGTCGACGTTCACATCAAACGAATCCGAGAGAAGCTCGACATGATTGAACATCCGTTATGGCAGATTAAAACTGTGTGGAGCATCGGTTATAAGTTTGAGTTGAAAGAAGAATCCGATTCGTGAAACCTCGCTTTTCCATTTACGCGCGAACGATCCTGACGATTTCGATCGCGATTCTTGCGATTTTCGTTGTGCTTGCGCTTATTTATGGATCGGTTTACAGTATTTCATCAAATGAACAGCGCCGCGAAGAGCTAAGGCGTAATGCCGTCGCACTTTCTGAGTTGAGTGCGCGAAGGATGGACGATCAGCGTCTGACGTTTACAAGCTCAGATATTACGGGTTATCTTTCCTTTGCTACGCGTTCGACCGGTGCTTTCGTCTGGGTTGTTAATGCCAATGGCGCCATTATTTACCATACCGGTATGCCGAGCGAAACCATGGCGCTTCTTTTAAGAGAAGATAGCGGCACGGGTGATTATCAACTGCCCGAGGAGACGCTGAACACAGTCTGCGCACTTTACTGTCAAACTGCTGACAAAACGGTATTCAAGCCATATTTGCCAAATGCCTCTTCTTGGTTAATCTCTAGTGCTCCCATCGACACGTATGGGGACAGCTACTCCGGCGAAATTCTGCTCATGAAGTCGTATAAACCTGTGAGTGTCGTCGGTTTTTTGATGGACAACAACGTACCGCTCTCGTTTACAATCGCTTATATACTCTCTCTTTTGATCATTTTGTGGCTTTCGCGGAACATCACTCATCCTATTTCTCTCTTGGCTAAAACGGCAAACGAAGTCTACCACGGTAATCTTTCTGCACGTGTTGAATTAGGACGCGAGAAGAGCGCACCGATGCTTGAAAAAATAGATGAGCACGATCAGCTTGAAGGCGAAGCTGAGACTCATCAGAAAGAAGACGATCTGACACGTCTTGTCAAGACGTTTAACACATTGATTGCCCAGTTTGAAGAAAGAGAAAAGCTCCATTCTGAATTTCTAAGCAATGTGTCGCACGACTTGCGTACGCCGGCGACGTCCATCGCCGGATTTGTGGAAGGGATGCGTGACGGTACGATCCCTCCTGAACAATATGAACACAGTTTAAATATTCTCAAAGATGAAACGAATAGGCTCCAGAAGTTGCTCAATGCTCTATTCGAGCAGGCACATGCCATGGATGAAAAAGCTCTCAGAAAGGACGTATTTGATCTTCATATTTGGATCGAGAGCGTGGCGGATTCGTTCGAGCCGATGGCACGAGAGAAAAACATCCATCTCATTCTCGATCCGGATGACTCCTCGGATACGCGTGCACGCGTCCTTGGAGATGAAGAACAGCTCACACGAGTATTGAATAATATTGTCGCCAACGCAATACGTTTCGCGCCCAGAGGCGGGATCGTCATGATTCGCACCGTGATCCATTCTCGTGCAGTTGAAGTCTTGGTGATCGACAACGGCCCCGGATTTCAGAGAAAAGACCTTGACTATGTTTTTGATCGTTTCTATAAAGCCGATAAATCGCGTCAATCAGAAGGCTCCGGGCTAGGCCTCTATATTGCGCGCTCGATCATTCGAAGACATGGAGAAACGATTGAGGCATCTAATTCCGATGAGCTGGGAGGAGCAATGATACGCTTTACTTTATCGCGGATTTAATGAGTAGGATGTGTTCAAGAAAAGGCGTAATAAAAGCTTGAGAGTTGCGACAGTATTGCGGAGGTTTGTCTTTTCGTTCACAATATAGTCATGTGCAATGCGTAAACTTGACGGAGGTATTAGGTTTCATCGCGATCATTGCGATGAAAGGAAGACTGCCTTATTGAGATATTCTCAGATCGAGAACGTTAAGAGTGCGAGATGCCAAAATAGGGAAGGCAGCTCAATGAAGGAGCACAGGCCAAGATGAAAGAGAGACGTTTGTTGCGAATAGCTTGTTGTCTGGCGTCAGCAGTGATGATCCTCACGGCGATGTCGACAGGCTGTCTACCGGCTGGTGATCCAAGTAATAGCGGTTCGATGAATGCCGTTTCTGATCCATCGGCTTTTGTATCAGAAAGCATCGCGGCAAAAACGGATCACGTGATCCCGGTTGAATCGGAGACGGTTCCAGTCACGACAGTGATCACTACGACGCCTTCCGGCACAGAGCCTTCCAGCGCGACGTCACCATCTGAAACAACTACTTCTACGACTTTTACGACACCTTCAAATCCGATGGAAACGACCGATCCGTCAACCGACCCCTCATCAAAACCGACCCTTCCTACCGAGCCCGACGTACCTTTGCAACAAATCTTCGAGATGATTGTTCCTTCGGTTGTGTCGATTCGTGTAGTCATCCCTAAAACACAACTCTACGAACAACGTGAAGAGCTGTTTTCAGGATTGATGGTTGAGCCTGTCGGCACTGTCGTTACGACGTACAGTCTCTTGGAACGTGCCCTTGATTATCGCGGCAATCTTATCCGGGGTACATCCATCAGCATTTGCGTTCCGGGCTATAAGAAAGCATTTGAAGCGACGTTATTGGGTGTCCACTCTATTGCTGATCTTGCCTTGTTGCGGATTGCGAATCCGGACGAGATTCTCTTTGAATCTGCGACGCTTTCGAAAGCGTATTTGTCAACCGTAGGTACGAATGTTTACAGTGTCGGCTATCCCTCCGATTTGATCGCGCGGGGCGGACTTTCAACAGGCTATGTGACCTCCATTTATAAGACTACTTACCAAGAAGACGGATCACTGGTTGGACTTTTAGAAACCGATATTCCAACTTTGCCGTATTACGCCGGCGGACCTTTGCTCAATACGCAAGGAGAGGTCGTCGGCATCACAACAGGATACCTTAAGCGCGTTTATTATCAACATCAAGGATACGCCGTCCCGTCTCCGGTTGTGTTGGACGTGATTCGCCAGATTAAAGAGCGCGTGAATCGAAAGCCGGACGATCCTCAAAAAGCGTCTTTTGGCATCGTCGTTATGGGCAATGAAGATTATGAAGAGATACGTGAACGAATGAACTATCCTGCCGGTCTTTATATCACTCGCATCAAGGCAGAAAGTCCGGCTTATACGGCAGGTCTCTCCAATGGCGATATTCTCTTGAGCCTGAACAATAAAAATATGGAGAGTCTTAACGATCTAATTCTTTTTATGGAGTCGCAAATTGTTGGAAGTCACGTGGAGATCAAGGCGTATCGCCCACAAGAAAAACGCACGTTGACGTTGTCCTGTTATCTAAGAGAGGAGCAGCCTTGATCTCTATTACTAAGCTTACAGATGCCGAACGCGCAGAAGCGATTGTCGAGCGGCTTTCGGCTGAATATCCCGATGCGTCATGTACGCTCGATTTTCAATCACCTTGGGCGTTAATGGTCGGCGCTATTCTCGCGGCGCAGTGTACGGATGAACGTGTCAATAAGATAACACCTGTATTCTTTGATCGTTTCCCTGATATTCAAAGTGCGGCGGAGGCCGAATTGTCGGAGATAGAGCCCATTATTCGAAGTTGCGGCTTGTTCCGCAACAAGGCTCGCGCCATCAAGGGCAGCGCGTCCATGATCATAGAACGCTTCGACGGTCGTATTCCCGAGACGAGGGAAGCTCTGCTGGAACTTCCCGGTATTGGGCGCAAAATCGCGAATCTGATGCTCGGCGATGCGTTTGGACAGCAGGAAATCGTTGTTGACACGCACTGCAAACGACTTGCGAAATTAATGGGGTTCACGACATCCGATGACCCTCTTGCCGTTGAACGCGATCTTCTGAGCGTAGTACCTGAAAACGCGCGCACGCGCTGGGGTCACTTGATGGTCTCTCATGGACGAGAAGTATGTCGAGCCAGATGTCGTCGCTGCCTCTCATGCGGCGTACGCGTTCTTTGTCAGTATGGCGCCGCTGTCGTCGATGCTTCCGACAAGAAGGAAGACGACTGTGTCTGAATTAAAAGCGCCTAGTTTCATCGACGAACCGATCACGATCCTTACGGGCATTTCAACAACGCGCTCGCGCCTTCTGAAAAAGCTTGGCGTTGAAACAGTACGGGATCTACTGTGGTTTATCCCGAGAACGTATGCCGACTGGTCGACGCCGGTGTCTATAAGCCAGCTTAAAGAAGGAGAGATCGGCGTCGTAAGAGCCGCGCCCACAACCGTTCCGTCTCTTCGACGCCGCGGAAAATTATCGTGGATACGTACGCATCTAGCAGACCATTCCGGTGCGATAAATACGATCTGGTTTAATCAGCCATGGCTTACTGAGAAATTGACGCGCGGTAAGACTTTTCTTTTTCGGGGAAAGATCGAAACGAAAGGCAGCCATCGCCAATTTATGAATCCCGAGATCCGTGATGACGGCGATTCCATCCCTTTTGAACCTATTTATCCTTTGACGGAGGGGCTTACGGTGTCCGTCATCCGAAAAGCGGTAGTTGCCGCTTTAGAAGACCCACGCCTTCGTATCGACGAGAGTCTTCCGACATCGGTACGTGCTTCTAGTCGTCTTGCGACGGCTGAATTCGCGTTGCGGCGGATCCATTTTCCTGAAAGTCAGCACGACATTGCGATTGCGCGCCGAAGGCTGGCGTTTGAGGAATTGTTTCTGGTTATTGCGGGACTTCGAGCTCTGAAAGCCGGACGCGCCAACCTGAAAGGCCCTTACATGACTTTGGACGAAACGTGCAAAGAGCGCCTAAAGGAGACAATCGAGAAGTTGCCGTTCGAACTCACATCATCTCAAGTCAACGCCTTGCGCGATATCCTCAACGATTTTTCCAAAAAGACTCCATCGAACCGCTTGATCGAAGGTGATGTCGGCTCGGGTAAAACGGCCGTCGCTGCGCTTGCCATGGCAGCCGCCTGCTGGAACGGTTATCAGGCGGTTCTTATGGCTCCGACGTCTATATTGGCACATCAGCATGCCGATACCATCGCTTCATTATTAGAAGGAAGCGGTCTTACGATCGCACTCCTCACGGGTAGTGTGCCGCCTGCAAGGCGACGACGTTTGCAAGAGGAACTCGTCTGCGGGGGTATTGATATTCTTATCGGAACACACGCAGTATTGAACGAAAATGTCGTCTTTAAGCGCTTGGGACTCTGTGTAACGGACGAACAACATCGCTTCGGCGTAAGTCAGCGTCTACAACTGACGGATACCGACTCTTCACCTTTCGAACCGCACGTCCTCGTTATGTCCGCAACGCCGATACCACGGACACTAGCCATGGTTTTATATGGCGATCTCGACCTGTCGACCATGAAAGAAATGCCTAAAGGACGTCAGAATGTCAAGACGTATACAGCGCGTGAAAAAGACCGTCCGCGTGTCGAACGCCTCATCAGGAGGGAAGTCGATGCGTCACATCAGGTCTTTGTTGTCTGTCCGTCGATTGATGTCAGCGAGGAGAACTTCCTTCGTTCCGCCGAGGAAACGTATCGACGTCTTTCAATCGATGTTTTCCCGGATTTTGCTGTCGGGCTGATGCACGGACGCCTGAAGCCTGCCGAGAAGAAAGAGGTGATGAAGGCTTTCTCAGAGGGCAAGATAGATATCCTCGTCTCGACGACAGTGATAGAGGTCGGCATAGATCAGCCGCGCGCGACGTTGCTTATTGTTGAGAATGCCGAGCGGTTCGGATTGTCGCAGTTGCATCAACTGCGCGGGCGTGTCGGACGTTCGTCTCTTCCGTCCTTCTGTGTTCTGATGAGTGATAGCGATGATCCTATTGTACGGCGCAGGCTTCGCGCACTTTGTAAAAGTCAGGACGGCTTTGAGATCGCGGAGGAAGATCTGCTGCTGCGCGGTCCGGGAGATTTCTTCGGAGTTGAGCAACACGGTCTGCCTGATTTTAAGGTCGCCAATCTATATGAAGACGCGGCGCTATTACGAGAAGCAACAGCTGCTTGCGATGAGCTTTTCTTAGAAGATCCTCTCCTCAGTTCCTCGAAGAACGCGTGCGTTGTTCGTGCATTTCGTGAACGCTACGGCGACCGCCTCGAGCGCCCGGGAATTTGATTCCTATTCGCGCGGCGAAGAAATGGATAAGGGCGACCGCCTCGAGCGCCCGGGAATTTGATATTTTTGAATCGTTAACGCTTTTGAAAGGAATAACATGCCTAGAATCATCACCGGATCAGCCCGCGGCATTCACCTTTTTGTGCCTAAGGGAGAAAACACTCGCCCAACGTCCGACCGAGCAAAAGAAGCTCTCTTTTCAAAAATAGGGCATCGCATCATAGATGCCGAAGTACTCGATCTTTTTGCAGGTACGGGCCAAATCGGGCTTGAAGCGCTATCACGCGGCGCAAAGAAAGCTGTCTTTGTTGAACGTCATCGCGAGGCTCTTACTGCAATTCGTCAAAACGTTGAGAGAACACGCTTTTCAGATCGGGCTGTCGTCATTCCGGGTGACGTTTATCGCGTCACGTCGCGTTTAGTTAGCGATCAGGCGCGCTTTGATTTTATTTACTGTGATCCTCCGTGGTCGTTTGAAAGTGAACACATGTCATCTCTCTTTCCTGCCTTAATCAAACTTTCAAAGCCGGACGGTTTGATCGTTTTGGAAAGCAGCCGAAATAAAGAGTCTCCATCGTTTGACAGTACTGGTGTGTCGTGCTTTGAACGTTGTACATACGGGCTTACCGTGCTATCCTTTTATCATCCTGAAAAAGGATCGGAATAGACGACAGAAAGCGAAAGGTGATGAAGATGGATGCCAAACGTACTGTAGTATTTGGAGGAACGTTCGATCCATTTACGTTGGGTCATCTTCGCATCGTAGAGCAGGCGCTTTCTTTTGCCGATGAGGTCGTCGTCGCCGTTTGCGAGAATAGTCAAAAGATCCCGACGTTATCTGCTGATGCACGTGTTGAATTGATCCGGCGAGTGGTAGCACCGTTGTTGTCCGTTCGTGTCGAAAAATGTGTCGGCTTATTGACCGCTTTTTGTAAAAAGGAATCGATCCTTGTCGCAGTGCGCGGGATTCGCAGTGCGGCGCATTTCGAAGAAGAGCAGGTCATGGCAGAAATTAATCGCCGCCTTTATCCTGAGTTGGTGACCGTTATGATTCCAACCTCGCCGGAGTTGTCTCATATATCCTCGTCTGCCGTGCGCGAAATTGCGCGATATGGCGGCGATTTGCGCGGTTGGGTGCCGGATGTGATTTTGGAAGACATTGCGAAAGCTTATCGCGTCTGATGTTGTTTGATTATTTGTGTAGTTGATATCGCCGTTTATCTCAGCTGCCGACGAAGAGAATATCGCGCTTTGAGCCTTTATATAACTTGAAACGTCTGAGCATATCTCAATGATGCGTCATCATGCACGCCATGAGGTCTATACGACTCTTGCAAAGCGCGTGTTGGCCGCGTAGAATCGATAAAATAAGGTAACAAAGGTAAAATCCTTGTAGGATGATGTACAATATAGGCATTCCGGCGTGAGCGCTTTGTGCTTCTATACAGGAAAGGTGTGTAAGTAACGCATTTCTATGTCCCGAGATCAGGTTGCCGGAGAGGTGAAAAGATATGA
>LSQX01315628.1_pt1 | contig 14981 bp, 14 predicted proteins | sample 654561 | NCBI WGS metagenome assembly LSQX01 (sample SAMN04489861, study PRJNA283612) | anaerobic digester metagenome | isolation source: 4 biogas reactors fed with cattle manure at either 37C or 55C with and... | place: Denmark: Kongens Lyngby | collected 2014 | reverse complement strand
GTATTGCACAGGGCAAGGAGAAAATGAGCCTTTCATACATTCATAGTGACGGTAACGAAAAAGAGAATAAAGAGCTTTTACAGGTTCTGTATGACACACTTGAAAAAACAAGAAAAAGCGATGTGAAAAGGCTCGCAACGGGAGTTGGTCCTCACAAGGATGACCTTGAAATAAAAATAAACGGGATGTCCGCAAGAAGCTATGGCTCTCAGGGGCAGCAGCGTTCCTGCGCTCTTGCCTTAAAGCTGGGCGAGGCGGCTATTATAAAAAAGATAACAGGGGAACAACCTGTTGCTTTGCTTGACGATGTAATGAGCGAGCTTGACGGCAACAGGCAGAACTACCTATTAAAATACCTTGGAGACTGGCAGGTTTTCATAACCTGCTGTGACCCTTCACACCTCATGAGACTCAACGGTGCAAAGGCGTTTGAGGTTAAAAGCGGAGTAATAAAAGAAATTAGCTGAAAGAGGGTATAATATGTTTTTGCACCTGGGGCAGGATACAGTAATTACATTCAATGAAATAATAGGTATTTTTGACCTTGACAATACTACGGTTTCAAAAATAACCAGGGACAGCTTGAAAAAAGCCGAAGACAAAAAAGAAGTTATTACGGTAAGCACGGAGCTCCCGAAATCCTTTATTATATGCCAGAGCAGGGGAAATAAGCAGAAGATTTATATTTCTCAATTATCTTCCTCAACACTTTTGAAAAGAACGGGATTTGTCGAAGGGCTTGCAAACATATAAAACCTTATTCAAGCATAATTTCGTCATTGCCGACTATTGAATTTGTTTTTGACTCGTCGTCTGCGGTTGTCTGAGCTTTAGAGCCCAAGCCCGCACAGCTGCTCAAAAAAATGCTCAAAAGTAAAACCATCACACAAGAAAAAACATATATTTTTTTCAAATCATTTTTCCCCCTTTTTGTTGATTATTATTTTTGACTTTTAATAAAACAATATACAAAAAACGCAGAAGAAAAATCCTTCTGCGTTTTTAATATCTATTATTAATTTTGTATAAGAGTGTTAATCTTTTCTGCCTGTGTTGTTGTTTCCGGGTCGTCATACACAAAATCTTTATAGGTAATATCGTTTTTAAGTACGAATGAAAGGTCAACCTCACCTATTTCCGTTAATTCGCCGGCACCCGTCACCTGAGTTGTGATTTTTGCAGACTTTGTATATGTAACATTGAGAATTCTGTCATCAAGTCTGTTAACAACACATTTTATTGTTGAGCCGGTGAAAAACTCATCATAATCACTGACTATCAGGTAATCCTTTGCCTTTTGGAATTCAGCGAGAACTTCAGCCTTGCTTTCAATCTCGAAATATCTGCTGGTTATAGCGGCTGTGTTCTGGACAGCCTCGTCTTTAAAGGTTATAAGTATTTCATATGTGTCTTCAATTTGCTCACATGTGGCGGAAAGAACATCTGTAGACAAAACAGGGTTACCTGCAAGCTGAAAGAAATCAGTAAGAGGCTCGCCGAACGTCTTTTCCTTCTTCTCGGATTTGAGCATGTAATTCTTTACTGTGGGAACAGCGGCTTTTAGGAGTTTGTTGCTGCTCTGAGCATCAGAAACATCTCTCGTTGACTCCCAGTTGAAGCCGGGATTAATGGTTTTTACGTTAGCAATAAGACCGTTAAAGTAATTGACAATTTCCGTAGCCTCAACGGGAATTGGGGTACGACTTTCGGAAATACCTTCTGTGGTTGTTGTATCCTGTCTTTTCTCCCAAAAGCTCTCCCACTTAGCTTCAAAATTATCAGAGCAGCCGGAGAGGGCGAGCACAGATGATAAAACCAATAAAAGGGCGACAACTTTTATTTTACTTTTTAACATAATCAATTCTCCCTTTCGTATAGAGCAGGTTTTTAAACAAATACCATTGAAATTCTAACATAATTAGGAAATTATGTCAACCTAATTTGATGCCGACAACAGCGCAAAAAACATAAAAAATCGCCCCATTTTTGCATTGAGGCGAAAGTGAAAAATCAATATTTGCTTAACCCTTTTTCATCAAAAATAAAGGCTGTTTCGAGCGCAATATTGATGCAAGCCTCAACAGTTTTCGGGTCAAGGTTATCCTCAGTGTCAAGTCTTGTGTGATAGTATCTGGCAGGAGCAGGGTCCATAGCGGCAAGAGTTGCAGCTCTGAAGCCTGCCTGAGATAGGGCGGCAGCATCGGAAGCGCCAAAAAACACGCTTTTGAACGGCAGGTCAAAGCCTGCATTTTTTCCGCCTTCACGCAGAAGCGCGCAAACCTTAGGGTCATTCTTAACAAGGCCGGTCATGTCAGTGCTATATATTGAGATATGATTATAATCCCTCATTGTGTCAAAGCCGATAAATGCAGTTTCAACCTCTTCAAGCTCCTGCTTGTGAGCCTTTACATATGCCTTAGCTCCTCTGAGACCTGCCTCCTCGCTGCCAGTGAGCATAACCATAACCTCGGTGTTCTCAAACCTGATATCGTTGTCGCCGAGGAACTTTGCAACAGCCATTGCAGTGTAGCACCCTGTAAGATTATCGTTTGCACCCATAACAACTCTCTTATAGTTGCTAAAGAACATTCCGCTAAAAAGAATGGGTATCCATGCAAGAAAAACATAGCTTGCAACATTTAAAAAACCGCTCTGCGTATATTTTGACATAAGGTGACCGGCCGAAAGCCCGCCGATAATGCAGATAAGTGCAATAATAAAACAGAAAAAGTTAAGAATAATTACAAGAGTAACAAGTCTCGGCCCGCCCAGATAGGTGTAATTCCATTCGTATGCGGAGTCACTGTGACCGGAGAGAATAATTCTCCTTTTAACCGCACCCGAAGGCTTTCTTACTGCAATTGCATTGTGAGATGTTTTCTTTCTATAAAAGATATCAAAGTAAGGTTTATACAGAAGAAACTCGGTCACGGCAAATAAAAGGCTGAAAATAACCAAAGCAAGAGCAATAATATAATACCCGAAATAGTTGAGAACCGAGGCAATTATCAGGGACATTGCGCAGACGGGAACCCAGCCCATAAATGCTCTGGGACGAACGGGGAATTTCTCCGTTTTGATTTCCTCGCAGCAGCTTTCAAGCTCCTGCAGCATAGCCTTTTGAGCATCAGCTTCTGCTTGGCTGCCCGGCTCTCTGGGACCGTATGTTTTGCAGATTTTTTTGACACCTCTGACAGCAAAATTTGAATATTCGCGTAACCTTGAGGGGTAGTTCGGAACACTTTGACTCGCTTTCATCTTTTCTCTCCTCATTCTAAAAATATATTGACAATAAAAATTAATCGTCTTAAAATAAGAATATTATATATAGATAAAGGTTTGGTTTAATGAAAAACTCAAGCATCAAATTTACACTTGCTTTATTGCTGATATTGATAATTGCAGGGGCATTCGGCGGTTATTTTATAATTAATGGCAGAAGGGATGACGATAACAACACTTCGTCAACCGCAGCAAGCACCTCCGAAAAGACACCGACTGCTAAACCACAATCAACCGAGCAAATAACAGAAGAAAGCAAAACAACAACCGAAAAAAGAGAAACCACCACAAAAAATAAAAACAACAATAATTCTTCACAGCCCGACAATAGCTATGCCTATGCATATGCCGGGTTTAACCCTGTACTCGCTGATATTAACCAAAGCAAATGGAACCTTCTGCTTGTCAACAGATATTATATTCTGCCCGAGGATTACAGCGTGAAGCTATCCGTTGCAGCTCCCGGCTCAGGATATGACACAAAGCTTGATGCTAGAGTAGCCCCTCACTATGCACAGATGTTCAATGCTGCTAAGGAGGACGGGATTACTCTTGTTCCCCTTTCCGGTTCAAGGAGAATTTCAACGCAAAAAAATAACTTTGAAAATAAAATCACAAAGTATATTAATATGGGCTACAGCAGGGCCCAGGCAACGCGGCTAGCCGCCGAAACAATCCTGCCGCCGGGCACAAGTGAGCACAACGCAGGCCTTGCTATGGATATTTGCAGCCTCGATGTCAGCTTTGAAAACACCGCCGAATACAAATGGCTCAAGGAGCATGCCGCAGATTATGGATTTATTTTAAGATATCCTAAGGACAAGAAAAATATTACAAAAATTAATTACGAGCCGTGGCACTGGCGATATGTCGGAGTTGAGGCGGCAAAGGCAATGAAGGCAAGCAGCGAGTGCCTGGAGGAGTATCTGGATATACTCAATTAGGATTTACTTCGCCCTCCCCGCCTTCGGTTATATTCTCCTTTTTAAACACGACAAAAATAGTTTTAAAAAGTATTTTTATATCAAACAGAAGGCTTTGTTTTTCTATATACTCTCTGTCAAGCTCTACTTTTTGTTCAATTGAAAGATTATCCCTGCCGTTTATCTGAGCCCAGCCGGTTATGCCCGGCCTGACAGAATAAATGGCATTTTTTATTCTCAGCTCCCTGATTTCCTTTTCGTCGATAATAAGCGGACGCGGGCCGACAAAGCTCATGGTTCCGTCGAGTATGTTCAAAAGCTGTGGTAGCTCGTCAATGCTTGTCCTGCGGAGATATCTGCCGCTACGTGTAATCTGTTCCTGCGCCTCGGTGAGGTCATGGGTCGCTGTGTTCCTGGTTCCGTTTTTCATAGTGCGAAATTTTCGTATTTTAAACAATTTATTGTCCTTGCCAACTCTTTCCTGCTTGAATACAATGGGAAACCCGTCGTCAATAATCACAATTAATGCAACAATCAACAGAACAGGAGAAAAGATAATCAAAGACAACAGGCCCAAACAAATGTCGAAAAGCCGTTTCATTTATTCACCCCGAAAATTAAAAATTGCGCTTTCATTATACATACACAACAATACAATTTCAATCTTTTCGCAAAAATAACAAGGAAAAGCCAATTACTTGGCTTTTCCGCCCCAAAAAATATAATCGTCAACAAGAGCAGCTCTGACAGGGGCGGCCTCAAGACCTCCCAGTTTGAGAGGCGGTGCAACAAGAAAATAATTGCCGGGTTTGACAGCAGTGAGATTGAGCCCTTCAAGCACTGAGATGCCCCTGCCCAAAAAAGCCTTATGCGGCTTTATCTGTGCGCCGTGGCACCCGACGGAGAATCCGTCAATCCCAATGAGCTTTATACCCAGATATGCCGTTTCTTCTGCTGCACTGTCCATAAACCATGCTTTTCCGTTGCCCTTAACAAGCAGGCGCTCACATTTTCGCGGGAAATGGTTATTAACCCATTCGCCCGTAATAGGACCCTCATTCACCTCTATGACTGTGCAAGGACCGATGAAGTTTTCGAGCGGCACTTCGTCTATGGGGCAGCCTTCGCTTATAAAGTGCAGAGGTGCGTCCGCATGAGTGCCCGAATGGCAACAGGCCGTAAAGGCGGAAAGATTACATTCTTTAAGTTCATCTATCCTGCTGATAAGTTCAAATGAGGGCACAGGATCCCCCGGATAGACAGGAGCCGTAAACATGTCATTTGAAATGTCAATAATTCTCAAAGTCTATCATCCTTCCCCTTTTCGTTATTCGCTTACTCTTAAAAGCTGTTTAATGATTCCATTTTTAGATAAGCGTTTATAAAGCCGTCAATATCCCCGTCCATAACGGAATTAATATTGCCGATTTCATAGCCCGTTCTGTGGTCCTTGACAAGAGTATAGGGCATGAAGACATAGGAGCGAATCTGGCTACCCCAGCCGATTTCCTTCTGGTCGCCTTTAATATCCTCGATTTTGTCAAGGTGCTCCCTCTCTTTTATCTCAATAAGCCTGGATTTGAGCATACGAAGCGCCACCTCTCTGTTCTGGTGCTGGCTGCGCTCAACCTGGCAGGATGTCACAATCCCCGTCGGAATATGTGTAATCCTGACAGCGGAGGAGGTCTTGTTGACCTTTTGGCCGCCTGCTCCGCTCGCACGGTAGACATCTATCTTCAAATCGTCAGGATTAATATTGACCTCAATAGTGTCGTCAATTTCGGGCATTACCTCAATCGAGGCAAAGGATGTATGTCTCCTTCCCGAAGCGTCGAATGGTGAAACACGCACAAGCCTGTGAACACCGTTTTCGCTTTTAAGGAAGCCATAGGCATTTTCACCCTCTATGAGAAGCACAGCGGATTTTAGCCCCGCCTCGTCACCGTCAAGGAAGTCCACAAGTGTCGCCTTAAAGCCGTTTTTCTCACTCCAGTGCTCATACATACGCACAAGCATTTCAGCCCAGTCCTGCGCCTCTGTTCCGCCTGCACCAGCGTGAAAGGTCAGTATGGCATTTTTTCCGTCATATTCACCCTTGAGCAGAGTGCTAAGAGTCATGTTTTCAATTCCCGCCTTCACGGTATCGACATTATTCTTGCATTCGGGCAAAAGCTCAAGGTCACCCTCCTCGTCCGAAAGCTCAAGCATCATAAGAGCATCTTCAAAAGAGAGCTTTAATTTCTCATAGCTTTCAATTTTCCCCTTGAGCTGGCTTGTTCTCTGAAGCACCTTTTGGGAATTGGCAAGGTCATTCCAGAAATCCTCCGCTGCCGCCTGCTGCTCAAGAGAGGCGATTTCCTTTCTCATTGCGTCGAGCCCCAAAGCCTCGCTCAGGTCGTTGAGCTTATCACGGTATTCAAGCAAATCCAGCCGAAGCTCTTCAAACTGTATCATATTTCTGCTCCAATCATTGTTGCGTTAACATTATCTAAAACATTATATTAAATATGATGCTCAAAGTAAAGGATAAATTGCTAAAAATAAAGGTTCGGGGCAAAATTACCTTGACATTTGTGCGGTTATTTGATAGAATAAACGCCGTTCAAATTGTATGCGATTATAGCTCGAAATGGCTAAGAGTTGCAGCAAAAATATGTTATTATTCGTCTTCGTAGCTCAGCTGGATAGAGCGTCCGCCTCCTAAGCGGAAGGCCGTGGGTTCGAATCCCGCCGAGGACGCCAGAAAGAAAGCCGAAGGCCCTTGTAAATCAAGGGTTTTCGGTTTTTTATTTTTCATTCAACATCTTCAATGGGGAAGCTCATCCGCATAGGCTTTACTGAAAAATTTTTTTGCGCATATCTTGTAATGCAAAAAAATTGATGAAATTTATAAAAAGGTCAACAAAAAAGCTGGATTGGTATTGAAATATTCTGTGTTTTATGATAGCCTTAATAATATGCCGTGTGGAATATTATTCCACATATATTTGCAGGTTTTTGGAGAAATTCCTGCAACCGTTTCAGGAGCCTTATCTTCAGACAAAAGGTGTTTTATTAAACACTTTTAATAAGCAAACATACTCTGTGAGTAATAAAAAAGGAGATTGCATATGTGTAAGAGCAAAAAACTTAAAACCTTTATTTCGGTTTCTCTTGCCGTTGTGATGGTGGCCTCGGTTTTTGTGAGTGCGGTGGCATCAGACAAGAGCAATGTACATGCAAGCGGAAAGGTACCCAAGGTTGAATCAGGCAGCGGTACAAGCCAAACAAAACAGCTGGCTTCTGAATCACAGATGAAAAAGGCTGCTGCTGCTCTGACAGGAGAGGCAAAAGAGGCAAAAGAGGCAAAAGAAAAGGACCATTATCCCGTAATTATTGTGCCCGGCATCAATCAGTCTCCTACATATGTTTATGATGGGGACGGTTACCCTGTTTACACTTCAAACGGGGAGGCACTCGGCGGCAGCATGTTTATTATCAGTGCGGATGAAGCAAAGTCAAATGCCTTTAAAATGCTTGCCGCTCCCCTTGCAAAAATGCTGATAACGCAGAAGGATAACGGCTTTACCGATACGGTTTATGAATATGCGTGCGAAACATTCAAATATCAGGCGACGGATATAGAAGGCAACTATATTCAGGACCTGAGGACAAAGGTTTTTGACTATCCGATTTCTCAGATGGAAGAGAAGGACAGAGAATGGTTTTACAGAATGTTGCCCGTTGAGAGCCTGACAGATGTTATAGGCGAGGATAAATGCTTCCTTTTCACCTTCAACCTTGTGGGCAATATTCTGAAATCTGTGGATAATCTCGACGAATACATTCAAATGGTTAAGCGCACAACAGGCTATGACAAGGTAAACCTTGTCAATGTAAGCCTCGGCGGCACCGTCTTCACCGGATATATTGATAAATACGGCTGGAGCGATATTAACGAGGTGGTCAATGTTGTTGCCGCCCTTGACGGCAGCGACCTAATAGCAGACCTCATAGAGCGCAATTTCAGGCTTGACGATAATTTTGTATATAACCAATACATACCTCTGGTAATGGAAGAGGAAAACAAGAATAGGGCTTTGGGCCATCTGCTCAATGCCGCTATCAGAATAATGCCGAAAGAGGTTTTCCAAAATACGCTGACTCAGGCTATTTCGGGAGTGCTCGACACCTTTATACTTAACTGCCCTCAGTTCTGGGCGATGATTCCCTCTGACAGATATGACACGCTTGCCCAAAGATATCTAAACGACGGCAATCATGAGGTCCTCAAAGCCAAGACGGATGAATATCATCTCGCTCAGCTGAGGTTCGATGACAATATTTCTGACGGCATAGAAAGCGGAGTCCAGATAAACAACATCGGCGGTTCAAATCTTGCCTTCGGTGATGTTGAATATGTGTTCTTCTCTATTATGGGTTCAAGCCTGACCACGAATTCCGACGGGATAATTTCGGTCGATTCAACAACAATGGGCACAACGGGTGCTGCTCCCGGCGAAAGGCTGCCTGCCGGCTATGTTCAGGCTAAAACCTATGCTCCTGACCCGTCCTACAGCTACATTTCACCCGACGGGCGTGTGGACACATCAACAAGCGTTTTGCCGGATAATACATGGATTTTCTGCGGCCAGCACCATGAGGTCGGCAGAAATACAATCGTGCTCAATCTTGCAAGGGATTTGCTCATTGACGATGAGCTTGTCGATGTTCATTCAAAGCCCGATGAGTGGAAGCAGTTTAACGGCTCCTGCAACAACAATGAGCTTCGCCGCTATAGGCTCAAAGAGGCTCTCATGATAGATATGTCAACCCTGAGCCCAGAGGATGCAGCAGAGCTTCAGGGGGCAATAGACCAGGCCTTGGCGCAGATTAACAGCCATGAAGCAAACCAGAAGGAAGCTGATGCCGCGCTTGAAAGGCTGACAAATATACTAATAAAGATAGGTGTCAGAACCGCACCCGAAGAAAAGAAGAGCCTCTCCCCTCTTTGGGAAACACTCGGTGAAATTCTCAGCAAGACTCTGCTCAAGTATTATGGCGCAAACGGATTCTCAGATGGGCCTGTCAGAGGCATTTTTTCAACTGCAGCTTAACCTGAATAAGGGCTGCACAGGGCAGCTTTGATATATTTATTAACGGGGGTATTAATTTGATAATCAATCGATTTAAAAGGTATATTGCCGTCATTTTAACGGCGGCACTGGTTTTTTCGGCAACCGCCTGTGCCGGAGGAAGTGTTCAGTCGGTTAAAATCGCACCCAACGCAGAAAGTGGAAAAGACTCTGTTTTCAATGTGGCTTCTTCTGCTAAGCAGGCTCTTGACATTCTCAATAAGGCAGGCAGTGATTTAGAAAAAACGCAGGGAGAAAATGCTTTAACCGAATGTGGTGGTAACTGCAGCCACTGCCCAACAATTATTATCCCCGGAGTCTTTCAATCACATACCTTTCTGGCAAATGAGGACGGAAGCCCCGCCTTTGACGATGAAGGAAACAAAATCTATGGCTGGCCTGTTTCGGTGGACACAAAAAATATAGTCAAGGAGCTGGTATGGCCGCTTGCGCAGTCCCTGATCAAGCAGGAGGACTGCGGGCTTTCGGATAAGGCTGCTCAAGTTATCGAAGAAGTGTTTGCTCTCAACGAATCAGGGCTGGACGGGCGCCCCGTAAACAACATTGTGGCAGAAAAGTATCTCAAGAGTGTTGCCCTTTGCACACCTGAGGAGAAAGATTTTATTTACAGAACCATTCCGGTTAACGCTTACACCGATGTTGTCGGCGAAGACCATCTCTATTTCTTTTCTTATAATTCATTCGGCAATAACCTTGACACGGCAGAAGAACTGTATGAAATGATTAGACTTGCAATTGCCGAGACCGGGCACGAAAAGGTAAACCTCATGCCGATAAGCCTCGGAGGAACAATTGCAAACTCCTTGTTTGAGTATCACCCCGATGTATATGAAATGTTGAACAAGGTTGTTTATATTATACCCGCTCTTGACGGCACAAGAATTATCGGAGATGTGTATTCAGGGCAGCTGAGCACCTCGGATGAAATGCTTTACAGCGAGCTGATTCCCTCTCTTGTTGAGGGGTATCAGGGATATCTTATCAATGTTGCGCTAAGGATTCTCCCTAAGCAGGTAGTGCTTGATTTACTCGATAAGGTATTAGGCACACTCACGGACAAACTGCTGGTCAACTGCACTTGTATGTGGGCGTTAGTTCCGAGCGGACAATATGAAGCAACCAGGGATAGTCTTCTTTCAGGAGAGGAACATGCCGAGGTCCGAAGACAGACCGACCTTTATTATCAGTCTCAGCTTGATTCGGATGAAAACATACTCAGGCTGATTGATAACGGCATAGAGGTTTTTAACATTGTCGACTACGGAGTTCCGCTTTACAAAATCACTCCTTCTTGGAGCGACTGCAATGCCGACGGAGTAATTCATCTTGAATCAACCTCAATGGGCGCCTACAGCCTGGGCTATGACACTCCGCTACCCGATGACTATGTTCAGCAGAACATCCATTGCAATGACCCGACACATAACCATATCTCGCCCGAAAGAACCGTTGACGCTTCAACCGGGCTGTTGCCCGACCACACCTTCTATTTCTACAATCAGCATCATGAGGGCACAGGCAGGGATGATGTGATAATGAAGCTCGCCGTTGAGCTTATTGCCTATGATACAATCAAGGATGTTTACTCCTGCCCCGACAGGTTCCCACAGTTCAATACAGGCCGTGAAGCGAGGGGCTTTGTCAGAGGAACCATCCCGCAGGCTCGGGCCGTTGACCAAACAACACTCAGCCCTGAGGATGCTAAGGAGCTTCAGGAGGCAATAGATGAGGCAGTTGCAGTCACCGACAACACGATTGTTGACTACGATGCCTATGTGAACGCCGAAAAACGCCTGAATGCTATTCTCGTCAAGATAGGTGTCAGGGAGCCTGAAAAGGTTGACAAGCTCGGCCCGTTCAAATATACTGTTTGCAAGCTCATAAGTGATGCGCTATTTAAATACTACGGAGCAAAGGGCTTCTCCGATTAAACAAAAATAGTCAGAGCGGTGCAGAAACCTGCACCGCTCATTTTTTTATTGAGTTAGCCGTCAATCGAAATGGTTTGTTCGGCTATGTCTGCTTCGCCTTGCTCATGAGTCACCAGAACAACAAGAGCTTTCGTTGAAACCTCCATGAGAATTTCAGAAAGTATTTTTTTTAGCTCGGCGTCAAGCCCGTTAAAGGGCTCGTCAAGCAGGAGAATATCTCCCCGATATGCAAGCGCCCTGGCAATGGCGACCCTTCGGCACATTCCTCCACTGAGCTGCGGCGGTTTTTTGTTTAGCTCATGCGAAAGCCCCAGCCTGCCAAGCCAGAAGCGTGCCTGCTCTTCGTTGCTGACAATTGAAACATTTTCAAGAGCAGAAAGCTCGTGGAGAAGCCTGTCCTCCTGAAAAACATAGGCAATTTTTTTGCTCTCAAGCCCCGAAATGCCGCCGCCTTCAGCCTGTTCAAGGCCTGACAATATTCTCAACAGAGTGGTTTTGCCGCTCCCCGAAGCACCCCGCAGGTGTACTATTCCCTTATCGGGAAGCTCTGTGGAAAAATTATTAAAAACTATATTTGTACCGAAGCTTTTTGAAAGATTTTTAATCAAGATGCTCATTGTCTGCCCCCTATTCCCGAGAGGACTTTTTTGAGCAGTTTTTCAAGTATCATGCTCAGTGTAATAACCACAACAGTCCATGCAAAAAGGTCGGCAGTTTCAATGTAAATCTTTGAATAATACAGCTCTTTTCCGATTGAGAGCGACGGAAGGCTCAAAACCTCTGCCGCAACTCCCGATTTCCATGCAAGCCCGATGGCAGTCGAGCATCCGGCAAAGAAAAACGGCATGACTGACGGCACATAAATCTTAAAAAGTTTTTTCCTTTTTGAAAATCCGAAAACCTTTGCCATTTCGAGCAGATCCCTATCTGCGGAATATATGCCCTGTGTGACATTTGCCCAGATTATCGGAATGACAATGAGAGAGGTTGCAAAAAGGGGCACATTATCCCGCCTTATCCACACCAGTGCGAGAATTATGAAGGACGCCACGGGAGTAGCTCTTATTACACTTAACAGCGGCTTTAAAAATTCGTCGGCTATTTTTATGTTTGCGGTGAGTACCGCAACAGCTGTTCCGACCACGATTCCAATCAGGTAACCCTTAATTATTCTAATCAGAGTCATGAGAGACAAAAGCCAGAATTCGCCTTGAGTAGCGAGCTCAACAAGCCTTTTTGCCGTCACAACGGGAGAGACAATCAGAATTTCCTTGTTGACTGCTGTTGCAATAATTTGCCAAAGCAGAAGCCAAACAAGAATAACAGCCGTTTTTCGCAGAGCCTTTACCGCCCTCGAATTACTCTGAGAAGTAGAAGTTATCATCAGGCAAAGCCCCTCCGACAGATTTTGGGTTTGCGTCAAAAAGAACGCTGAGGTTTTGCTGGGCTATTGACTTCATACGCGAGCCTGTAATAAAGGTAATATTGCAATTTGGTATTGCCGCCTTTGCGATTTGTGCAGAGGGTACGATTTCCTGCTCGGCAATAAGTGCCGAAGCGCCGTCAATATCAGAATTGACATAATTAACGCTTGCCTCGTATTCCTCAAGGAATTTTGCGATAGCGGCCGAATTTTCCCTTGCAAAGTCTGTGTTTACGATAATGCATCCCTGTGCAAGCTCATCATCTTTTGCAGAGCTGAGTTTATTCCACTCCTGCGTAAGGTCAAGAGCGACCCTTAGGCTATTATTCTTTGCCAGTGCGGTTGTAACATTAGGCTCGGGCAGCATACATACAGCCGCGTCACCCGAAACAGCCCTTGCAGTAAGCTCACTGTGCTCGGAGAGGTATTCAATTGTTACATCCTTGCCCGGCTCCAAAGAGTTTGCCTTGAGAATATGATTCAGAATGTATTCGGGAGTCGCACTTTGACCCGTCGCATAAATTGTTTTGCCCTTTAAATCAGCAATATTGTTAATAGTTTCGCCATTTTCGACAATATACAGCACACCCAGCGTGTTAATTGCGAGCATCTGAACATTACCGTTTGTCTTTTTATAAAGAGATGCAGCAAGGTTCAGCGGGCAGGCGGCGATATCCACCGAGCCGCTGGAAATCAGAGCGGCAATATGAGTCGGGTCTGATTCGAGAGTAAAGGTGTAGTTGTTTGAAGCGTTGCCTTTGCCGCTTTCACTGATAAGCTTTGCCATGCCCATGCCTGTGGGTCCCTTGAGAGTTGCAATATTGATATCAACCGCAGTGTATGCTGCCGTTGTCTGCTCGCCGGTTGTGGACTCTGCCGCATCACTGCCTCCGGCACAGGCAGCAAGAGAAATGCATAGCGCAAGGCAAAGCAAAAAAGCTGTTAGTTTCTTCATTCTTATTCCTCCGTTTTGTTTGAGTTTTTTATATAAAAAGTTTTCCCCTGTTTTTCGATTTCGCCGCCTTCACAAAGTTCATCAATTGCACGGTAAAGCGACGCTCGCCCAAGGTCAAGCTTTTTGGCCAGCTCAATAATACTGTTTGGCGTGAATGTTTTATTTCCGTTAACATCCCGGGCGTTTTTTTGAAGGTATTCCCTGAGCCTGTCGCCTGCGCTGCCCGCAGTAAAGGCCTCTATCCTGCCGTTGAGAAAATATATTCTTTCCGAAAGGTAGGCTATAAAATTCTCGGCAATTCTTGAGTCCTTTCCCATAAGCCCGCTGACGGATTTCTTGCTCAGGAACAGCACCCGACTCCTTGCTGCCGCAGTTATCTGTGTAACAAAGAATTTACTTTCATTATATAGCGTTACCGCTCCGAAAATATCTCCTTTTTCAAGCCGGCTCATAATTACCCTACCCTTTTTTACCTGAGCACTTCCGCTTAGTATTATGCCAAGAGCCCTCGAATACCTCTCTTCGTCATATATAGTTTCGCCCCGCTCATAGCCTTTTATCTCCCCCGAAAAAAATGCCTGCCGCAGCAGCTCATCCTCAACGCCGCTGAAGAATCTTGTATTCTTTAGCAGCTTCAATGTTGCATCCAATTGAGAATCACCCATAATTCACCTCAATCTGTCTCATTTGGTACAGTTTATATAATAATATCCCCATTTTATTATTTTGTCAAGGATTTAAAAAAATAAAGGCGCACTCGAAAAATCGAAATGCGCCAAAGAAGTATCAAGTAATTATTTTGCCTTGTTAAAGCCAGATTTTAATATCAGCCCTGCGGCGGTGAAAAGCAGGAACATAGCTGCATTGACAATAACAACACTTGCTCCCGCGGGAGTTTCTATAATAAAGGATGCCGCAATCCCCAAAAAAAAGCAGACGAGCGAAATGACGGAGGAGGATATAACAACGCTTTTGAAGCTTTTGAAAACACGCATGGAGGTCAGTGCGGGGAAGATAATAAGGCTTGAAACAAGGAGCGCACCCATTATCCTCATGCCCACAACTATTATTACAGCAGTCAGAAGGGCAATAAGCGTGTTGAAAATGCCTGTTTTTGTGCCGGTTGCCTTAGCAAAGCTTTCATCGAAGGTGACTGCAAAGATTTTATTATAAAATATGATATAGATTATTATTACGGTGACGGAAAGGACAACGCTGAGAAAAACATCGTTTTTATCAACTGCCAAAACGCTGCCGAACAGGTAACTGGAAACATCGGTATTGAGCCCGTTTGTCAGGGAGGTAATTATAACGCCGAGTGCTATGGAGGTG
>LSQX01028300.1_pt1 | contig 14984 bp, 11 predicted proteins | sample 654561 | NCBI WGS metagenome assembly LSQX01 (sample SAMN04489861, study PRJNA283612) | anaerobic digester metagenome | isolation source: 4 biogas reactors fed with cattle manure at either 37C or 55C with and... | place: Denmark: Kongens Lyngby | collected 2014 | reverse complement strand
CAAGAGTGGAATCCCGAGAGAGACCCACTGGTAGGGGATGCCCTGAATGCTTATAATGACGGACCGTTGGAAGATGGTAGCATCATGGGGCCCTTCCTAGAACTCGAAAGCAGTTCTCCCGGGGCTTTCTTGAAACCGGGTGAAACATTGACTCACCGGCACAACGTTTACCATTTCGTGGGTAATATGAACGATTTATCCTCCCTCTCGGAAGCGTTGTTGGGCGTGAGTCTCGAAAAAGTGACATCTGTTTTTTAAAGGGACGAGTTTTATCCCGTAAAATAATATCCTAATTGGAAAGAACGAGGGCTGTTAAAGTGATCTCTTTTGTTACGAAATTCACTGGCTCTTGCTTCTTTCCTTCATACACGAAACTAAATCAAATGAACACGAAAAATGTAGAAAAACATCGCATGGTCCCCCCGGGGATAATTTTCCCTTTTATTCTACTTACCTCCCTCTTTTTCATCTGGGCGGTACCAAACAACATGACTGACACCATGCTCGCGGCCTTCAAGCGGATCATGAGCCTGACCGATACCCAGACTGCTTGGATACAAGTGGTCTGCTACCTGCTTGGATACGGTTGTTTCGCGCTCCCAGGTGCTATTTTTATCAAAAAATACACCTATAAATCGGGAGTACTGTTGGGTTTATTACTCTGTATCGCGGGCGCAATCCTTTTTTATCCCGCGCTCTTGGTAAATAATATCAGTTCGCCGTTGAGTTTCGCGACTTATCTCTTCGCGATTTTCGTGCTTTTCGCCGGGCTCTCGGTGCTTGAGACAGCTGCTAACGCCTATGTTTACTCGCTCGGGGATCCGCGTACCGCGACACGACGGCTCAACTTTTCGCAATCGTTTAACCCTTTTGGAGCACTGACAGGAGTTTTAGCAAGTCATATTTTCGTACTCTCACAACTGAATACGATGACAGCAACCGATCGGGCAGCCCTGACAAGTTCCGAGTTAGTCGCGATGCAAAACGGGGAGCTAAACGCGATAACCACGGCTTACATGGTGCTTGGTGGGATAATGCTGCTGCTATTTCTCATGATTCTGTTCACCCGTATGCCCAAGGCACAAGACGATGATAAAACGCTGGACTTGAAGGGTACGTGGGGCAGGTTGAAGAAGAATAAGAACTATATTTGGGGAGTTGTCGCGCAATTTTTATACGTGGGGGCTCAAATAGCGGTCTGGTCGTTCATTATCCGCTACGTGATGCAACAACTTAACTTCGATAGGGTGATTGCTGAACTGGGTGCCAATCCTTCGCAAGAATCCATTATCACTGCCTTGCGGGGTGTTGAGCCGGTAGCTGGTGGTTTCTACAACTTGACTGAAGCCCTTGGGATCGACGTTTTATTGCCTCGCACGGCCGAACAGGCGGGGGCAACCTATTACATTCTCTCGTTGATTTTGTTCGTGTTGGGTCGTTTTATCTGTACTTGGCTTATGAAATACACGCGACCGGTGAACGTGTTGTCCGGGTTGGGTGTTTTGGCGGTAATTTGCTCTCTGCTAACGGTCTACGGACAAGGGTTCATAGGCGTGTACGCGTTGATGGGAATTTCCGGGTGCATGTCGGCCATGTTCCCCACGATTTATGGTTTAGGGATGCAAAACTTGGGAGAAGATACCAAAATAGCAGGATCAGGTATGGTGATGGCTATCGCGGGCGCGGCAGTTTTAACACAGTTGCAGGGTATACTGTCGGATCAAGCCGGAGGCATCGCTTTCGCTTATTGGGTGCCTGCCATCGCCTTTATTATAATCACAATTTATAGCTTCACGATTGCTCGCTCGGGCGATAAAGTAGCAACAGAAAAATAATTAACATGAAAGAGAAACTAGTTATCGGAATCGATTACGGCACCGACTCGTGTCGTGCTTTAGTTATTAATGCCTTGTCTGGCAAAGAGGTGGCTTCATATACCTCTTTTTATAAACGCTGGAAAAGCGGCCTGTATTGCGACCCTTCAATTAATCAGTATCGACAGCATCCCTTGGATTACATAGAATCGTTGGAGGAGGTTATTCGTGGTGCCACGGATCAGTTGTCAGCCCGCGAGATTGCCGAGATAACGGCGATCGGTATCGATACAACCGGAAGCACCCCTTGCTTAACAGATAATGAAGGTACTCCACTTGCCCTATTACCGGAATTTAGGGACGATCCGGACGCCATGTTTATACTCTGGAAGGATCACACCTCTATTCAAGAGGCTGATGATATTAATAAACGAGCACGTGAATGGGAAATCGATTATACCTCCCGATCAGGCGGTGTTTACTCCTCCGAGTGGTTTTGGGCGAAGGCCTTGCACGTGTTGCGAAACAACAGTAAAATACGAGAGTCCGCTTACGCTATCATTGAGCATTGCGACTGGATGCCCGCGTTGTTGACCGGAAACTTGAAACCAGAACTAGTGAAGCGAAGCCGCTGCGCGGCCGGACATAAAGGGATGTGGGCAGAGGAATGGAACGGATATCCATCGCAAGAATTTCTTTCCGTGCTTGATCCCCTGTTGGAGGGATTTGCCAGCCATTTAAGCAACGAAACATTCACGAGCGATCACTCGGCTGGCAAGATGACAAATGAGTGGGCAGAGCGGCTTAGATTGCCTCTCGAGATTGATGTCGCAGTGGGGATTATTGACGCGCACGCCGGTGCTCTCGGCGCGGGTATAAAAGCAAACAGTATGGTAAAAATCATTGGTACCTCAACCTGTGATATAGTGGTTACCCCAAAAGAGGAGTTTGGCAATAAGCTTATTCCGGGGATCAGCGGACAGGTCGATGGTTCAGTTTACCCGGGTATGATTGGACTGGAAGCGGGACAATCTGCATTTGGTGATGTATATGCTTGGTTGCGAGATATCCTTTTTTGGTCGCTGGAATCAATGCACCCGACCGACAAAGAAGCGGCGCACTCCTTTATACTCGAGCGTTTGACCGCTGAGGCAGAACAACTTTCGGATCATGACACGGATCTTGTGGCCGTGGATTGGTTGAATGGACGACGAACTCCCTACGCCGATCAAACGTTGAAAGGCGCAATCGTCGGGATCACGTTGGGAACTTCTCCCGCTCACATTTTTAAAGCGTTAGTGGAGGCCACGGCGTTCGGCTCCCGTGCTATTATGAAGCACCTGGAAGAAGAGGATGTGCGTGTGACTGAAGTGATTGGTGTGGGAGGCATCTCGCAAAAATCGGCCTATGTGATGCAAACACTTTCAAACATCATGGGTGTACCTATCAAAGTGGCATCCACACGAGAAGCAGGAGCATTCGGGGTGGCCATGTGTGCCGCGGTAGCAGGAAGGGTTTATAATTCGCTGGAAGAAGCTCAGGTTGCATTAGGACAAGGAGTTCATGCTATCTATCAGCCTGACCCTAAGAAGCAAGCTATGTATAACGAAAAATACCGCAAATACCTTGAACTTGGGCATTTCTTAAATAAATTGTAGCTACATTTCGGGTATTCAGTACACGATAAAAGCTTGCGATAGATCGTTTCAGGTGAAATGCGGTGTTTTTAACTCAAAAACTTGAAATATCGTCAGGAATTGATTATTATTGTCTATTCTTTGGTTCGGATTAATTTTCAATAAATAATAAATACAGCATCATGAAAAGAATTCATTTCTCTTTTTTTATCATTTTATCATTTTTTCTAGTTCAATGTACTTCATCGGGCAGTCACCCCGAACAGTCTCATACTCCCCCCGTTCAAAACGTTATTTTAATGATCGGTGACGGCATGGGTGTTAGTCAAGTTTATGCCGGACTTACGGCTAATAAAGGCTCGCTTCACTTAGAACAGAGTGAATTTATTGGTTTTTCGCAAACTTATTCAGCGAATAGTTACATTACGGACTCGGCTGCAGGTGGAACGGCACTAGCTTGTGGCGTTAAAACCAACAACGGGGCGGTTGGAGTCGACACAGCGGGTGCCCCGGTCAAATCGATCCTGGAACATGCCGCGGAAAATGGTTTATCAACAGGAGTAGTTGCTAGTTGTGCCGTTACTCATGCAACGCCCGCGTCATTCGTGGCACATCAGCTTAAACGAGGGATGCAAGAAGAGATCGCGGTTGACTTTCTGAATTCCGACATCACGGTTTTTATCGGGGGAGGGAGAAAATATTTCGATACGCGTACCGATAACGAAAACCTGTTGGAACAATTAGAAGAAAAAGGGTTCCATGTGGCACTTGATATGGACGAGGTTAAAGAAGTGACTTCTGGAAAACTGGCCGGGCTCGTGGCTGAAGAACATCCAACGACCTATCCCGAGAGAGGGGAATTTCTGCCTGAAAGCACACAAGCGGCAATCAACCTTTTAAAAGACAATGATAAGGGGTTCTTCTTGATGGTTGAAGCGTCTCAAATTGATTGGGCCGGGCACGCGAACAACAAAGATGCTTCGGTGAATGAAATGTTAGACTTCGATCGAGCCATCAAGATTGCTTTTGATTTCGCGGATCAGAACCCAAATACGCTTGTAATTATTACGGCAGATCATGAAACAGGCGGGATGGCACTAACCGGCGGGGATCTGGCCAGTGGAGAAGTTGAAGCAACTTACGCGACAACAGGGCACACCTCTGTTATGGTTCCCGTGTTTGCTTACGGGGCCGGGGCAATTGAATTCGCCGGAATCTACGAGAATACCGATATCTTTTCTAAGATTTTAACGCTTTATGATTTCGCGGAATAGAATGTGAATTATTTATTCCGATCCATATTAATTATTTTAAGCACGAATGTACTCTCGGGCAATTCAAAAGCATTTTTGATGCATTCGGTGACGGCACTCATCACATCATCGAACTCACCGAAAACCTGAGTAGACATGCTGTTTGAACGGACAGAAATATTGTCTTTTTGTCCCAACGACGCTATAAAATCCTTAATTGGTTGCCTAAATTCCTGGCTTAGTGGGTAGTAGCTAATATCTATAGACGTTTTCATTTTATGACTATTTTAAGTGTGAATAAGATAGAGGAATCAGGCTTTATCGCGAGGATTCCTCTTTTCTTAACCACCTTGAACCAATTTTGTTCAATTGCACGCTCCTGCCAGCACATTTATGACCGGAAGGGAGCAGAGGTGCTATCCAGCAACATTGGTTTTGATGTCTAGCTCCTCCACCCTTCGGGCGATTTTTTGGAGCTCTTCGTACGGCACCTTTTCCAACCCTTTTACGGGCGTTTCCCGATCGATGGTATAGATCATCACTTCTCTGGGGTTGAGTTCTCTCACGAGTTCTAACCAGGCTAATATCTCATGTTCGGTGACATTATCCACTCTTCTCCCTTCAAACGTACCACGCAAAAAAAGAGTTTGTAGTACGAAATTACCCTCGAATCGTTTGTAGCGTTCCACTTGCCCAGTCACGCTATAAGTAGGCGAATTGGGCCGATCAATCAACCGGACCGTTTCATCAAAAGCTGAATCAAGTTTGAGCACGGGGCTATCTACCTTTTTTAGCGCGTCAAATACATCGGGTTTATCCAAATGCATACCGTTCGTAAGTACGCTGATCTTGCTGCCGGGATAAAAATAGTCCCGAAGAGAGATAGTGTCATCAACGATGCCTTCAAATTCAGGGTGCATCGTGGGTTCACCGTTTCCCGCGAATGTTATCACATCCAAGGCAGCACCCTCTTCTTGCAACGTTTTTAATCGGTTATCTAACGCCTCGCGCACATTTTCACGATCTGGTAATTTGGTTCGTGTCCTAAAATCTTTGTTGAGCCCGCACTCGCAATAAATGCAGTCGAACGAACAGACCTTTCCATCGTAGGGTAATAAGTTTATACCCAATGATGACCCCAGCCTGCGACTGTGCACAGGCCCAAAAATAATTTCATGAAACAGTATCGTTGCCATTTAGTGATTCTTTTTAATGGGGCTACAGGGAAATGAGTTGGTCCAATCCGAACCCGATTACCACGTAGCGGACGAACTTACCGATGCTCATTGACACCATTACTACGGTGGTGTTAGCCCGCATGAAACCCAGTGCCACCAGCATAATATCGCCCACGGCGGGGAGAAAACCGAAAAACCCCATCACGGCTCCTCTACCTTGCAGCTGCTGGATGGTTCGATCGATGCTTTCCCTTTTTATTTTAAACCATTTTTCGAGCCATTCGATCTTTCCAAGACGTCCCAGATAGTAACAGGTGGCTCCTCCGGCCGCATTCCCCACCGTGGCATAGGCGATACAGCTCCATACATCCATTCCCAGTGCGATTAATGCCATGAACACCACTTCTGAACTGAACGGCAAAATAGTTGCCGCCAAAAATGAAGCGAAGAGCAGCCCCCAATAACCATATTCGGTAAATCCTTCGAGCATCCTAATGAGCAGTCAGCCAGTTCTCCCCTACCCCAAAATCAGTTTTCAACGGCACGGCAAGTGGGTACGCGTTCTCCATCTCCTCGACCACGATCTTCCGTACCAGCTCGAGTTCATCCGGCACCACGTTAAAGTCCAGTTCGTCATGTACCTGCAGGATCATTTTAGAGGATAGTCGTTCTTTCCTGAACCGTTCATCGATGCGTATCATGGCTACCTTGATGATATCTGCCGCGCTTCCCTGAATGGGTGCATTAATGGCATTACGTTCCGCGTATCCCCGTACAATGGCGTTGCGTGAGTTGATATCGGCCAAAAACCTCTTCCTTCCAAAGACTGTTTCCACGTACCCTTTCTCTCTTGCTGATAAGATACTGCTATCCATGTACTCCTTCACGCCGGAAAAGGTGGAAAAGTACTCGTCAATCAGTGCTTTTGCTTCACTCCGGGGGATATTGAGGCGTTGTGATAAGCCAAACGGTGAGATGCCGTAGATGATGCCGAAGTTGGCTGTCTTTGCCTTTCTGCGCATATCCTCGGTGACCTCCTCCAGCGATACATTAAAAATCTTTGAAGCGGTGGCGGCATGGATATCTTGCCCCTTGTTAAATGCCTCTACCATATTGATGTCGCGGCTCAGGTGAGCCATAATGCGTAATTCAATTTGCGAATAGTCGGCCGAGGCGAACCATGCCCCTTCGTCCGGAATAAACACCTTTCGCATCTCCCTCCCTCGTTCGTCTCTTATGGGTATATTCTGAAGGTTGGGATTGGTGCTGCTTAAGCGGCCGGTTGCAGCCACGGTTTGATTGAAGGAGGTGTGAATTTTGTTAGTATAGGGATTAATCAAAACAGGAAAGGCGTCCACGTAGGTGCCAAGGAGCTTCTTTAAGCCGCGTTGTTCTAGTATTTTGTCGATGATGGGATGTAAATGGCGCATCTTCTCAAGTTCTTCCTCATTGGTTCGGTATTGGCCGGTTTTTGTTTTCTTGGGTTTATCCACGATCTTCATCCGATCGAACAGCACCTCTCCGGTCTGTTTAGGAGAGTTCACGTTGAACTCTGTACCTGCCATTTCGATGATCTCTTTTTCGATCCCGATTAACTCTTTCGTGTAGGCCTCGGAAAGTTCACCCAATGCATCCAAGTCGAGCCGTACCCCACTCCACTCCATATCGGCAAGCACGCGAGTCAATGGAAGCTCAATCCTGTAGAACAACTCCTCAAGGCCATTCTCTTTAATCTCTTTCTCAAGTATGTTTTTTAGCCTTAACGTGATATCAGCATCCTCCCCCGCGTAATCACTCACGATCGCCGGATCGATATTGCGCATCGATTTCTGATTTTTCCCTCTCGGGCCAATCAGCTCTTCAATGTGAATCGTTTGGTACTTCAAGTAGGTCTCCGCCATGTAATCCATTCCGTGACGGATTTCAGGGTTCAGCAGATAATGAGCGATCATGGTGTCGAACAGGGGTCCTTTTACTTCTATCTGGTATTTTCGGAGAACCAGTATATCGTACTTGATGTTTTGTCCTACCTTTTCGATCGATTCATTTTCGAAGAAAGGGCGAAATATTTCGATCTGACGCTGCGCCTCATCCTGATCGGCAGATATCGGTACGTAATAGGCCTCATTCTCCTTAAATGCAAACGAAAGGCCCACCATTTCGCTCTGAAGAGGATCCATCCCTGTAGTTTCGGTATCGAAGCACACGCTTTTCTGCGCGAGCAGTGCCTTATTCAGCGCTACCATCTCTTTTTCCTCGTTCAGCATAGAGTACGTGTGAGGATTAGTAGCGATACTCGTGTAGTCCGCGGGCAATTCCAACTCGATTTGCTGCTCCTCGTTTGATTCTACTTCAGCAAACAGATCGCCCTGTATCGGTTGTCCCGGCTTGGTTATCGGTTCCGGTTTGATTTTTAATACACGTGTAAGGAGGGTCCGAAACTCCAAATCTTCGAACAGTATCTTGATCGTATCTACATCCTTTTCACCGAGTGCAAGATCGTCGGCGGTGATGTTGACAGGCACATCAATCTTTATAGTAGCCAGAAACTTTGAGAAAAGGATCTGTTCACGGTTCTCTTCTATTTTTTTCTTGAGTGCACCTTTAAGTTGTGCCGTATTTTCCAAGAGGTTCTCGATTGATCCAAACTCGTTTAAAAGTTTGGTGGCCGTTTTTTCACCCACGCCGGGACACCCGGGAATGTTGTCGGATGCATCACCCATTAGCCCAAGAAGGTCTATCATTTGGTGCGGATGCGAAATATTGTACTTCTCCATTACTTTCTGGTCGTTCAATATTTCGTAATCGTTGTTCCCGTACTTTGGGCGGTAGATGAACACGCTCTCTTCTGCCAACTGGCCATAATCTTTGTCAGAGGTCATCATATACACGTCAAATCGAGTTTTATCCGCCTCCTTCGCGATAGTACCGATAACATCGTCCGCTTCATACCCGGGAACCTCCAGTACGGGAATATTGTACGCGCGAATAATTTCTTTGATTATAGGAACCGACGATTTGATTACTTCGGGTGTGGCTTCTCGTTGCGCTTTGTATGCTTCATACTGCTCATGACGAAAGGTAGGGCCATCGGGATCGAAGGCCACCGCTATATGCGTGGGATCTTGTTTTTGGAGTATCTCTTCCAGTGTGTTCACGAAACCGAAAATAGCCGATGTGTTCCGGCCTTTTGAATCGATCCGCGGGAACTTTATAAATGCGTAGTAAGAACGGTAAATAAGCGCGTATGCATCAAGAAGGAAGAGTTTATTTTTATTCATTTTGCAGTCTAAAAACGGTTTAAGAAAATGTAAAGTTACGAATATTTGTTGCTATGAGGATAATTATTTTTACTTTTGTACGTCAAATTGTCTTATAATGGATCAAAGTGAGGTGATAAAGGATTTTCTGCAGGAGGAGTTATTCCTTTTTGAAGATTATTTAAATGTATCTACGAAAAGCGATAATCCCCGTTTATCTGAGATGATTACCTACGTGTTCAATACCAACGGAAAGCGGCTTCGCCCTACTTTGGTTTTACTCACCGCGAAAGCGTGTGGCAGGATCATCCCCGAAACCTATCACGGTGCCGTTACCGTGGAGCTATTGCACACTGCCACTTTGGTACACGACGACGTGATTGATAAGTCGGATATCCGGCGTGGACGCCGATCGGTGAATGCCGTTTACGATAATACCCAAGCCGTACTAATTGGCGATTACCTGCTATCGACTGCCTTAGCTGAAAGCGTGAAAACAAGAAATCTAGAAATTATACGAATTATTTCGGAGCTTGGAAAAAACCTCGCAGAGGGTGAGTTGAATCAATTTTCACTCGCTAACGAAGTGATTATAGATGAGGATGCATATTTCGATGTTATCGATAAAAAAACAGCATCACTTATGCGTGCAAGCATCGCGATAGGTGCCCTCACCGGTGGAGCTGAAAAGGAATTGGTTACCCGGCTCACGCACATGGGGAGCATATTAGGTGTCTGTTTTCAGATCCGGGATGATATTTTCGATTATTTTCAAGCCGATGTCGGCAAACCTACCGGAAATGACATCAAAGAGGGAAAAATTACACTACCACTCATTCACGCGTTGCGTCAGGCACCTGAATCGCTTTCTACAGAAATGCTCCAACTGATCCGATCTAAGGCGTATACCGATGATGATATCGAGGATCTGCTTCTATTCGCGAAGGAACAGGGTGGGGTAGCGTATGCATTCGAGAAAATGGACCGTCTCTTAGCAGAAGGGGAGGAACTCATCTCGAACCTTCCTTTTGATGAGAGCATTAAGGTGTTGATGCGCTTGTTTTTATCTTATCTTCGTGATCGTTCCTATTAATTGTTCCTCATGCTCTTTGGGGCACGATTCACTTCTAATAAAGAAATACCACCCCATGAAACCATGAAGTGGTACTCGTAATAGTTAATCATTCACGCTTAGTGAATTTCAATCATCTTCGCTTCCGCTGCCTTTTCCTCTTTCATCGTGGGTATTTCTACTGATAATACTCCATTTTCAACTTTTGCCGATATTTTGTCTTTCTCAACATTGTCGGGTAAGAGCATCGTGCGTTTAAATTGAGAGTAAGAGAATTCCCGCCTTAGGTATGCTCCCTTTTTGTCCTTTTCCTCATTTTCAGTTTTCTTTTCAAAGGTGATTGCCAAATTGTTGTTATCATCCAATCTTACCACGCAATCTTCCTTCGTCATGCCGGGAGCTGCTACCTCGACGGTGAAGCCATTTTCGTTTTGTTGGATATTCACGGCTGGAACGGAACGTGTGCTCTGCTCCATCCATTCGTTACCAAAAAAGTCATTAAAAATACTGGGTAACCAGCTGTTCGTGCGTCTAATAATTGCCATAATATATCCTTTCTTTAATTTGTAATACTTTGCTTTCAGCCTTAAATGGGCAAAGGATGTGCCGATACAAAAAAACCCTCTTTTTCAAGAGGGTTTGTGACAAAATGGCTTAATTAAAGCAGTTTTATCAAAAATACATGACAAAACGGCACTGTTTTAGCGTAGGTTATTCTAAAATAGTATAATCCCTTTTCCCAAAATGGGTATTACCATACCGGTCAGTGGCACGTACTTCGATGGTATGCTCCCCGGGGGGAAGATCTAACCGGATTGTCCCGCTCCAGAGGTGGGAACTCGTCACTGGGTTCGATGGCCTGCGGCCGGGTAGGAGCTCTTCGGTAAAGTCCCATTCCATTAATTTCACCCAATAATTAGGATCGATGCCTGGGGTGTAACGCATCGTGCGCCACTCTTCATTACCAATCCTGTATTCTACCTTATCGCCGCGTCCGCCCATGAAGAAATTAACCACGATTTGAGACGTTGTTCTTCCTTTGTGGGGCACAACCTTGGGCGCGTATATATTCATCTGGTAGTCGCTCTCTCTGCCGGCTACCTGATAATTCACGTCGTAGCTATTCCCGTTGATATTCAGAAACGCGTAACCTTGAGGTGTTCCATCGCGCATCGTAGCATCCGGGAGTCCATTTTCGTTATGTTTCCCTGAATACCAATCGCCCGACGTGGTACCCACGTTGTATTCATGCAGCGGTTTATGGCCCTTCCAGCCGTTAACCTCCGTGTATTCAATCTGTTGCTGTAGATGAGTGTGTGCAGACATAATTAGCACATTTTCATAATCTTTCAACAAGTCGAATACACGTTGCCGGTCTTCCAGCCGGTACGAATTGCCCGAGTCGTCTTTCATTTGGATATGTTGTGACAATACGATCAATTTATCGTTAGGAACATGTTTCAGGTTGTTTTCAAGAAACAGGAGTTGATCCTCTCGATATCCTCCCCAGTATCCTTTGCCATCGCGAGGATCAGGGTAGAGGATGTTGTCAAGAATAATAAAATGGGCATCGCCATAGTTAAACGCGTAATTCGCGCTTCCAAAATTCAGTTCGAACGATTCGTCCGACAACTCGTCGCTAGATGCATCATAATTCATATCATGATTCCCCATCACGTTATACCAAGGGAGTTGTAAGTGCTTCATCCGTTCTTTGTATATAGGAAGAAGATCCAAATTATCGCCCACGATATCCCCCAGGCTAATTCCGAACATTGTTTTATCTGTTTTTTTCACGTCGTGTACGATTTTACGGGTAAAATAGTCCAGATCTTGAATAGAGTAGGGTTGGGGGTCACCAAAAATTACCACGGTAAAGTTGTTCGATTCCCTCTGTTTATAGAGTGGGAAATTCACTGATTTTGGTAGCTTTCCCGTTGGAGGGACTCCCTTGTAGGTGAATGAATCAGGCGACCCTTCCGGTTTATGATGATAATAGAAAAGCGGAATAAAGTGTTCGTCAACCGGAGTCATATAGCCACTAGGTTTTATAACGAACAACGTGTTGCCCTCATCTACCGCTATGGAATAATACCCTTTATCATCAGTGAGAACCACATCGCTGCCATTCGATACGGCCACGTTAGCTATTCCAGCCTCTCTACGTTCTTTTTTACCGTTCCTATTGGCATCGTCAAACACGTATCCCGTTGCTACCTGTTGAGAGTAGATAGCAATGCTGCTAACGAGCAGGAACAGAATGAGTAAGTTTTTCTTCATTTAGGTTTATTATTTTAAAGATGAAACACGAATGAAATTGCAAATATAGTCCTGTGTTCCCTTAAAAAGATTACGAAATGATTAAGATGCAGTTTGTTTATCTTCTCAATAACGTAATGTTGCCCTTTCATTAATATCCGCCTCATTATCCACCGGTACCAGCGTGAATCCCCACTGATAGTCGCGGTTGGCGGGCAAGCTGTACTCCGGTAGGGGACGTGCGCCCCAGCTATTGTAGCCCGCTACACCTTGCTGTTTCATATCAATGCAAACTTCTACAAAGTCTCGAGGAGTTATATCGTTGATATGTGTCTGTCGCGGGAGACGGTTTTTTGCTTTTTCCATAGAGCGGTTCGCGATCTCCTCACTGTTGAAATTATTCCACTGGTAAGGCTTATGTGTCGCTTCTTCCGAATCGAAGTCTTCTACGCTGTTTCTTAACGAGTTAAAACCTATTGTTTCGTCAGCTACTATCAATAAACCGTTGTTCTCTCCCGTGAGAGCTACCCAGCGTGTGTCGCTTCTATGTCCGTTTTCTTGCGGTCGAGAGTAGGGGTAGTACATGGCTTCAGCGGTAGTTTCGTAGAGTCCCACTTTCGATCCTGATGCTCTATCTATATAGTTTTCACCGGGGCCTCGACCAAAATACTGTACATTATTCATCGAGACAGGCAGACGGAAACGGACGCCTATACGAGGCACGTTAAGCGACGATGATGCTTTCCGGGCAGCAGACACCTCCGGCGAGAAAGTAGCGGTTAGCGTCGCCTCTGAAGCGGCTATACGCTCCTCTTCCATATCGGTTGATAAAAACTCCACGTCAGCACGTACTATTCCTGAAGGATGAATAGAGTATTTCACCGTGTATATGTTCCCCGCGGCAAGCAGGTAAGTAACTTCCACCACGGTTTTCTCCCCTTCGCTATACGTTTTCGACTCCGTGACGTTAAAGTTTTTACTCGACTCTTTCCATACCTGTAATCTGCTTGGCATACCATTTCCGTAATCATTATCGTTAGGTCCGCGCCAGAAATTGGGCTGAATGCCAAATCCTTTGTCGAAATACTCTCTTCCATTCACTTTGTAGGAGGTGACCACGCCGCTTGACTCGTCGAATATAAAGCTCACGTGCGGCGATGAGACCTCTACGGTTTTACCGCTGCGTGCCACCTTCAGTTCAGGGTAGTTTTGTTGGGCAACGTATGCTTCCTTAGGAACACCGATGGGCAGTTTATGTTGTTCGATTGCTACCAAGTGTCCAGCAGGTACTAATCCATTTGCATTTTTTTGAACAGCTTGAAAATTAACGAAATACTCCTGTCCGGGTTTAGGTTTAATACCGAATGGTGGGAGAGTTATCTCGGTCGATTCTTGCGCTTGCAGCTCGATAGCGAGCGTTCCACCGGTAATTTTCTTCCCGTTTTCGGTGATATTATACGTGAAGATATAGTTTTCAGTATCAGTGAAATAGTAGCGATTGGTTATCTTGAAAACTCCGCTTTCTATGTCCACCGGTTCGAAAGCAAAGTTCTGGTGTACATATTTCACTTCGGCCATAGAGGGGTGCAATTCACGATTTGGACCAACAAGTCCATCACACACGAAGTTGCCATCGCTGGGCATATCTTCTCCAAAATCGCCACCGTACTTGTAAAACATGCGTCCTTCATCGTCGTACGCTTCCAGGCCATGCTCTACCCATTCCCAAATATAACCGCCTTGCAGGTTAGGGTATTTATATATTGCTTCCCATTGTATATCGAGGTTTCCGTTCGAGTTGCCCATGGCGTGGGAGTACTCCGAGGGTATAACCGGCCTGTCTGATCCCTTCTTGCCAATTTCTTCTAACCACGCGGCACTAGGATATTGTGGCACGTAGAAATCAGTATTAAGATCCCATAGTGCACGCTCGTAATTAACCGGTCGATTCATGAAGTTTCGCTCCTGGTCCTTTAAGAACTTGTAGGTATGGAAAAAGTTAATCCCGTTTCCAGCTTCGTTTCCAAGCGACCAAATGGCGATTGAGGGGTGATTTTTGTTTCGCTCGAACATATTCACCGTGCGATCCATATGAGCTTGCTCCCATTCGGGGTGCCTCGACGGTGAATGGTCGCCGTAATAAAGCCCGTGCGACTCGATATTTGCTTCGTCGTAAACGTATAATCCAATTTCATTGCATAGCTCGTAAAACCTTCTCGATTGAGGGTAGTGAGCCAACCGAACGGTATTGATGTTATGCAGCTTCATCAGCTCAAAATCTTTTTTCATCAACTCTTCAGGCACATAGTGACCTGTTTTAGGGTTCGTTTCATGAATATTTACCCCTTTGAGTTTTATGGGTTGGCCGTTTACCAGGAATAGGCGATCGATTCTTTCTCCTGTTTGAACCGGTTTAATTTCAAATCGACGAAAACCAACGGGGTAGGGGACTACCTCTCCGGATTCCTCTCCTTCTTTTTTCACGGTAATTAAGAGCTGATATAGATTAGG
>LSQX01168105.1_pt1 | contig 14986 bp, 16 predicted proteins | sample 654561 | NCBI WGS metagenome assembly LSQX01 (sample SAMN04489861, study PRJNA283612) | anaerobic digester metagenome | isolation source: 4 biogas reactors fed with cattle manure at either 37C or 55C with and... | place: Denmark: Kongens Lyngby | collected 2014 | reverse complement strand
AATTATTTTGTCAAAGACAAAATAACGCATATAAGGGAAAAAAATAATAGAACGGTTTTTATATTTTGAGGTGTTCTATTATTTTTTTCGTTTATATGTGTTGACGAATTGTATGCATTACAATTCGTATAATTCCCAAGAAAGCTCCCTCTGTGAACTCCGTGCCTCCTCTGTGGCTCCGTGGTTTCAATTGTAGCCTCCTTTGTGGTTCCGTGGTTTTTAGGAGTCTTTATTCAAATTTTGCAATTACAGTTTTTTTAGTTTTAACCTTTTGTTCCAATTCCACCTCAATTTTGGCATCCAAGGGTAGATATACATCAAGTCTGGAGCCAAATTTTATAAGTCCAAACTCATTGCCTTGCGTAATTTCTTGATTTTCAGACGCATTACACACAATTCTGCGAGCTACGGCACCAGCAATTTGTTTTACTAAAATATCACCTTTTGGATTCGAAATCACTATGGAATGACTTTCGTTCAGAGTAGAAGATTTTGGCAACCATGCCACTAAAAATCTACCCGGATTATATTTTTTATAAACTATTTTTCCAGAGATAGGGGCGTAATTAACATGAACATTTAGTGGCGACATAAAGATGGAAATTTGCTTTCGCATATCCTTAAAATATTCATTTTCCATGGTCTCTTCAATGACCACAACTTTGCCATCAGCGGGTGAATAGATAGCGTTTTCGTCAATTATAATATCTCTATTGGGTATTCGGAAAAAGCGAATTGACAAAAACAAAAAAGTAGCTATGGAAGCATAAAGTAAGGCAGAAAAATAGGGATTGAAATTGATATAGAAATGCACAATCAAAGCCAATATTACGGCTACTTTTAACGATATTAAAGATATTAAATAACCCTCTTTGTGAATCTTCATATTCAAATAAGATTAATTAGTTTTAGATAAATGAAAATAAATATTGATGCAAAAAATATGGAGTCGAATCTATCTAAAATTCCACCATGTCCGGGGAGAATTTTTCCCGAGTCTTTAACTTTATAAACCCTCTTGATTAGTGATTCAGATAAATCTCCATATGTTGCCGAAACTATTATTAGAATTATAAAAAACAGAGCTTCAATATTGCTCATAAATTCAAATCTCATATTGAGGTAAATACCTGCTGCTAAGGCAAATAGCACTCCTCCAAAGAAACCCTCCCACGATTTTTTTGGCGAAAGACGCTCAAATAATCTATGCTTCCCAAAACTTATTCCTGTGAGGTAAGCACCAGAGTCATAAACCCAAATTATAATGAAAATTGATAGTAGAAAAACACCATTGCTCACAGCACGAAACTCGATATTATTAATGTGATTCAACAATGCCATTGGAACTGCCAAATATAAAATCGACATCAATATTTTAGAAATATTGCTAATTGCCCTTGTATGATTTTGGTACATCGCCACAATGAACAAAAGAGGCAAATTGAGTAAAACTAAATATTTCATTTCGCTCATTTCAGGAAGGAAAATCCCGATACTTAAGCCTACGTATGTCAAGATGGAAAATACAATTCCTATGGAAACCCACAAGTTTCGTTTGTCGGCTCTGACAACAATTCTTAGTGCTTCGTATGTTCCCACTGCTACCACAAATAGCATTAAAATGGCAAAAGCCAAGGGGTGAACTAAAATTGATGCTATCATTAAGATAACGAAAATTAGTCCTGTTAAGCTTCTGACTATAAGTGTTTTAAGCGACATATCTAAGGAAAAGAGTGATTTTAAGGTTTTTATTAAAATGTGTATTTCTAAGAATTATTGTTTGCGCCGGATAGCTGTTTGTGTTATTTTTCAATATAGTGCTAAGTGCCTCTTTTTCAGTCCTTTTAGCCTGAGTAGATAGTGCAATAAGCACAATGTGATTGAAGTGGTTTTGGATATTCTCCAAATTTGTAGAACTTGTGGAAATTACAATAGCTCCAGTTTCTGCCACCATGGCATCAACGGGCATAACAAAATAGTCGTAGGGTGATGAAATCAATGTTTTGTCGAAGGAGCTTACATTGCAAGCTTTAAGCACTTCGCCTAAATCGCTGTTGTTACAAAATATGGAGCTCAATTTTTTGTCGTGAAAAAAGTGTGTAATTTTTTCTACAAGCTCTTTTCCATTTTGACAAAGGATAAACTCACCTCCATTTTTTTGAAATTTTTCGGCAAAAACCAAGTCAGGAAAGTCAATTTTTGTCTTTTCCCTATCTATTTTTAGTTCATATTTTTCGGGCAATAGCTCTTCATCTTTGGCGATTAGAGCTTCGCGAATGGTCTTTAGAACTTTTTCTTTTGCCGATGCTGATTCCATATTTATAGATTTATTCCTCTGTGTTATTGTCTGATTCAGAGGGGTTTATCTTGTTTTCTTCTGTTTTATCTTCATCTTTGTTATCTATAAAAGCACTATCTTGATAGTTTCTTTTACCAAATATACTTTCCACATCTTCACGGAAAATAACCTCTTTTTCAAGGAGCATTTGTGCCAATTTTTCCAAATTATCTTTTTGTTCTATAATAATCTCTTTGGCACGATTATACGATTTTTCTACTAATTCATGAACTTCTTTGTCAATAATTCTGGCAGTTTCATCACTATACGGTTTTTGGAACGAGTATTCATTTTGTCCAGAAGAGTCGAAATAGCTAACATTTCCAATTTTCTCATTCATTCCAAAATACTTCACTATGGCATGTGCTTGCTTGCTGACTCTCTCCAAGTCGTTGAGAGCTCCTGTGGAAACCTTTCCGAAGAAAATGTCTTCGGAGGCTCTTCCTCCAAGGGTTGCCGTCATTTCGTCGTACATCTGTTCAAAGGTGGTAATTTGTCTCTCTTCGGGCAAATACCAAGCGGCACCCAAAGATTTTCCTCGTGGCACTATTGTAACTTTAACCAAAGGCGAGGCGTGCTCCAAAAGCCAGCTAACAGTGGCGTGTCCAGCTTCGTGGTATGCTATAACACGTTTCTCTTGCGGAGAGATAATTTTTGTTCTTCGCTCAAGTCCACCCACAATTCTGTCGATGGCATCGAGGAAATCTTGTTTATCAATTTCAGATTTAGCTTTTCGAGCAGCTATCAATGCGGCTTCATTACAGACGTTGGCAATATCGGCACCTGAAAATCCAGGAGTTTGTCTGGCAAAAAATTCCGAATCGAAATCTTGGGCAAGTTTTAAACCTCTAATATGTACCTTGAAAATATCTCTTCTCTCTTCCACGTCGGGCAGTTCCACATGAATTTGTCTATCGAAACGACCAGCACGCATCAGAGCTTTGTCCAAAATATCGGCACGGTTTGTAGCTGCAAGAATTATCACACCATTGTTGGTAGAAAATCCGTCCATCTCGGTCAGCAGTGCGTTAAGGGTGTTTTCTCTTTCATCGTTGGACCCCGAAAAAGCGTTTTTACCTCTGGCTCTACCAATGGCATCAATTTCATCAATGAAAATAATTGCAGGAGCCTTCTCTTTGGCGGTTTTGAATAGATCTCTAACGCGCGATGCTCCAACACCTACAAACATTTCCACAAAATCGGATCCGGAGATGGTGAAAAAAGGCACTTTGGCTTCGCCGGCAACAGCTTTCGCCAGCAAAGTTTTCCCCGTTCCGGGAGGTCCTACCAAAAGAACACCTTTGGGAATTTTTCCACCTAAGTCGGTATATTTTTTTGGACTTTTCAAAAAGTCAACAATCTCTTCAATTTCCTCTTTGGCACCCTCAAGTCCAGCCACATCATCAAAGCTAACATTAACTCCGCCTGAATCTTTATCGAAAACTTGTGCTCTCGATTTTCCAAAATTAAACATCTGCGAAGCACCGCCGCCACTACCTCTCGACATGGAACGCATAATGAAAATCCAAATTCCTATGATTACCACAAAGGGTAAAATTGAGATTAAAATATCCAATCCCCAATCCTTAGAATTGTCGTAGGAGACAATCAGATGCTTGAAATTGCGTACAATTTCCTGTTTCTCTTCTTCAGTCTTACCAATCGTGTCTTGCGACAAAATAAAGTCTTGAGTTTTTTCTAAATTACTATTGAAGGTTTCGATGGAGCCTATTGTGTTGAAATAGTGAGGTCCGTCGCTAGCCTTGCCCGACTTGGAATTTATAAAATTTTCGTACTTATCTTTATGCTTTAAAAGACTATCTTTTTTTAAGTAAATTTGTGCTTGTTCCTTTTTTCGAACAATTACAATCTTATCCACATGTTGGTTTATAACTAATGTATTTAGGTCGTTGGAGTTCACCTCCGTCATCTCTGGTTCGCTTTTCCAGAAGTAGCTAGCAATGAACAAAAAAGCTATTATAGCATAAATCCAGTAAAAATTAAAAGTTGCTTTTTTGTTTTTATTTGGTTTATTAGGCTTGAGTTTCATACAATATTTTAGTCTCTAATTAGTTAATCTTTTTAATGTTTGCATCTGCCCACAATTGCTCTAGTTTATAGAATTCTCGTGTTTCGGGAAGAAAAATGTGAACGATGGTATCGAAATAGTCAATTAAAATCCACTCCATATTTGCTTTACCTTCAACATTAATGGGTCTGAGACCACTAAGTTTTTTTATTGAAAAAACAATTTCTTCAGTAATAGAATCGGCTTGAATGTTAGACTGGGCAGTACATAGGATAAAAGTGTCAAAAAGCGAATTGGGAACACCGCCAAGCTCTATCAAGGTGATGTCCTCGCCATTTTTAGCTTTTATAGCATCTATTATCAATTCTGAAATGTTTAGTTCTGAAATCTCAGTTTTTTCTTTTTTCTCCCTTGGCATACTCAATATTTTTTGCAAAGGTAAGTATTTTTACATTAATTATATAGGCATTCACATTTTTTGACATTCTAAATTGTCAGAAATAATTAACATTTGTTTTTGTTTTGATTTTTTCGAGAAATAAAATAAATTTGGTCTATTCCTTTGTGTATTAGTAAGATAGTAGCAATGTTTAATTGTTTCATTGCTTTTTTTGTTAAAAACTGCATAAAAAGCTGATTTCGCCTTTCAGAAGTTGTATTTTATAAGGATAATATGAACATATGTTTTTAATTAATAAAATTGATGAATTGGTGTCCACAAGTAAGCATTTGGAGATGCTTGTCAAAACACATATGCAAAATGGAGGAAATGTAGCCAATATCGAAAATTTTATTCCAGAATATTACACTATTCAAAGCTGTTATCAAAAATCTGGTCGTGGTACAGCTTCTAATATTTGGCGAAGTGAGTATGGAAAAAATGCTCTCTTTAGTTTTATTATGTACCCACAAATATCGGCAGTTGAGCAATTTATGCTCACAAAGCTTATATCTTTGGGAATAATGGATGCTCTTAAAAACTATGTTCCCAAAACTGATAATCTGAAAATTAAGTGGCCCAACGATATCTATTATTGCAATAAAAAACTGGGTGGAATTTTGATGGAAAATTCAATTATAGGTAATAAATTGAGGTATAGTATTGTTGGAGTTGGAATAAATGTCAATCAAAATACTTTTCTAAAAAGCTTGCCCAACCCAACATCTATTAGTCTAATAACAGAGCTTATAAATGATGTGGATGAATTGATTATACAAATCCTAAATGCTGTAAAAAAACGACAAATAATTGCAGAAAGTACTGTTTCTACTGTTTTTGACGAAGATTACTTAAATATGCTCTATAATTATAAGTGTAGTCAAAGATTTGTGATAGATAAAAAGATTGTGGAAGCTGTTATTCATGGCGTAAATGAATATGGAATGTTGCAACTTTTAATGGATGATTACAGCCTTAAAGAGTATAGTTTTAAAGAGCTGAAATTTATAATTCCTGAGTAAATGTATTTGAAAGTAGGTGCATTCTTTTTAACCACAAAGACGCAAAGAAGCCACCAAGAACACGGAGGAGTTGCCAATGCCAAATAATATTTTTTGTCTCCGACAAAAAACACATAGTATATAGATAAAGCTGTGATTTCAATATAGAATTATTTTGTCTAAGACAAAATAATATCGAGTGTGATGAAATAATAGAACACAACTATATTTTACCAATAGTTCTATTATTTTATCACCATCGATATTAGCGAATTGTATTCAATACAATTCGTATAATTCCCAAGAAAGCTCCCTCTGTGAACTCCGTGCCTCCTCTGTGGCTCCGTGGTTTCAAAAAAATCACCCAAGATTTTTTATGAACCATAAACAAATAATGCCCTACATCGCTTCGCAACTCTGTTTTAGTCTGTCCATAATTTGGTCGGCAAAATTTTGTAAAGGTTTTTTTACCATTCCAGCCATAAATATTGGTACATCAATATCTATTTCGTTGTAAACCTGACATTGATTTCCGCCTTTGTCATCAATATAACAACTCAATCTTAAATTTATGGGCTTGTCTGCCGAAGCACTGTATTCCACAAAATTATTGGGAATTTTACTGCTAACAACAAGTGTTATTTTAGCCATTCCATCAATCTCAAAACTGCATTCATCTTCGGTAGATTGCCAGTTTTTCACCTGACTTGGCAATATTTTTCCAAAATTATTCAAATTTGAAATATATTGAAATACAAGCTCGTCGCTTCTTTCTATATCTACTTTTTTACTCTCTATTTTCATCTATTTCTATTCAAATTTTTCACTCCATTCGCTGGGCGAGTTTTTCCATTCTTTAAGAGTTTCCAGTTCTTCATCTTTAATGTAGTTGTTCTCAAGAGCAGCCTCTAAAAGTTCAGAATATTTTGTAATTGTGTGAAGCTCAACTTTTTCATTTTCAAAAGCTTCTAAGGCTCTTGGAAGTTCGTAGGTGAAAATTGCTGTCATTCCCAACACATTACAACCAGCTTTTCTAAGCTCATTTACAGCTTTCAGACTACTTCCACCAGTAGAAATAAGGTCTTCGATAACCACCACCGACTGACCAGCTTTTATTTCGCCTTCAATTAAATTTGTAAGCCCATGTTTTTTAGCTTCGCTTCTAACATAAACAAAAGGTTTGTTCATCTCTTGGGCAACCAAAACGCCTTGAGCAATGGCTCCAGTGGCAACACCAGCTATAACATCGGGATTTCCAAATTTCTCTTTTATTATTTTAACAAATTCATCTCTAATAAAATTTCGCACCTCAGGATAAGACAAAGTCTTACGGTTGTCGCAGTATATAGGAGATTTTAATCCAGATGCCCATGTAAAAGGATTTGATGGATTCAATTTTATTGCTTTAATTTGCAAAAGATTAATGGCACATTGATGACTTGTTTGCATAGTTTGAATTTTATGAATTTTGAGAAGCAAATATATAAAGTTTTTTTCAACAATCGTTGTATAATTATAACAAACGATATAAATCATATTGTGCCAAAGTCTGGAGACCACTATTTGCAGTACGAAAATGAAGATGAATTTAAGCAAACTGTCTTAGATTTTCAGAAGCATACAATCAGTAGTTTAGATATGTATGTTTACACCGAAGGTGATGCTTGGGATTTGATGAAGATTTTGTTTAAAATTTACCTCCATGTGCCAGCATCGGGTGGCGTAGTGCGAAATGAGAAAGAAGAAGTTCTGCTTATTTATAGATTTAATAAATGGGATTTGCCCAAAGGACATGTGGAAAAAGATGAGTCGTTTTACGATGCAGCAAAACGTGAAGTGATAGAGGAAACTGGGGTTAAAAATCTTGAAATATTAAGTCATCTAAACTCCACTTTTCATGTTTATAAGAAGGATGACAATTTTTGTATTAAAGAAAATCAGTGGTTCGAAATGGAGTGTTTCGACTCTGACGAGCTTGTGCCGCAGGCGTCAGAAGCCATTGAGCAAGCAAAATGGTTTAAAGTAGATGAGCTAAATAGCGTCCTTTTTAAGATGTATCCCTCTCTGAAAGAGTTGTTGAAAAAATATTTAGGAATAAGATAGTATCTTAGTTTTTGATCTTCCTTTTATATCCCTCAGAGCCAGGTATTTCAAGGGGTTGTGGTCTGTAATCTTCCATAAAATATTGATATAGAAATCTTGAAAGTTCTCCGCTGGGATCGGGGGAGGGGTAGAGTAGAATTTCGCCCTTTTCGTCTAATAAAATATTTAGTGGAAGAGACTGAATTCCATACTCTTTTATCCATTGATAATTATTTCCAAAACTGAGTATTTCCCAGTCAAATTGGGGACGACTGTTTATAAAGTGAAAAAGTTTCACGCTATTGGCATCTAAAGAAATGCTCACAAAATTGATTTTTCCTTCAAAGTCTTTTCTCAATTTCTGAATTGCAAACATCTCCTTCACACAGTCGAGACAATCGGTGGTGAAAAGGTGTATAAAAAGCGGTTTGCCACGATATTTATCCAAAAAAACTGTGTCGCCTTTTGTGGTATAAGCTATATTAATTTCTGGTTTATAACCGCTTTCTAATTTAGCCAAATCCAAAATCATATTTTTGGCAATAATTTTATGTTCTGGGAATTTTGAGTTTTGTTCAATATGATAGATATATTTTAAAATATTGCTCTTGTTAAAATGTTGTGTTTTGTATAGTTCAGCAAGATTTTTTAGCAGAACGAGTTCACGAATTTGTTCATTTACCAAAATTGGATCTTTACCCAAAAAGTCTTCCAGTTCAAAATAGTCAAAACGCTCATTTATAAGTTCATACAATCTTTCTTTGGGGATTTTAGAATTTGGACTTTGAATATATCTTTTGAAAAAATCGTCAAAAAACTGCATATAAGCAATGTTGTTGTAATAAATTTCGTGTCCAGTAAAGAATTTGTCATAAAGCCTTTCTGTCATTTTGGAGTACATTATTTTCTCCACTTGTGCAACTTTATACCTCTTATAAATGTTGAAATAATTATTGTCGTACGACTTGAAATTTTCATTTATAATATTCACTAAGGAATCATAAACAGTGTAATCACGGGCAAATACAAGTCTGTTAAATCTCTGTTCTTGACCCAAAAAAGTTTCAATAAATTCTTCCAATTGCACCAAAGCACCCATAAGCTGAATGCCTTTTGGCTCAACAATTTCTATCCAAAGTGGCACTTCATGTATGGAAATTTCCAATGGATTTTGATAGATAGTGTCAACGCTAAGTTCCAATAAATAGTTTTTGTGGGGTTCCAATATAATTTCTCCCGAAAGAAAATTTATGGAAAAAAAGAGCAAGCTTGGATATCTAAGATTTAAGCTGAAGTCAAAATTCCCCTTATCGTCGATTATAGATGAGTGAATTAAATTCTTTTTCTTGCTCAATAAGTCATCATAAGTTTCAATTCTAAGCTCTTTTCCTGCGGCAAAATTGGCACTACCTCTAATATTTATTTGTGCATCAACGCCCAAAAATAGAGTGCTGAACAGGAAAAATAGGAGAATGTTTTTTGAAACTTTAGCCATAATCTGTTTGACTTAAAACGCTGTTTTTAGCTCTTTTATTGCGACTTTAATAAGTTGTCAGCAACTATTTTCGGAACAAAACTGCTAATATTGCCGCTGTTTTTATAAATATCTCTAACTATGGTTGAGGTTATAAAAGTGTGTTCGGGCAAGGTTAAGAAAAATACAGTTTCTATATCGTGGAGAAGTTTTTTATTGCTTTGTGCCAAGCTTCTTTCAAATTCAAAGTCTGCCGATGTACGTAAGCCACGGAGTATATATTTAGCTCCTTTTTCTTGGCAATAATCCACGGTTAAACCACCAAATGTTTCCACTTTCACTTTTTTTTCATTTTTAAAAACTTCTTCAATAAGCTCAATTCTTTTATCGAGGCTAAAGAGTGAGTTTTTGGAGCTGTTAACGCCAATTGCTATGATTATTTCATCAAAAAGGTCCAGTGATCTTTCAATTACAGATTGATGTCCCAAGGTAATTGGGTCGAAAGAGCCGGGGAAAACTGCTATTTTTTTCATTGTCAAAAACTTTTTGCTAAGTTACAAATTTAATTGTTTTCTCTTATTTTTTTTATTTTCGTTTTCACAAACAGTAAAAAGTTATATCTTTGTTGCAAACTTAAGAATTAATAATAAAAAACATTTATAGATATGAAATTTGATCCAGCTAGTAGCATCCAAGATTTGATGCAATTTGGTGAGTTTGGCGATGTAAACCCATCGGTAACCGACTCTGCAACCTACACATTTATGAAAGCCGACACCATGACGGGCACTTTTAAAGGCGAAACAGAAGGTTGTTTTTTATATTCTCGTCATTGGAATCCCAGTAATAAATATTTAGCCGATGCCTTGGCAGCGATGGAAGGCACAGAGGCAGCATGGGTAACAGCTTCGGGAATGGCAGCCATTACATGTGCTATTTTGCAAATTTGTAGTTCGGGAGACCATATTATTTCAAGTGTAACAACTTATGGTGGAACTTATGCTTTTATGAAAAATTATCTTACAAAATTTAATATAGATGTAACATTCTTAAATATTACAGATTTGGAGGCAGTGAAAGCAGCAGTTAGACCCAATACAAAAATGATTTACACCGAAACTATGACAAATCCATTGTTGCAAATTTCGGATCTTCCAGAATTGTCCAAAATTTCAAAGGCAAATGGTTTGAAATTGGTTGTTGATAACACTTTTACTCCTATGATTGTTTCGCCCGCTATTCTTGGTGCTGATATAGTAGTTTATAGTATGACAAAATTCATAAATGGTAAAAATGATACCGTTGGTGGTGCTATTTGTGCATCATTGGATTTTGTAAATTCATTGGCAGATGTTAATGATGGTACAGCAATGCTTTTAGGACCAGTTTTGGACCCTTTCCGCTCGTCAAGTATTCTGAAAAATCTTCATACACTGCATATCAGAATGAAGCAACATAGCTACAATGCAATGTATTTAGCAAATAAATTTAAAGAAACTGGACTGAAATTCAACTACCCAGGATTGCCAGAACACAAAGGTTATGACCTGCTTACAAGCATGATGAACAAAGAGTATGGCTATGGTGGAATGATTTCCATTGATATGGAAACTGCCGAAAAAGCCAACGAGCTTATGGAGCGTATGCAAGAAGCAGGAATTGGATATTTGGCTGTAAGTTTGGGATACTTCAAAACGCTATTTAGCAACTCAGGTAAGTCAACTTCATCAGAGGTTCCAGAAGATGTACAAAGAGAAATGGGTATGTCGGAAGGACTTGTTAGATTTTCAGTGGGCTTAGATAATGATATCGAGCGTACATTTGAAAAAATAAAAGCTTGTTTGAAAGATATGAATATCTTATAGAAAAAAAATCACAAATAAAAAAAACGGTGGCATTTGCCACCGTTTTTTACTTAATTATATATGCTTATTCTTTTATAAGTTTTCTAGTCTCTTTAGAAGTTCCATTATCTATTTCTAGAATGTACATTCCTTTTACAACTCCATTTAGGTCGATGCTATAATACATTTCATTAGTATTCTCTTCAAAAACTTTTCTTCCGCTGATGTCGAAAACTCTAATGGTTCTGTTTTCAGCTTTTTCGAAGGATGCTCTAAACACTCCCGTAGAAGGATTGGGGTATATGTACATATTTTGTACTTCAGCTTCATTTATTGAGGTTTCGTAAGCAAATTTCAAATCGTCAATAAGTGCATATGTGTCTGCAGTACCAGTATATCCAGCTGATGCAATGATTATATTCATTAAGTCTGGGTTGTCATCACTTAGGTAATTAATTTCAGCAGTAAACATTGTGTAGTCGCTGTGTGTGCCAGTATATACCAATGAAACATCTCCTATGGTATCTACTCCAGAAACTGCATTTTCTTTTGTAAGGATACAATATATTAGAAGTGAGTCTGGTCCTTGGGGTAAATATTTAAACCAGCCAGTTAAAGCCTTTGGTCTATCTTGAAAGGGAATACCGCCATCTAATTTAGGCGAAAAGCTTGAAATGTCAACATCTACGTTTCCTAAGGTTAAAACTCCGGGAACAGTAAAAGATGCAACTTCAGAATTATCCAATCTCACGGCTTTATCACCATCATGTGCATCATCAGAAGATGATAATAAACTAATGGAAATAGGGAAAAATCCTAGATCTATTTCAGCTGTTGATGTCCAGCCATCCAACTCTTCACCTGTCCAGTTTTCAAAGCTTCCATTGGGAATTTGTGTTTGCCCAAAACTGTATGTTATAGTAAAAACTAAGGGCAAAAAAAGGTAAATAATTTTTTTCATAGTGAATCTTTTTAGTTAATAAAATTTCTTTTTTAGGATATTTAAAACAAATATGTCTTGCAAATATATTAAAAAAAGACAAACAATACAAAAATTCCATTTTTTTTTTATTTCTGACAATAGTTTTGTACTTTAGCCCTTTAAATCATCTTTATGAAAATTAATAAACGAAAAATCGCGATGTATTCAATGCAATTGATAATTTCATCTTTTGCAATACTTATAAGCACTTGGTTAATACCTGGGGTTGAAATTTCTGAACCGAAATTTTTCAATGCTCTACTTGTAGCAATTGTAATTGCAGTTCTTAACACTTTTTTAAAACCTGTACTTATAATGCTTACAATTAAAGTTACAATTTTGAGTTTTGGAATTTTCCTACTTATTATAAATGCTTTTATCATACTTCTAACCAGCGAATTTATTGGAGTATTTGTAATAAATAGCTTCTGGACAGCAATAGTTTTCAGTGTAATATTATCTATTGTTACATTCCTATTAGAAACTTTTGGTAGGATTAAAATTATAAAATACAAGAATTAAATTCAATATAAATTATGAATAGTAAGGAAATAAGCGACAAAAAAGAGATGATAGACACCATTAATGAATGCGATGTGTGTACAATTGGATTTTGCGACGGCGATATTCCTTATGTTTTACCTTTTAATTTTGCCTTTGACGAAAATGAAGATATTCTGTATATTCACTCTGGTCCTGGCGGTCGAAAAGAAAATATTATTGCCAAAAACAACAATGTTTGCGTTGCTTTTAGCCATAAACACAAAATTTACTTCCAAAACGAAAATGTAGCTTGTAGCTGGGGGATGCTGTTCAAAAGTGTTTTACTATGGGGAAAAATTGTCGAAGTTGACAATATTGATGAAAAAATTAGATTGATGAATTTGATAATGAAAAAATACTCTCGTAGATCCGATTTTTCATATAGCAATCCTGCAATAAATAATGTTAAACTTTTTAAAATCAAAGTTGACAAAATAAGTGGCAAAAAAAGAGGCTATTAGATGTATTTCCATCTGTTATTAACAAATCAGTGCAACTTTTTGCTATAAAAACTTGTCTTATTTACAGAAAATTACTGTCGATTTCGTTTATTAATGATTTTTTTATACTTTTGGGTTACAAAATGAGAAGTCTGGAAAAGAAATTATGTTAAATATTAAAACAAATACTACAATATTACTGTTAGTTATTAGCTCGTGTCTATTCGGTCAAATTCCCACAAAATTCACCGGTGATGAAAACTTTGTTCAAAATTCAGAACTTTTAGATTCACTTCTTTTTGATGGAATTAAACTTGCAAAAATCGACACATTTGAATTTAGCTTTGTTCCTCCAAAACAATATCTAAAAATAAATGCACAAACATTTATAAACTATCAAACATCATCTTTCATTCAGGTTTCGGAAATGAAAAGAGTTGTTTATATGCTAGCTACTCAAAATATAAATGCTCAAACGCTGGAGCCTCAAGGGGTTAGATTTGTGAAAAAAGAAAATGTTATAACATACAACAATAATGAAGCTATTTTGGTGTATGTTGAAAATGAAATTGAGGGTAATACTTTTGAACGTATGATGCTTTTTACTGGAGACTATACGCGTACCATTTGGCTTTCGGCTTCATACCCCAAGGAACTAAGTGAGTCCATACATAAAATGCTATACGACAGTTTGTTGAGTGTCAAATTTTAATATAAGTAATATGATAAGAAATTTACTTTTTAAAATTATTCTGTTTTTCTTATTTAGCATTATGCTAATGGGTTTGAACGCCCAACAAATTGTCAGCAATCAGATTTTTTATCGTACATATCAGCAAAATATGTGGGAAGAGGGCGAGGCATACACCATTGATTTCAATTTCGACCTTTTTAATATTACACAATCTGGAAATAATTCTCTTGGTGATATATCTAGTTTTTTGGGTGGTCAATTTGGAGCTTTGATTAATATAGACTGGTGGTTGCTTTTTGCATCGCATATAGCATATAATGGGTTTAATGGTGGAGAAGTTGATATTCAGTATCCAGTAAAAATTGATTTAGAATTTCCTGATAATCAAGAGTTTAATCAGGGTGATATTGTTACTATACATTCCCATTATGACGTGTTGGATGGCTGGCTTATGAATACCCGATTCCCGGTAGAAGGGATTTTTGAATTTGGCTTTGATTTTGGTTTTGGCGTTGATGCCAATGCTACAATTTGCTTCTTCGACTGCTTTGATTTGCCAATTATGAATTATGAAATTCCAGCTGAGTCGCACAATATTATAGATATAAATACATTTACAGGCATTGCCCACTATCCTTGTATTGTCAATAATCAATTGCAGATTTGCGAAACGCAGGTTTTGCCAATAGTTTTTGAAAACCTTGCTGGTATCGGACTTAGTGGCACCATATCTATACCCTATGTTGAAACAGAAGCATATATCGACCCCAACACTAAAATATTACACGCATACGGCGATAGTGCTTATATGAATTTGGAGTTAAACATTATTCAATTTCTAATGGCACTTTCTGGACCCGGCTCTGGGGTTTATGAGGTTTTGAGTAATTTACAAGGTCAAATTGAGCTAGGAGCAGGAATAAACCTCAATTATAACCTATTGGATATTATTTTTAGTGTTAAAAATTATTTGGTACAAGATTTTAAATTTGACCCTACAATTTGGACAAAGGTGAGTTTCCCCGTAGCGGTTGAATATACCGAAACAGACCCACAAAACAACCACGAAGTGGTCAGAGAAGGATTTGCAAGCACCATATTTTTTGCCGTTGACAATGAC
>LSQX01176557.1_pt1 | contig 14987 bp, 11 predicted proteins | sample 654561 | NCBI WGS metagenome assembly LSQX01 (sample SAMN04489861, study PRJNA283612) | anaerobic digester metagenome | isolation source: 4 biogas reactors fed with cattle manure at either 37C or 55C with and... | place: Denmark: Kongens Lyngby | collected 2014 | reverse complement strand
GCGCGGAGGGGGCGGAGGCCCTGCGGCCGGAATGACGTATGGCGCCGGAGGCGGGGGAGGCTCGTCCTACCTGAACACCGGGTACGGGAGCATGAAACAGGAAGTGACTGGAAATCCCTATGTAAACTACGCCACTCCTTATGTGAAAATATGGAGAATGTATTAATCAAGCAAGAGGCTGCCGTTTTTTAAAAAACGGCAGCCTCTTGCTTTGTCAAGGCGTAATTTTTAAGGATTACCCTTTCATCCGAGCGTACGTACAGCCCAGCTACCTCCACAGCCCCCTGTTTCCCTCCCTTGCCTCCCTGTACAAAGAGGCGAAGACCCTGCTGTACTTCACATTGGGCGGTATCGTGAGGAGCCCGGCGTATCCCTCCTCCACCATGCGTGCGTTCAGCATTTCCCCATCCTTCCACACGTAGGCGAGGACCCGCCCATACCTGTCTGTCCGCTCGGCGTCGAACTCAAGGAGCACCCGGTCGCCCTTTTTGACCAGCGACCGCATGCGCTTCGAGGAAAGCTTTCCCATGGCGATAATGTCATCCACCCGAATGTCCCCCTCGCGAGCCTGGAGGTCGGCCCTGCTGTTCTTCCTTGATTCTGGCGTGTCGATGCCTATGAGCCGGACGGAGGTATCTCCGAGGTGGGGGAAATCCACCCGTATGGTGTCCCCGTCCACCACGCGAATGACGCTCACCTCGACCGTATCGCCGGAAGGCATGAGTGAGAAGGCCGTCCCGGCAGGTATGAGGCAAAGACCCGCCAGGAGAATAACGGCAAATATTCGGGCGGTTATTTTATGAGACCTTGTTTTTTTATTCATCGGAAATTCCTCCATTTAGAATTTTTTTAAGATATATCGGCAGATATATCATATAATCTACAACTTAGTATATCACCTTAGATATTTTTTGGCAATACATTTTGAATTCCGGTGTCTGCAGATAATGCCCTCCGGAAATTTGGCAGGAAAAAGAAAAAAGTATTGTTTTTCGGGAACCTTTTCAGCTATCCTTTAAAAAGACTGTGGGGGCGCCTGGTTTCGACGGTAGGCGGGCGCCGGAGACAGCAGGCGGGGCAGCGCCCACCCAGCGGCGCACAAGCTACAAACGCCAATACCGAACTCGCTGCGGCATAAGCCGCGGGCCGCACGGACCTTTCCCGTTTATCCGCGCACAAGCCCTCGCAAAACGGGGCGTATTTCCCCGGGAAAATCCCGGAAATCCAGACGCCCGGAGAAGGGTTTTTCGTTCGCCATTCCCTTTTCCGACCGGCCTTTCCATACTCCGGCATGCCCGGAGGCAAAAAAAGCGGACTAAGCCTGTAGAAATCTCCGGAATACCGTATATCGGACAGGGGTTCGATTCCCCTCGCCTCCACCAATCAATTTTCCCGCGTTGTTGACGCGGAGGTGTGCAACAGCCTGTTCGGACAGGGCAGGAATGAGTTTGCCACATACTGCCGGGAGAGGATTTTGTTTTGGCAAAAGCGAACGGTTTCAGCAGCGGCGGGGATATCCCCGTGAAAAACATCGTTTGTGTGGAACGGAAGCCTGGCCGTAGGCGTAAAGGGGAAAAGCCCGGCAGGGGAGTCTCCGGGAAAAGAGACGGAAAACATGCCGGAAAAAGAGGAAGGCTCTCCCCCCGCAAGTTTCGCGTGATTGAGGATATGCTGAGCGAAGAGGAGAATGAGTATCTCCCGGACTGAAATTATCGGCGGAAGGGGAGTGGGTCTTATGTGCACCGGAGTGGTGGTCCACAAAGCGGACGGTTCTGTCGCCGAGTGCGATACTCAGGGACAGCTTGCCGCAGAGCTGGGCGGCGAGTCTTTTCTTGTGTTCCTGAATATAGCCGGCGCGTACGAGCCGGATGTGTGCCTGTGCCCCGTGGATACGAAGGCTACAGCGGAAAGAGCCGGGTATGTTTTTTATCCCGTGTGTTCTTATATTTCAGACGGTGAACCGGATGTTTTCAACGAGCACTTTGTACGCGCTTCTTTTGGGGGCGACAGGTGATGGGTTCCGTAATAGCATGTTCCAGGAGCGATATCGAGAACAAGGGCTTCACGTCACGCATTTCCGGAAACTGGGTGGCGGTGTCTATTTTTTCCTCCGGAGACAGCCCCGCCCGTGTGGCGTCGAACGGACGGTGTATGGGGATATTCCCCTTCCGGTTCGATGATATAGATACTGTGGCGGAAGGCGTGCCGCTTCAGATATTCGACAGGGAGCTGGCAGGGGAAATTCTCGATACAGTGGACGAGTGGAGAGAAAAGGCCGATACAATCGTTGTCCAGTGCGACGCCGGGGTGAGCCGTTCCATGGGTCTGGCCGCAGGAATATGCAAACACCTCGGAATACCCGATGATTATTTTTTTGCACACGGAGTGCCCAACATGCTTGTTTACAGGACCGTGCTCCAGGAATCATTCAGGAGAAAATACAACGAGCGGAAAATAGAAAAATAGGAACCGGGGGATTTTTTCTTCCCCGGTTTCTTTTTTCAGTCGTATTCTTCGCCGTCTGTTTCAATTGGCATTTTATCGGGAGGTTTTGAGAGGATTTCGCACATGGACTCCACGTCATCCCTTCCCCTCATGGATTTGTCGGCCTCGAAAATGACCTTCACCGCCTCCCCGCGCCCGGAGCTGAAATAATCCTCGTAATGGATGACCGCGCTTTCAATAAAGCCGCCGCCAACTCGTTCGACGCCGCGAAAGTCAAGCACCGGCAAACAGCCGTTGTCTCCGCACCAGAGGACGAATTTTGCCACAAGCACACCAAGGGCCGACCCGGAAAGTTCCTTTCCAAGCAGTCCGAGGAGCACGGTCTTGTACCGCGGTCTTTCGTCTGCGGCCTCAATACGGGCGGAACCTGCATCCTTATCCCCTGTACACCGCAAAGCATTATCCCCTTTCACATGCAAAAAAAGCCATCAAGACAATGATACCTGTATATGGAACGGCGAAACAACATTTGTGCAAAAAAAATGGTTTAATGACAAAAACGCCAGATATACTACTATATGGTCATTTTGCCCTGTCAAATCCAAATATTTTTTATGAGAGGTGCCGGCTCATGGCAGATAATGTTATAGATGATGAGACTCGGGAAGAAATAGAAAAGGCGCTTGAAGATATGGATAACAGGCTGGAAAAAGTTATCAATACAGCCGAATTTGTAAAAAAAACAAGGCTGGAAAGAGAGAAAAACTTTTCCGGTGAATCTCCAAATGAAAAAGCAAGGAACAGAATCATAACGGAAAACCACATGAGCCTGCTCAGCGAGCTCAGGACAAACGTTCTTTTTGATATAGTTCATAATCCTGACCTGTCGGCTGACAGTGAGCTCGCAAAAAAACTGAACCGGGCTTCCAGGTTCGTATGGGAAGAATTTTCACTGTTGCACGAGGAAAAAAACAAAAGAGAACCTTTAAAAGATAAACCTGTCCAGGGAAAAAAGGGACCGGAAAATCCCGATATAAATAATTCGCCAGGCTTGGGGGAGATTGTAAATAATCTCTTCAAGGGGGAGTTGTGGGGTCCCGAACCGACCGGTGAAACCGGCGGTTCAAATTCGGAACCCGGCGAAAACGCCGGGGATATATCTGCCCGCGAGATAGCTGAAACGGTAAATTTTATTGAAGGGATTCAAAAAAATACCGGGAGCAATTACAGAAGGTTTGCCAAAACACAGGATGGCGAGGAGGATTTCAGAAATATCAAGGAAATAGACTCAGCCATCGACCATGCCGCCGAAGAGGCCGGAATAAAGAGGGAAAGACCGGACATTGCGACCATGGCGGCCATGTCTGTGGGGATAGGAACAGGCGTGTCACACAACGGACGATACGAGGTAACTCCTTTTGGCGGCACAGACAGGGGGTACAGCCTCAACAGCATTCACATTACACCGTCGCTGGGATTGAAAAAATATATCCCGGAGCCCAACATTACAGCCGAGGAGGACAGACAGCTGCGGGAGGAATATGATGTCGCCTCTCTCAAGGAGCGGGTCAGAAATATCATGCTCGGCTACAGGATAGACGAGTATTCCCGGATAGCCGGAAACACCGATTCCCGCACGGCGATGATACATGCCTCCGAAAACATGGTTCGCGCAGCCAACGACCTTGTTATATCCAGCCAACTCTTTAATATCATCAGCTCTCCGAACCCCGAGCACCGTGTCTGGGCGCAGAAAATAATGATGGAAGTGTTCGAGGACGCCGCCAACGAGTTTGAGTATCATGCAAACAACCTTATAGACCGTCTCGACCCGGCCATTCTTGAAAAAAAAGCCCGCGACAGGGAGAAATACGCGAAGGAGATGGAGGCTCTCGGGAAACAGGGGATACAGCAGGTCACAGACCCGTCAAACATGTTCGCCATTTTCGTCCTGATGAACTTCTGTCCTGTTTTTGCAGTCGGGCTTCTCGTCCCCATGCTTCTTCCCAACCTCGTGTCCTGGGGAACACACCGGATGGCCGAACATGCGTCCTTCGCGGCGAAAGATGAGGCATCCCTTCGAACCCAGGAGAAATCATCGGTCATGTCGGCGAAGATTATGGGAAATGCCCTTATAGCGAAAATCGTTCCCATAATGGGGTGCGACGCTTCCCCGGAGGAGCTCACACGGTTCATAGAATCAATCAAGGACGAGTTGAAAAAATACGGAGGAGAACTTCAGGGGCAGATAGCAAAAGGTCTTGATGAGGTATCAAAAATGACAGGCGACGGAAAAACCATAGTTCCGGGAAGCGCTGCCGCCGGGAAAGTCGAAGAGATATTCAGGATAATTTCCGAAAGAGCTGTTTCGACCATGCTGGAAATCAACGAGAACGGCGAGACCGGTGCTATTGTCGAGCGCGTAAAAGCCGTCGGGGATATTGCAAAACTGACAAAAAGCGCGGATTTTTTTACTCTCTACGATAACCCTGATACCGGTATCTGTGGCCTGAAACTCAGAGAAAAAGATAAAATGTTCACGTCAGAATCGGCCTACTCGAAAAAACTGACGGAATCCCATGTCAGGGATGCCGAGAGCTTCATCGAGGATATCAACCAGATTTTGACCTTTGGTACTGTGACGAGCGAGACCTACGGAAAAAGGCTTGAAATAAGCGCAAGGTCCTCAACCAATAAGAATTTCAGGGAAAAAGTCGCCGAAGCAAAGAAAAAGCTTGAAACAGAAAACAAAAAAAGAGACGAATTTCTGAGGAAACGTTCTCCTTTCTACATGGACCTGAAAGAAAAAAGAAAAAAAAGAGGGGAGAATCCCCTGAATATCGCAAAAAGAACAAAAGACAGAAAAATACTTTCTTCCAGGACCATAAGAGAATATGGGTTCTCCATGCAGAAAACCCACTCTGAAATCCTCGGCGTAATGCTGAGCCTCCAGAAGGACGGGACAAAACTGGACTCTAATTCTCCTCTTCACTATACGAAATACGGCTATTCAAGAAATAAAAAGGGTGTCCGGGTAGGAAAATCTGTCGATATAAAAGCCCCTACCCTTTACTCTGCCGTGATGAGCGTCAGCGGTGCAATTCAGAAATCTGCTGTAAGCGAGAAGGAGATAGAGAAAAACCTGAATAGAAAAATAAAAGAACTCAACCGAGAGAAGACAGAGCTAAAAAAACTGGCCGATATTTTTAAAATTGATGAGGATGAGCTGATTGTCGGCATTAATACTATTTTCAGCAAAGAGATATCCCCCGAGGAACGAATTGAAAAAATAGAACCCTTTGTGAAAAATCTCGAACACGAGATTAAAAAATTGGAAGAGGGGCAGCGGGATGATGAAGGAGGGGTTTATCTTGAAAAGCTGAAAGACCTGAAGGAAAAAATGGAGGATTTTCAAAAAACACTTGCAGGCAATGAAAAAAATGAAAATAGTACTGTTTCACCGGATGACGATATAGCCGCTTCCGCTCAGGAAATCAGGAGGGCCCTTCTCGGGTATTCCGAACAGCTTGAGAAGGATATACAAATGGAAATCGACAGAATGGTGAGCGAGAAATCGAGAAGGGATGACCTCATCGTAGCGTTCGCCTCCGATATGTCCATGAGGATAGTTCCCCAGGAGGCCTGGGGAGCCATATATTCCCTGGACACCAAATTTCTTGATGCCAAAGAGATAAATTCCAGAACAGAGAAGGAAATACTTGAAAGACACCAGGAGTTTTTAAAAGGCTTTAAAAATGAGGATACTGAAAATATTGAAAAAATAAAAGGCATCAAGTCCGCAATAGAGCTTGCCGGAGAAAAACTCCACGAGGCGAACAAACTGTCCCTTGCGGCTTTTGTGCTCAGCAAGCAGGTCCATACCGAACAGGCAGCCAGGGCGGCGCGGGGAGAGGGTGGGCCTGAGCATGCCACCCTTACGGAAAAGATGGCTCTTTCCACGATAAGCGGTTTTTTAATACAGGCCAGTATCCTTGAAAAAGAGGCAGCCCCTGTGATGGCAAGGGGAATAATGGAAATCAGGGATATGGATAATCTTGCTCGCAGCGAAGGAAAAGGACAGCTGTCCTCGTTTCTTTCAGACATGAGCTCCATGCTTAAGAATTGTGTCGAAAGCTCCACCAGGTATACCGGAGGAAAGCTTCTCGGCGAAAGGATTGCCGAAGCCAGCGATAGTCTTGGATATAACATAAGGGACATGGTGAGCGAATATGCGGGCATGATTCCGGTGAATCCCGGTGAAGAGGCGGAGGCGGGCACGGGCACGAAAGGCGCTCTTCTCAGGGCCATTGATTCGGAAGAATTAAGTGGAAGAGTGTCCTTCAACGGTCCTTTCAACAGCAAGGTTGACTCCATAGCCAGGAACGCGGAGTCGTCGTCGGAAGTTTGGGAAGTTCAAAGCAACAGGAAACATTACGAAAATGCACTGGACGAAATGAACAAGCTGCAGGATATGCAGAGAAAAAGCGACCTTTTCTTAAACGAGGAATTCAGAAGCCTGTCGCTCGTCGGCAATGGTCCAGAGCAGGAAAAGAAGCTTGACAGGATGATGTCGACGCTGACGGCGTGGTGCAACAACACGGCGGTAAGCGGGCTTCTGGCGAATCTCCTGGGGACTCACCTGGATGCCGATGTGGCAGAGGCGGAAAGAAATATATCACGAAAACCGCACGACATAAAAAAGAGCAGGGATAATGAAAAGGAAAAAAGCGGAATCATAGCGCAAATGATGGAAGGAATATACACGGGAATTACCGGCATGTTTGAAAAAAAGGAAAGTCCCGTCATTGAAGACCGGGAAAAAAGCGCAGGCCAAGAGAAAGAAAATGTGCCGGAAATATTCGGATTCGGCCTGTAGCCGACGAGTAGAAGAGGAGTCCTGATTGCCATGACAGACACGATTGTGATAGTGGAATCTCCGACAAAGGCGAAATCCATACAGGGGTACCTTGGAAGCGGATATGTCGTCAAAGCCTCCATGGGACACGTGGCGGACCTGCCGGCGAAACTTCCCAAGGGGGCAAAGAGCGTAGGGGTCACTGTAAAGTCCTCCAATCCGCCCGATGTGGTGTTTCCTTACGGCATGCCGGTGCTTGACGGCAAGAAACAGCTTGTGCAGAACCTGAAAAAGCTGTGTTCCGGAAAAAAAGTATTCCTCGCCACAGACCCCGACCGTGAGGGGGAGGCCATATCATGGTGTCTGTATAACCTCCTCAAGGGCTCGGCAAAGGAAATGAAGAGGGTGACGTTCGATGCCATAACGCCGGAGGGGATAAAAAAGGGCATGGCGAAGCCAAGGGATATAGACAAGTGGCTCGTGGCAGCCCAGCTCGGAAGGCGCTCCCTCGACAGGCTGTTCGGATATGGACTGTCCATACTCGTGTCCAACGCCCTCGGTGTGGACAGGCTCTCGGTTGGAAGAGTACAGACCGCCGTCCTCTCCATGATTGTGGACAGGGAGAGGGAAATCCAGGGGTTCAAGCCGGAGCCCAGGTATACGGTTATCCTTGACGACGGACTCGGGAACAAATACAGGAGCAAAACGTTCGAGAGAAAAGAGGACGCCGAAAAGGTGCTTGATACGGTAAAAGGCTTCATGGCCGCGGGGCGGCTTGCCGTCCAGGAGGTGAAGCGGGAGACGAAAAAAGAGTCGCCGCTTCCTCCTTTCAAGACGAGCACCATGCAGCAGCTGGCCGCAAAGATGTTCGGATGGTCTCCAACAAAGACCATGAAGGTGGCGCAGGACCTTTTTGAGGATAAACATTTAATTACATACCATCGGTCGGACTCCATCCGTGTCGAGGACGAGACCCGCGAGGCACAGAAAAAGTTCGCCATGTCCGTGTGGCCCGACCTGGTTCCGGACAAGCCGAACATCTACAGGAACGCCGGCGGCGCCCAGGACGCCCATGAATGCATCCACCCCAACTACCTCGACTCCGCCCATTCCCCGGACTCGGTCAAGGCGAAGCTTTCCGGCGAACAGTTCGACCTGTACAGGATTATATGGGGAAGGTTCCACGGTTCCATGTCGAAACCGGCCCTTTGGGATACAATCACCGTCAGGGTGGGAGAGAAGGGAGGAAATAAGCCAATTCTTGGACTTCAGGGGAAAAACATTGTATTCGAAGGATGGAGAAAACTCGACGTCACGGCGCCCAAGGCACAGGACAAGCCTGTTTTCGGCAATCCGTCCACGGGAAACGGGGTCACGGGAAAAGCCGGGATAGACATGTCGTTCACGAAACCCCCGGTGCCGTACAATACCCCCGAGCTCCTGAAGGATATGGAGAAAAACGGGGTGGGACGTCCGGCCACAGCCGCCACCGCCGTAGATACGCTTTTTTCTCGCCGGTACGTGGTGGAAGGAAGCGGGAAGAAGATGGAATCCACGCCCATGGGACGGGCTGTCGTCGACTGGGCGGGCGAGGTCTGCCCTGAACTCCGGGACGTCAAATATACCTCGCGCATGGAAGAGGAGCTGGACAGGGTGTCGGAGGGAAAGGACAACTGGAAGCGGGTCGTAGCTGATTTTCATGATTCCGTGCTGCTTCCGTCCGTGGAGAAGGGCAGGGAAGTGGCCGGAGGGACAAAATACAGGCTCCAGGAAAAAGACAGGCCGAAATTTCCCGCAAAGAGCGCAAAGAACTATAGCGGAAAATCATACGGGAACAAAAAGAGTTACAGCGGATACAAAAAAAGCAAGGCGCCGGTTTCGAACGGGAAAAAGAGTCCGCAGAAATACAAGAGCAGTGCGGAAATAGGAATTTGACATTCGAAAGTGATTCAACAAGCTTTGTCAAAAGAAGTCCCCCGTTCTCCCGGACGGGGGATGAATTTTGTCAATCTCTTGTTAAGCAAAACCTTCCCCTGTTAAGGTTGTTTCGTGTATTAATTTGTAGAATCCATACCTAACCAACGGTATGTTGGAAAATAATTTTCTTTAAGGGGAGGATAAAAAGTGAGCGACAAAAAGGGCAGGATAATCGTCGTTACATCCGGAAAAGGCGGGGTGGGGAAATCCTCCGTCACCGGGAACCTGGGGGCAGCTCTGGCTTTTTCCGGGAAAAGCGTAATAATCGCCGACATGGACATGGGGCTCCGGAATATGGATATTATCCTCAACGCTGAAAAAGAGATAGTTTTCAACATAGTGGACGTTGTCCAGAACGTATGCCGGGTCGACCAGGCCCTCGTCACCTCGGCACTGACGCCGAACCTGCGCCTGCTCCCTGCATCACAGCTGAAGGACAAGGATTACCTCAGGGACGGGGATGTCTACGCTGTCATGGAGCTCCTTGGAGAGATGGCCGACTATGTTCTCATAGACTGTCCCGCCGGCATAGAGTCGGGATTCAGGTATTCAGTCGGAGGGGCGGACGAAGTGTTGCTTGTGGTCAATCCCGAGATATCTTCCCTGAGAGATTCTGACAGGGTGATTGAGCTCATCCAGGACATGGGGAAGGACATGCCGGTCAGTCTCGTGATAAACAGGTTCAGGGAAGACCTGTCCGAAAGCGGAATACAGCTCCCGGTAAGGGATGTGACTGAAATCCTTCCGGCAAACCTTGTTGGTGTAATCCCGGAGACCGACGGGATATGCCGGGACCTGAGAAAAGGCACGTTCAGCCTCTCCTCCGGGGGCGTCAGCGGCCTGTTCATGGATATGGCGAGAAGGTTTGACGGAGAGGATGTCCCCATGAGGCTGTCCTGCGAAGAAAAAGCGGGAGGGGGAGCTTTCATCGCGGCAGTCAGGTCCCTGAAGAAGATTTTCTCCGCCGCTGCGTGTTGAGGACGAGCCATGTATGTCATGTCATTTTTAAAATCTATATTGACAGGCGGAGGAAGACAAGGGGCGGGAAGTGCGGAACTTGCAAAGAGAAGGCTGCTTGTGGATTCATGGCGGCACACGTTCTGCCGTGTGGAAAAAAACCTGGTGGCGGCAGTCTCCGAAGCTCTTTCCGGCATGGAAGAGGTCGATGCCGCATCCTTTGAGATTTACCCGGGAGGGAGACGGGACGAAATCCGGGTCGTGGCGAATGTTAAGATATCGGCTTCCTTCCTTGTGCCGAAGACAGCGGTCCCGACACAGAAAACGGCTCAAAAACCGGGCGGAACACGGGGGGAAAAAAACCCCGCCTGAAAAGGCGGGGTTTCCTCACATCATTTCCGGAAATACGATTCCGGCGAAATCATCATCGCCGACCGTTCCGTTTTCCGAATCAAAAAATCCGGTCACGGAACCTTCTGTTTTTCGAAGGGCAATTTTCCCCGCCGAGTCGAAATATTCTTCCTTGGAAGCCCTTATCATTCCGTTGATGTATTCTTTTCCGAACAGGTCCTCGTGCCAGGGTTTCCCCCAGACCGCTCCCAAAAAAAATACGGCCATGTCATCCTGCTGTTCGTCAGAATGCCTGTAGGATGATATAACACACTCCGGACGGTCGAAATATTCGAGGTACTGTTTTCTCATTGCTCGTATAATATCCTGTGCTGAAACACCGTATCCTTCCATTTCTTCAAGAATCCTGACAATTACATTGTGAAGGAAATCCACCCTGCGGTCTGAACAGCAGTTCGGTTCTCCGCGCATCCCTTCGATTTCAGAACACATGGAGAAAAACTTGGCGGTTTTTTCTATAATTCCGTCATAAATCCGTATCCCGGTCTCATTGTCCTCTTCATCTCTTACGACAGAAGGTTCACCGCATGGCATAAGCAGTTCCGGGTGGTCGATTGCAAACAGGAGAGCCTTCTCCCTCGTTCCGGCCATCGGGTAGGTGCGTCTCGAAAACTCCGGGATAAGACGCCTCGGATTGTTCTCGGCTCTGTACTCCTCGTCAAAGAGAGCTTCTATCCATTCCCTGTGGTTTTCAAGTATTTTCACATCGAAGGGAAACCATCCCGTAGTATGGATTATCAGGCTGGCAAGTCTTGAGGATGTCCATCTGGTGAGTGCGTCGAAGTATTCCTCCTTCAGCTCTTCGTTTTCAACAAGGAAGGAATAAATATCCCCGCGCGTCTGTTCGGGAGCTCCAGGCATCGACACGAGAGGATATGCGACGAATTTAAGACAGTAACGCGTGGCATTGTCCACGTCGACCTCGTATACAGCCCTGGCCTCCCTTTCCTTCAGTCCCTTGAAAAAATCCGTTTTTTTCCAGCCTTCATAAAACGGCCCGAACCTTGAAATCCTGTCGAGCATGTACTCCCGCATAAATTTTTCGAAAGAGCCCATGTCGTCGTCCATGATTTCCCTGGCCGCATATGCCGTGAAGGCTATGGGAGGGATATGTCCGTCAAGATAGTGGCTCATGAACAGGGTGCTGTCAGGAATGCTGTTTCCATTTTCTTTTATATATTGTATGTTTTCAGCCAGGAGACGCGCCGCCGTAACTCCCTCTGCGCCAACACCTCCGCCGAACCTGAAAGAGTGCCATGTCGTCCTGGGCGCATTGAGGAACCACGGTGTCCTGAGCCCCGGGCAATTCAGCACGTCATAGTTTTCCGTGTATTTTTCGGGTATTGCTCCGTTCTCCGCGCATTCACAGGCCAGAGACCACATGTCAGGCGTGTTTTTAAACTGTGATTCGCTGGAAATGGACATGGAAAAAGACTCCGCGACCTTTTCTTTTGAAAAAGAGCCCGACGAAGGAGTCGATGCCAGGAGAAGGTCTGTTATGTCAAGTCCTTCGCAGTGCCAGTTTCTTTTTACAGGCCAGTTTTTATGACAAACCTCCCATTTTCTCTCGAACTGCGAGGCATTTTTTCTGTAATAATCCATAAAAAGCTTTTTTAAATTTTTATTCAGCCGGGGGACAGTTCTTTCGAACACCTCCGGATTTCTTATACGAAGATAGTGAAGGGCCATCCCGAGGTTTTTGTACATGGAAAGAACTCTCTTGTCCGCGCTGTCTTTACCCTTGGTTCCAGATGCGGGGGCAAGCTTGTTCCTGTTTACATCCATGGTGAAAACCTTTTTAAAAAGCTCTTCGAAAGAAACGGATTCTTCCGGGCCGTCTACCGGAAAAAGAGACTCCCAGTCGCCGGCAATTTTTTGCACCCACACGGAGAATCTTTCCATATCCGTATCCTGAAAAAGAACTTCCCTTATAAAATCTCTTTTGAGCTCCCTGTCGCGTATTTCATCCAGTTTGAAATCCATTTTTAAAAGGGCAGGAAATATTTTGAGGATGTCCCGCACCGTCCTGCCCCGTATCTTGTTATATAATGTCCTGAGCCTGTCTTCCGCAGTTTTTGAAAATTCACCTGTCATGACAATTTTTCTCCCGTCAAAAAGAAAGTTTGAAAACACGTTTCGGGAAATGGGAACGCAAGAGGTGTTTTTTTGTTACATTAAAAACTGACCCGAACCCAAAATGTCATTTACAACGGGTATTTCTCTTTTTTGACCGTTCCGGCCTTCTTCCTTCTGTACGGTTTTGTCGATGCCGGGTATCATCACCTCTGGGTACTGTATGTTCAAGCCCTCTGAAATAACCATTATTTCAGTCTCCTGCCTGTGCCCGTCATTGACAGCCTGGTGTTTGTATAAATTCCCGTCTCCGCTGATAATGCTGTATTCATTGAGGTATTTATCGACTTCGTCCCCGGACAGACCGGGTTCCATGGCCATTATGACGTTGATTCTTTTGAGCTTGTTCATATCGCATGCGTCGATGACGCATATGCCGCTTTTGTCGTCATATTTTTTGTTTCTTATTTTTGTGACGGTCTGGGGCACTGGACGGTCCTCTCCATCGCTCCTTGTCGATATCGGATAAATGGTTTTCCAGAGAAACGCTCTGAACTGGTCGTTAAGTTGCAGGTCTTTTTCCGGGCGGTACTTTTTTAATTCCTCCTCGGGGAGTACGGGGGGAAATATTTTGTATGCGACATCGAAAAAGTTCATGGAATTCAACTTGTCCATAGCTTTTGCCGTCCATCTTTCGAAATAAATTTCCTTTTCCTCGTCGGTCATTCCAAATAAGTCCAGAAGCGTCAAAACAGCTTGTGTCTTATCGGCATATAAAAACCTGTCGGCTGCCCGGGAGAGTTCAATCAGCTCCTCCCTTTTGCTGTTGATGAAGGACCGCTCAAGTTCATACCTTTTATTTCTGTATCCGGCTTCTTCTTTCTCCTCCAGTTCTTTTTGCAGATAATTATCATCATTGTCAAGTATTATTCTTTCTTTTCTTTTTTTCTCAAGTTCCAGCTTGTCATTCATGAACATCTGGTAGATTTCCCTCGGGTTGCTTTTTTCAAAAAACAATTCGAAACGTATTTTAAGCTCTTTAGGAAAAAGGTCGGGCGCTTTCTTGAATGCCATTTGAAGATTTCTGAACATGAAAACAGCTCTTTGAGTGTTCCGTGTCATGGTGTCGTAAAAAACATCGCTTCCGCTGACGGCTCCTATGATATATACGTCAGTCGTTTCGCCCCTGTCAAGTTTCATCTCTATAAGACCATGTACCGGGAAAAAGTTATTGTTTTCTGCCCCGAATGTGGCACGCACTTTCTCGTCTCTCTGTTCATAAGGAAAATTCTTGTCAACAGGGTGGTATATTAGTTTCCATAATGTTGATTCCTCGTCGAATACGTCCATATCTCTTATGATGACAAATTCATTCGTAATCTCCGAGCCGGAGCCGTCTTCGCTTTTCTTCACCTTCAGTCCGATGAAGGCCCCGCTTCGGCCGTCATAAACACGGCTGTCGTCAAGGGTATAGGTTTTGTTCTTTTTTTTCTCCTCTATTATCTGAAGCCTTTCTAAAAAATTGTTTTTTCTGTCAAGGGAGTTGTATGCGGTTTTTATGGCTTCCTTGACATCGTCCCTTTCTACCGGAATGGGGATAATGTCGGACATCTTGAATTTTTTGTAAATGTCTGTATATGTATTATCATTCAATTTTTCGCGTATAGGTGGACAGGCAAACTGGCTGAGGCGGAAGAACTCTTTTATATCCTTCCGTACAAGGCTTCTCGCCCTTTCAAGTTCAGCTTTGTCTTCTTCCGTAAGCTCCCTGTTCTGTTCCTGCTCATATTTCAGGCATATAGGAATGTATTTTGCTTTCAAATACTTCCACCAAAAATCATCAACTTTTCTTCGCAATATATATTTCTCGAAATACTCGACATATTTCCAAAAGGACTGAGGATATTCCGCCTCCGGAATGATTTCCGAAGGAAGATGTTCCTCTTGTGCTTTTTTATCGTTCATGTTTGCGTTTTCGCTCATTTTTTACACTCTCCTTGCATGAGTAGAAACTGTTTTTTTACAAACCCGTTTATATATTTAAATTATATTTGCGTTTTTCCTCAAATGGCTTTTTTCCTTAGGAACGCAAGGAATTGCTCAATGGTCAAAGCATGGGGAGGTCCATGATGATGCTGTCGGCGGGAACACCTGTAAGCACGGTATCCCCCCTTTTTTCATCCTTATGGTGAAAGCGCTCGTTTTCAAGCCGTGCAAGCTGTTTTTCAGCGAGAGCTTTCCCTTCCTCTCCAAGCTCATAGATATCCCC
>LSQX01209855.1_pt1 | contig 14990 bp, 12 predicted proteins | sample 654561 | NCBI WGS metagenome assembly LSQX01 (sample SAMN04489861, study PRJNA283612) | anaerobic digester metagenome | isolation source: 4 biogas reactors fed with cattle manure at either 37C or 55C with and... | place: Denmark: Kongens Lyngby | collected 2014 | reverse complement strand
AAACGCGAATAGTGTATTGCAAAGATGACAGGCGCAGCGGGAAACACACGGAAACCAAGTTTGACTTCCTTGGCTACACCTTTTCTTTTACCACACTTTATTACAAATGTGATAAAATAATACCAAATAGTAATAAACATAAGAGGGGATGGTCTGGTGTTTGATTATCTAATGTCACCCGAGCAGCTAGAGCTGCGTGATGAGACCCGGGATCTTATCAAGTCACTGTCCCGGGAGTATATTCTGGATATGGATGCTGAGAAAATCAAGTATCCCAAAGAATTCATGATGGAAGCCGGGAAACGGAACCTTATCGGTATTAGGGTACCGAAAGAGTACGGCGGACGCGGAGGCCAATGGCAGGACGACATTATTGTAGCCGAGGAAATCTGTGTGCCGGGCTACATTTTTGGTTGTACCTGGGGTGTGACCGGAGATGTGGTAACGGAAGCCTTAGTTCATTTTGGAACGGAAGAGCAGAAGAAGAAGTATCTGCCGCCCATTTGTAAAGGGGAAAAGTATGCAGCTGAATGTCTGACGGAACCCCGGGGAGGCTCAGATTTTTACGGGGCTACCACGATTGCCCGGCGTGATGGTGATGATTTTATTCTTAATGGACAGAAGCGCTTTATTGTGGGCGGAGAAGGGGCCGACTATTTTCTGGTATATGCCAAAACTGATCCAGGAGCACCTGCCAATAAGTCCATGACCTGTTTTATAGTGGAAAGAGACATGGGAGTTCAAACTGAATATATCTACAATCTGATGGGTTCCCGTGGAGGCGGCACTGCTCGGGTAGTTTTCGAGGATGTGAGAGTGCCTAAAGAAAATGTTATTGGGGAAGTCAACGGTGCGGGAAGAGTGTTTAACCAGATGATGATCCCGGAACGATTTGGAACCGCAGCCATGACCATTGGGGCAGCCCGTCCCGCCCTGGAGATCGCCACGGATTACAGTACCAAGCGCAAAGCCTTTGGCACCGAGATCAAGAACTTCCAGGCTGTCAGTTTTAAGGTGGCGGAAATGGTCACCAAACTGGACAGTGCCCGGGCGATGATCTACACCACGGCACTGGCCATTGATTCTGGCCAAGTAAAAGCTAGCCGCTGTCGGCGCATGGCCTCGGAATCCAAGAAGTTTGTGACCGAACAATGCTGGGATGTAGCTAACCTGGCTATGCAGGTAATGGGCGGCATTGCCTACACTGATGTTTATCCTATTGAGAAAATCGTGCGTGACCTTAGATTGTCCATGATATGGGTCGGCACCAATGAAATAATGAGCCTGATCATTCAACATGAGTATTATCGTGAAAGACTCGAAGATTTGGCTGCTGGGAAAAAACGTAACAGCGAATTGGATGCTCTGAACGCCTTCGCCGAAGGGGAAAAAATCTACGAATAGGCAAGTGGGAGGGGAACTTATTGTGGAATCAAAATGGCAGGAGATGTATCGCAGCAAACTGAAGACAGCCGAAGAAGCGGCTAAGTATATTTCTAATGGAATGTTGATGGCTTCAGGATCGATCAATGCCCAGCCTCAGGCGCTGTGCAATGCCATAGGTGAACGCATGGCCTCCGGAGATCTGCGGGAGGTGCGATTTCTTTTTTCATTGTCAGCCCGACCGGGGTCGGTGCATAATCCCGAGCTAATTGAAAAGATGCTGCAGAATGGCAATATGCTGGATGCTATGTATGCCGGGCCATTGGAGCGCTATTTCATGGATCAGGGCAGCTATTCTTACGTTCCTCATCGTTTGTTTGATGGCCCCAGGATGACGGCCCGGGTGGGACTGGATGCTGCTGTAATGGTCGTTTCCCCCATGGACAAGCATGGCTTTTTCAGCACGGGAACGAATCCGGATTATGTGTACGGTTTCATTCGCCGTAACCCGGGATGCGTTATACTGGCCGAAGTCAATGAATATATGCCCCGATCGTATGGAAACAATCATTTTCATATCTCTGAACTAACCGCCGTAGTAGAAAATGGCCTTCCTCTGGTGGAACTTCCCGACTTGCCTTTGACCGAGAGAGACGAGATGATCGGTCAGTATATAGCCGAAAGAGTACCGGATGGAGCCTGTTTGCAGTTGGGGATCGGTGGTATACCCAATGCGGTGGCTAAGTATCTGGCTAACAAGAAAGATCTGGGGATCCATTCGGAAATGTTGTGTGACAGCATGGTGGATCTTTATGAGGCGGGAGCGATAACCGGTAACTGTAAGAAACTTATACCGCGCAAATGGGTGGCCAGTTTTGCCTTTGGCTCTAAGCGATTATATGATTTTATAGCCGAGAACCCCCTGGTGGAAATGTATGATTCCGAGTTTGTCAATGATCCCTATAATATTGGCCTGAATGATAATGCCATTTCTATAAACTCCACTCTAGAGGTGGATCTGACGGGGCAGTGTTGCTCTGATGCTATAGGTAATCGGCAGTATTCCGGAGCGGGAGGGCAGATGGACTTTATTGAAGGCACCTGGCGTTCCAAGGGCGGAATGGCCTTCCTAGCTTTGTATTCTACCTATGAGACTAAAGACGGCGAGCTGAAGTCACGTATCGTTCCTACTCTGCGGGAGAATTCGATGATAACCACTACCAGAAATGACGTGCAGTATATTGTGACCGAATATGGGGTGGCCTGGTTGAAAGGATTTAACCTCGACCAGCGAGCCAAGGCATTGATCAAAATTTCTCATCCGGACTTTAGAGATCAGCTGGAATTTGAAGCCCGCCAATTACGATATCTTCGCTAAATCAAACAGCGGGTGTCCTAGCCAAAGGGCACCCGCTGTTTGTTGTTCGATGTGATTAGCCCTTGTCATCTCCCTCTTAAATTAAGGCTGCGAGCCGTAGGCTTGGCGAACCCGCAGGGTTCGAATATACATCAAGCGTCCCCAATGGGGGAAGTACCCGTAGGGCGCGAGGACATAGGTGGGGGCAATTTTAACAGGCGATGACATGGCCGGGGCCTTTTAGCGGTAATGCCAATGATCACTCACTTGTGATACGGTTCTCCTTTGATGATCTTGAAGGAGCGGTATAACTGTTCAGCTAAAATCAATACAGCCATGTGGTGGGGGAAAGTCAAGGGGGAAAAAGAGAGGGTGAAATCAGCCCTTTGCTTGACTTCGGGAGACAGACCATGCGAACCGCCTACCACTAGATTGACGCGGGGTAGACCGGTGACATTCCACTTTTCGATTTGCGCTGCCAAATTCTTGGATGTCAACATCTTACCGTGGCTGTCTAAAGCTACCACTAACTCATCAGATGATAGCAGAGCCAGGATGCGCTCTCCCTCCTTGTGCAGAACTCTCTGTATCTCCTTATCTCCAGCTTTGGGGTTGGTCTTTTCCTCTAACCCATCAACCATCTCTACATTACTGTAGGGTCGCAAACGCTTCAAGTATTCATTGATGCCCTCAACATAGAATTGTTCACGTAGTTTGCCCACGGAAATGATGCGGTACTTCATTTTTTGGCTCCCTTACCCGGTTTTACCCAAGTTTAGCCTAACTATAGTAAAAAATAAAGACCGCTCATAAAAGCTACTTTGTAGCAGACGATTTGTGGCCAGACCACATTTTGTAATACAATAATTACGGAGGAATCAAAGTTATGAGTTTTCGTGATATCGGCATAAAAATACAATCTGCCCGGGAGGAAAAGGGCCTGAGCCAGGAACAGCTGGCCCGATTAATAGGCTGTTCTCAGTCAGCTCTTTCCAACTATGAGAAAGGCAAGCGTCGTCTTTACCTGTCTCAGTTGGAGAAGATGGCTGAAATCCTGGAGAAGCCCTTGGAGTACTTTGTGGAAACACTGGGTCATAGTCAGCACCCACCATTTGTGCCTGATCGCAATCAGAGCTTTGTTCATATAATGAATCAGCTCAACAAGCTGACTGATGAGGAAATCAGTGAAGTTATGAACTACGTCCGCTATCTGGAGTGGAGAAGGTCGGGGAGGGCATAAAATGGATCTGTCATTAACCAGGGAGCAGTATGAGTTGATCGAGTCAGTACAGGGGATGGCTGATCGGGACATCAAACCATTTGCATTAAAGGATAGCAGCAAATATAAAGAGAAGATGCTTCTATCTTTGGCGCGCATGAATCTGCTTTGTCCTAACGTTCCTCAGGAATACGGCGGGCTGGGTTTGGATCTGTTTTCCACTGCCCTGGTAGTGGAAGAATTAGCGGCGGCATCGCCGGGGATGGCGGCTATTGTGGCGGCTACTCTGCATGCGGCCGAGCCGATTCTCTTAGCGGGAACTGAGCAACAGAAGAGCGAATTCCTTCCTCTGCTGACCGGGGCACATGCCGGATCGGCAGCTTTTGCTTTAACTGAGTCTGCCGGGGGGTCTGATCCCAATAACATAGCCAGTTATGCCGAGGCTACCCCGGATGGTTATTTGCTTAATGGCAGCAAGGACTATTTGATCAATGCCGGTATGGCCCGTTTTATATCGGTGGTGGCGGCTATCGATACCCGTGGCAAAAAGTCCTCTTTGCGCATATTCCTGGTTCCAGGCAGTGCCGATGGGGTCGTGACAGAAGAAATGTATCAAACCTCTGGTATCAATCTGACCTCAGTAGGGCGAGTTAAGTTTGAAAATGTTCATATTATCGGTCGACAGGTTGTAAAAAGCCGTGAAGCCGGCAGCGGGTATTTGCTGCTGACTCAGACCTTTGATGTAGGGCGCGCTCTGGTGAGTGCAGTGGCAGTAGGCATTGCCCGGGCGGCACTGGAGCAGGCTCTAGATTTTGCTGAAAACCGCCGGCAATCTGGAACTCCTATTAAGAAGCATCAGGCGGTAGCTTTTGCGCTGGCTGATATGGCTACTGACATTGAAATGGCTCGGTTGATGACCTGGAAAGCCTGCTGGCTTATCGATCGAGGAGGGGATTACAGTGTGGCCTCGGCCATGGCTAAACTTGCTTCCAGCAGCATGGCTCAACGGGTGACCTGCTCTGCGGCGGACATTTTAGGTGCGCGTGGATATTTGCACGGTACCATGATCGAGCAGTTAGTTCGCGATGCTCGGGTCCTCTCTACCATTGAAGGTACTAACCATATTCAACGACTGCTGATCTCTTCGCAACTTTGAGCAGGAATTGACCATGATATACATTATTGTTGCCCAAGAATGTGTTCCCTGCGGTTTGTGTGCCGACGTATGTCCAGTCAATGCGATCGGAATGGGCATATATAAAATTGATCCGGAAGTCTGTACAGGTTGTGGTGAATGTGCTGACAGCTGCCCGCTACAGGCCATTCGGATCTTCGAACAGGATTAGGGCTCGGAATTACCTCGTTTGATATCACGGGCTCGCTGCAGGGCATGTAGTGTTTCCGGGCCCACTACACCATCTACCAGGATCCCTTCCGCCCCTTGGAAAGCGACCACCGCTTCTTCGGTACGCTGACCGAAGTAGGAATCTAACTTGTACTTGTAGTAACCTAGTTCCTTCAGAATGCTCTGGACGAAGCGCACATCACTGCCCTTATCTCCTTTTTTCAGTATCCTTCCGGAATAGGCCTTGCCCATAATAACTACCGGTGTACCCACCGGAGTCTCAGCGAAGATCTCAATGACATGTTCATTATATAAACGAACGCAGCCATGGCTGATCTTTTTACCGATCGATTTGGGATTATTGGTGCCATGAATGCCATAGCCGCCCCAGGGAACACTAAGGCGCATCCAGCGGGCTCCAAATGGACCTCCGGGATTTAAGGCCTTAGAGACAATGGTCCAGTTGCCCAGTGGTGTAGGTGTAGATGGTTTACCAATAGCGACGGGATAAGTCTTGGTTTTCCGCCCAGGATAACTGAAGTGCAATCTGCGTTTATCAAGATTAATGGTGATCAGGACTCCTGGTGGCTGTAGAATTGCTGGGTCAAGTGTAGGGCTGCTGGGGCTGGCGAGCAGTCGGCTCCAAGTGTTTACCCCCACCACCCCATCTGCCTGAAGGCCTTCCCGCTCCTGATAGCTTCGCACCGCTTGCTCACAGGCCAGATCAAAGCGCCCATTGATTTCTCCGCCAAACAAACCAATCTCCTGTAAGATTTGCTGCACTAACGCAATGTCTGGACCATCCATAGGTTCTGACATCAGTCGCAAGTAACGACTGGCATATATCATGGATCTATACCTCGCATTTTTGTTAACAGTATATGGCTCTTTTCCGGGAACTGATCAATTAACGGGGGGAGTATTATCTGCCGGGCGTGACATTAAATATAATAAATTCCAATAAATGGGAGGAATATTCTTGCGGATGGCGAATTGTAGAAGCAAAATAATTATTGAGGGTGTGGTATTGTCTTATGAAACCGTTAGATACCAGTCAGGTCGACGATTTACTCACTGCCGCCGCCACCAAGCTTCAGCTGCACGATATTAGCGGGGCTCTTGAGATGCTGATAAAGGCCTATCAAGTCAGGCCTGATAATAGCCTGGTACTAAATATGACCGGCCGGTGCTATCAGATACTGGGGGAATTTGAAAGGGCCGAGCGATGTTGGCAGGAATCACTGCAAATCGATCCTGGCAATGAGGTAGCTAAATCCAATTTAAATGCGGTGCGGCAACCGGCTTTTAGATCCTGGCAAAAGAGATATAACCTGGCATTGGCTACGCTGGAAAAGAAGAAGTTTTCCGAGGCGCAGGCAATGTTACGTCAGCTTATGGAAGAACATGATGAATTTGTTTCCTTATATAAGGTGTTGGGGCTAAGCTGCCTGGCGGAAGGTGATCGTGACGAAGCGCACCATATCTGGCGGAAGGGGCTGGAGCTTGACAAGAGCAACAGCTCTTTGCAGGACTACTTATCTTTGCCGGAGCGTCGATCAATTAAGTTCATAAAAGAAGAAGAGTCCCCTAAGCCCATTTCGCGTCCGTTTTTTACCCGTCGCCGCCTGCTTATACTTACAGGCATATTGTGTCTGGCCCTGCTGATGCAGACTAATACCCTGCTCAATAATTACCGGGAAAGTGCGGCAAATACTGCATCTTTGCAGCAGCGCATTCAACAGTTGACTGCCCTGGTTGAGGAACCAAAGGAGCCTGCTATTGAATCTGTTTCAATAGCGGCAGTTGAGGAACTATCCATGGAAGGTTCCCATTATGACGTAGAGCAGGAAGAGCATTACTATCGGGCTGGTTACAATGCTTATCAGGCTGAGGACTGGAAAAACGCGGCCAGCAATCTGGGAGTGGTGGTGTCCATGCAGACCGGCAGCTACTTAAACCGGGAAGGCCTATATTATCTGGCCCGCACCTATTACCTACAAAAAGATTATGACCAGGCTGAAAAATATTATCTGCTCTACCTGGACAGGTTCCCCGCCTCTAATTATTTTGATGACAGTCTTTACTATTTGGCCTGTACCTACCATTTTACTGATCGTTCCCAACTAGCTCAGGAGGTCTTGCAGCAACTAAGAGAATGGGATCCCCAGAGCGGTTATCTCTCCTCAAGTCTTTATCGAACCATGCTCAAAGACTAAATATCTGGCAGTGTATCAAGAAAAAAGCCTCGTCTTTTGCGTAAGATATTATTTTTAAACAAAAAGTCAGAAAATTAATTCGCGATTAGTAGAAATATTTGTTATGATATACTTGAATAGAAATTACATGGCGTAATAATTTTGTGGTAATATAACAGCTGTGTGGTTGGAGATTGCCTGAGCATCCACAAGGATGCAAGCCTGTACCGGGGGGATACGGCATGGCCAATTTACAAAATCACCAGACTCTGTGCACCTGTGGAAGCGGTAAGACTTTCGAGGAATGCTGCGGTGCGAACAGCGGATGTCTGGTGATTCACTTTCCACGAGCAAAAAAGGAAAACTACGGAATTCATCTGGAAGCATCGCTATCAGACTTGATTGCCTATGCTCGTCGCTACTTTTACAATTGGGAAGCGGCCGGCAAGGCTTGCTTTACCTCCTACTCCCAGTCTCAGGAAATAGAGAGCGGGTTTGCTAATCTTTTCTGGAATTGGTATGTAGTGGATTATCGCTTTCATCGAGATGTCTCACCTATCATAGATTTCTACATGGCCGAAAAAGCTGACGAACTAGAGGAATACGTCCATCCAACCTTTACTGCCCTTAGAAACTCCTATATTTCCATTTATCAGGTTCAGTGGATAAAAAACAATGCTGTTTGTATCCGGGATATATTTTGCCACAATCAGTACGTAGTAGAACGGGATTTCGGATCTCATACCCGCATGGTTGAAGAAGGTATGCTACTGTTGACCAGGATCGTACAGGTAGCCAAGACACCCATGATGTTAGGCCGTCCTTTCCTGGTTTATTCTAAACACAAAAACTATCTTTTAGAAGAAGTAAACTCGCTACGGATATTTGAAGGAATCGATGATCCGCGGGTGTTTTTGAAAGAACATGCTGAGGTTCTATGCGGACTGGTAATAGATCTTACCAAGGGGATAAAAAAATCTCGCATGAAATCAAGAACGCTGCATCTGGATGAAATCGACCGCCAGATTATGTGGGGAAACCTGCAGACCGGCGGAGAATTTCATCTTCTGGAACGTAATGAGAGATGGCTCAAATTTACCTGGGGTGAGGGGTACGGCTTGTTGCGCCGCCTCTATTTAGGCAGTGCCGGTATCATAGTAGCGGCTGAGGATAACAACGATTTGAACTGGGCTACCCAAATGCTAAAAGGGGTGATGGAGAGAAGCCAATTGCATGCACCTTATCGCTGGGTAGAAGGCTACGACTTTTTCAGTGAAGAAGAGGCTGAAGAGATCTTAGCAGAAATAATGCATGATAAATATCTGGAAGAGTGGCTGTCGACGGCCCATCTAGAACTGGAAGAAATGACTCCGCTCCAGGCTATACAGGATGTGCGGGGGCGCGTTTTGTTAGAAGCACTTCTCAATGACATGGAGACTTACGAACTACTGGCTAAGAGCCAGGGGGAATACTACTTTCCCACTGCCGTGATTAGAACCAAAATGAACCTGGATAAGGATCGCTTGCAGCGAGAACTTATGCAGCCGGAAGCGCTTGCTATAAAGGTAAGCAAGCATCGCGATCGTCAGGAACTGAGTTCATACATCACCGCCTATAATTGGCCTAATGAAGAACTGCGCCAGGTGGCTGTGGCAGCTTTTGATCTGTACAGCCGTAGCCGTGATTATACTGCGCTGGCCTGGATCCTCTTCATGTGGAATGAATTCTCCAGCATCTATCAACCTCGCATATCCAAAGTGCGAAGCTGGCTGGCTGCTTTGGAACACGCTTACCTACGCTTGTCGGATAAGAGGGTCAGTTTCGCCCGAACCGCTAAGCGTTATGGTTTACCGACCGGCTTGATCAGCAAACATACCCAATTAGTAGAGCGGCATTTTCAACGCTACCCATTGGATTTCTCTGGGGAAATCGTCACCTATCCTTCCTGGGGAGAATTAGATGAACGCGAAAAAGTAGGGGCTTATGAGGAAGTGCAGCAGCATCTGCAGATGTTTGCCTATGGGGTCAAACCGGTCTGGAACCGTTGCGAAGATGACTCCCGCCAGGAGTATTACGAACTGGTCAACACCACGGGGCGTTTTTGGGATGAACCGACTCGACGTGTTTATGAACAGTTCTTTAGAGCTCACTATTGCATGGATGACATCAACTGTAACCATACCTCCATAGCCAACCTTTTTTGGGAAAGCCAGGCGCGTCGTTTCCCGCCTTACTTAAAGGCGGCTTCCTTCAATGTAATGATGAGTTCGGTGGGGGCCTATCGTGTATTTCCCCATGGTAGTAATTCCTTGATCTTTGAGGACATTTTTAGCGAAGAACGCTTTGAAGTTTATGGCCGGTTTGGGAACCGAGTCCATGAAAACATAGTTCCCGGAATGATTAGCATTACTCGTTTGCTGCCCCTGGGAGAACGATACTTAGTAAATGATCCTATGTTTGTGGTTTTACCCGATCTGCAAGAACTGTTTAACAAGAATTTGCCCATGCTGATGGAAAGACTGCATCCTCATGATGAGTCTGATATTAGATACCTTAAAATGCGTGGCGAAAAGATCATCAAAGCTTATATTTTGTCGCTGGATGAAATGGAACAGGATGCCTTGCGTATGATGACCCAACCCCTGCGGGTCCAATGGCATGGTGCCGGAGTATGCAACCCTCAGCTAATTAAGGAAGTGCTAAAACAGAATCGCCGTTTTCGCCTGTTACACGAAGACAAAGACCGCACCAGCTTTTTATGGCTGAGCTTTAACCATAAGCACAAATACCAATGGGGCTATGTCCTGCTCGAAAATCAGCAACTGCTGATCACGGTGATTCCTGGCAAAGACCTGGATAGATTGATTAAGGATATCCGGAGGGTTTTTAGGACGGCCGATGTAGTAGTGGCCTTTCGACCCGTTGAACAGGTTGCTGCCCGAAAGGAAATGGAATACGAAATGGTGGCTGATCTGGCACAGTTTTTTAACACTCATCCCGAGCTATCGCTGGTTCTGCTTCGTCAGGATGACTTGGAGGATGAAGAATTGGAATGGGATCAGGGTGTATTCATCTTAAAATTAGGTGCTTTATTAATGGATTACTTGGATAAGCACCGCAGCTAGATTTATAGTCCCCACTGGGCCAGGATGAATTCAATTATATAATAAGGAAGCATTTTTAATAGTGCTGCCGCAAGAAGGTGACTTGCCTAACGACTTATAATATGGTAAAGGTTGGGTAACAATACTTGACGAAAGTATACTATTTCATTTATTCTATATATCGTTAGTATTGTGTGCGGAAGTGGCTCAGTGGTAGAGCATCGCCTTGCCAAGGCGAGGGTCGCGAGTTCGAATCTCGTCTTCCGCTCCATAATGAATGTATACCTCGGCGTATGCCGGGGTGTTGTGTTTTAGGTGATAATAGGGTACATTTTTAAGAGGATTATTCTGGATAGCCTGAAATACTACAAATTACAGGACTTTTACCCGGTTAAGTATCAGATTGGAGGAGCATAAATGGGAGCCGTATTAGAAAAGATAGAAAACAGTGAGGCTTACATAGCCATCGAAGTTGATCCTGACAAGCTTGAAGAAGGGCTGGAACACGCTTACCGCAAAGTAGTAAAACAGGTCAGTATTCCTGGCTTTCGTCAGGGAAGAGTACCTCGGCAGCTTCTAGAAGCTCATTTTGGTAAGGAAGTTCTCTACCAGGATGCTTTGGAATTTATCGTTCCCGTTGCCTATGAGGAAGCTATTACTGAGCTAAATATTGAACCGATTGCCCAACCTGATTTTGATATTGAAGATATTGATGATGGGCAACCGTTGCAGGTCAAGGTACGGGTGGCTGTTAAACCAGATATACAACTTGGTGAGATCGAGGGCGTGGAAGTTCGCATTCCCCGCATGGAAATAACTGATCAGGATGTAGAACGTCGCTTAGAAGATATCCGTTCCCGCTATGCTCAGTTGGAGGAGAAGACCGATGAACCAGCCGAATTAGGTGATGTGCTAACTATAGATTTTGTCGGCTATCATGACGGTGAGCCATTTGAAGGCGGTACCGGTGAAGACTATTCTCTGGAAATCGGCTCCAATACTTTTATTCCCGGATTTGAGGATCAACTGATCGGGGCCAAGGTCGGCGAGGAGAAAGAGGTCAAAGTTACCTTCCCGGAAGAATATCATGCTGAAGATCTCGCTGGAAAAGAAGCCTTGTTCAAGGTGACAGTTAAAGGCATTGAAACGCGTAAACTTAGAGAGATGAATGATGAATTTGCTCAGGAAGTCAGCCAGTTTGAAACCATGGCTGAGTTTAAAGAAGATGTACGCAACAATTTAGTGCAGATGATGGAAGGCCGCAAAAAGGAATTGATACAGCAGCAAGTCCTGGATCAGGCTATTGAGGCCAGTGATATTCCTTTAGCTGAAGCGGTAGTAAACATGCAGATTGAGCGTATGCTCCAGCAATTCTCGCAGCGTTTATCCTCACAGGGATTGACCCTGGAACAGTACTTCCAGTTCACTGCCAGTACGCAGGAAGACCTGGAAACTGATATGCGTCCAGAAGCCGAAAGATCGGCGAAAGTCAACTTCCTCTTGGAAAAACTAGTAGAGGAAAAAGGTATTGAAGTAACTGATGAAGAAATGGATAAGCAAATAGAAGAAGCGGCTCAGGGAATGGGGGTCGACCCCGCACAGGCCAAGCAGAATTTGGCTGGCATTATGGACAATCTGGAATTCAGCGTAAAAATGGATAAAGCCGTACAATTCCTGGTTGACCAGGCCAAAATTGAGGAATTTGAAATGCCTGAAGCTAACGATGAGGAACCAGAATCCTCTAGTGACGAGTAAGCCTGAATAGAATACTATATAGTAACCATGAATAGTTTTTAGTGAAGGAGTGAAACGAATGTCATATCTGGTACCTATGGTTGTAGAACAAACTAATCGGGGAGAACGCTCTTATGATATTTACTCCCGCCTGCTTAAAGACCGTATTATCTTTTTAGGCAGTGCCATTGATGATATGGTAGCGAATGTGGTTATTGCACAGCTGCTCTTTTTAGAAGCTGAAGATCCGGATAAAGACATAAGTTTGTATATCAATAGTCCGGGCGGTTCAGTAAGTGCTGGGATGGCCATATTTGATACCATACAGCATATTCGGGCTGACGTATCAACTATATGTGTAGGTATGGCAGCCAGTATGGGGGCAGTGCTTCTGGCAGCGGGACAAAAAGGTAAACGCTACGCTTTGCCTAATGCAGAAGTCATGATCCACCAGCCGCTAGGCGGTACTCAGGGGCAGGCCACCGACATAGAGATCCATGCCCGTCATATTATTGCCACCAAAGAAAAATTAGATCGTATTTTAGTCGAACGTACTGGGCAACCTCTGGAGAGGATCCAGCAAGATACAGATAGGGATTATTTTATGAATGCAATTGAAGCTAAAGAATATGGTATTATTGACGATGTGATGACCCAGCCCAAAAAATCAGCCAGCAAGAAATAGCTTTTAGGTCAGAGAGGTGAACATATGCACAAATATGGGGATGAAAAAGGACAACTGAAGTGTTCCTTCTGTGGTAAAACTCAGGATCAGGTTAAGAAGCTGGTAGCCGGACCGGGTGTTTATATCTGCGATGAATGCATTGAATTGTGTAATGAGATCATTGAAGAAGAACTGGCCGATGATCTGGGGTTTGAGCTGGGCGATATTCCTAAACCCCAGGAGATTAGGGAGATTCTGGATGAATATGTAATTAGCCAGGATCGTGCTAAGAAATCACTGGCAGTTGCTGTCTATAATCATTACAAACGAATTAACTTGGGTATGAAGCTGGATGATGTTGAACTACAGAAGAGCAACATTATGATGCTGGGGCCGACGGGTAGCGGTAAAACCCTATTGGCCCAAACTTTGGCTCGTATATTAAATGTACCCTTTGCCATTGCTGATGCTACATCGTTAACGGAGGCTGGTTATGTTGGTGAAGACGTGGAGAACATCCTGTTAAAATTGATCCAAGCCGCTGATTACGATATTGAGAAGGCTGAAAAGGGTATCGTCTATATTGACGAAATTGACAAGATTGCTCGTAAAACTGATAACCCCAGTATAACCCGGGATGTTTCCGGAGAAGGGGTGCAGCAGGCCTTGCTAAAAATCTTGGAAGGTACCGTAGCCAGTGTACCTCCGCAAGGTGGACGCAAGCATCCGCATCAGGAGTTCATTCAGATCGACACCAGCAACATTCTGTTTATCTGCGGCGGAGCTTTTGAGGGCATTGACAAGATCATCCAAAGTCGCGTTAATCAAAAGGTCATGGGTTTTGGAGCCGAGATTCAGGTTAAAAGTGAAAAGAGTATTGGTGACATACTAAGCATGATCCTACCTCAGGATTTGCTGCGCTTTGGACTTATCCCTGAGTTTGTAGGCCGGGTGCCTATTGTTGTCACCTTGGATGCTCTGGATATGGATGCTCTAGTGAGCATATTGACCGAGCCGAAAAATGCCCTGGCTAAGCAGTACAAAAAACTGTTTGAACTGGATGGAGTAGACCTGGAGTTTACGGATGAAGCCTTGCAAGCTATAGCCGAGGAGGCTATGCATCGCAATACCGGAGCGCGCGGTCTCAGAGCCATTATCGAGGATATAATGCTGGAGGTCATGTATGAGGTTCCTTCTCGTATGGATGTGACCAAGGTAGTGATAACCCAAGATGTTATCCTCAAAAAGGAAAACCCACTGTTAGTAACGGTGGATGCTAAACGTAGAGTTAACTAGCTTTTCACAAAAGCATACTGAATAGGAAAAAGGTAGCGGAAGCTACCTTTTTTTACTGCTCGCCAAACTTCATTCTATGCTGCTACTAAGGGAATAATAGGTGCAGTATGTTTGGAAAGGAACAGGGCGCTTATGAACAACTTTTTTCTTCAATATGGCGGTATTCTCTATATCGTTCAGTTTGTTTTTGCGGTGATCATTGGCTTGTATTTTTGGAACCTGCTCAAAAATCAGCAAGGCAAAAAGACAGTTATCTTTAAGGAATCAGAAAAGGAAAACTCTAAACTAAAACAGATGCGTAGCATCAAGTTAAGTGAGCCGCTGTCCAGCCTTACCCGACCAAACAACCTCAATGATGTGGTAGGGCAGAGGGAAGGAATCGACATGCTTCGTTCCGCCTTATGCGGTATTAATCCCCAGCATGTAATCATCTACGGACCTCCGGGAGTAGGCAAAACGGCTGCTGCCCGCTTGGTCTTGGAAGAATCCAAGCATAACCCCTGGTCACCTTTCACGGATGATTCAAAGTTTGTGGAAGTTGATGCCACCATCATGCGCTTTGATGAACGCAATATTGCTGATCCTCTGATTGGCTCGGTCCATGATCCAATTTATCAAGGCGCTGGAGCCATGGGCTCAGCCGGCATTCCCCAACCCAAACCAGGCGCTTGTACCAAAGCCCACGGGGGTATA
>LSQX01030067.1_pt1 | contig 14991 bp, 12 predicted proteins | sample 654561 | NCBI WGS metagenome assembly LSQX01 (sample SAMN04489861, study PRJNA283612) | anaerobic digester metagenome | isolation source: 4 biogas reactors fed with cattle manure at either 37C or 55C with and... | place: Denmark: Kongens Lyngby | collected 2014 | reverse complement strand
GGCAGCGCTTTGAAATTGCCAGGGCGCTGGCGCAAGAACCGCCGGTGCTGATCCTGGATGAAGCTACCAGCGCGCTGGATACCAAGACCGAAAAGCTGGTCATGGAGGCCATCAAAGCCAGGGGCATAACGCTGATCATCATCGCCCACCGCCTCTCCACGATCCGCGATTGCGATGAGATTATCGTGCTGGATAACGGCAGGGTTGTGGAACGGGGCACGCATGAGGAACTGCTCAAGATGAGGGGAAAATATGCGGCGCTGATCGAGAATTAACAGCTCTATTGCCAGTGATGATCATGGGGACCCGGTGCGGGTTCCCGAAAACGGCTTTGCCAAGGGTGATGGAATTGCCTGTCAATCCACAATTGCAAAAACGGATCGCCTGCGATCATAAAGCCATGGACGATGCCTTTTGGGACCTCGTCTCCATTGTGGGTGCCGGGAAAAAAAAGAGACCGGTTAAAGACAAGGAGGCCATGTTCAAAGGGGCCATTGAATCGGTCCTGGCCGCGCTGGGCGTAGCGGTTCCCCCGGTGCCGGAGGAGGTCGACACTCTGCATGCCCGTCTCGAGTATATGCTGCGGCCCTCCGGCGTGATGCGGCGGCGGGTGGAGCTGATAGGCGAGTGGTGGAAAGAGACGGCAGGCCCCTTGCTTGGCACGACCAAATCCGGCGATGTGGTGGCCATATTGCCGGGTGCACTGTCAGGCTATTTCTTTTACGATCCCCAAACCGGAAAAAGGGTCAGGGTAAACGCCAAAACCGCCTCAAGGCTGGAAACCGAAGCCTTTTGTTTTTACCGTGCCCTGCCGGCTAAAAAGCTGAATCTGCTCGACCTGGTAATTTTTATTTTGCGTTCCATCACGGCTGCGGATGTGGCCTTCGTGCTTGCTGCCAGCCTTCTCGTCAGCTTGCTCGGCCTGTTCACGCCGTACATGAATAAACAGATCTTCGACAGCATCATCCCCGGCGGAACCAAAGGCGCGCTGCCTCCCGTGGCCGCCCTGCTGGTCGGCGCGGCCATCGGCGCTTCCCTTTTCGGCCTGACGCGCAGCCTGGTGCTGATGCGCCTGCGCGATAAAATCAATCTTGCGGTGCAAAATGCGGCCATGGCCAGGCTATTTGCCTTTCCGGTGACCTTTTTCAAAGATTATACCGCCGGCGAGATCGCCAACCGTGCCATGAGCGTCAATTCTTTAAGCTCCATGCTCTCGGACACAGTGCTAACCAGCGGATTAACGGCCCTCTTTTCCTTTGTCTACATCTTTCAGATGGCCAGCCTGGCCCCTGCGCTGGTTTTACCGGGGCTGCTGGTTATTTTATGCATGCTCGCCTTTACCGTAGCGATTGGGCTGGTGCAGCAGCAGCTATTCCAGAAGCGCATGAAGCTGGCGGCGAAAATGGACGGCTTTGTTTTTGGCCTGCTGGGGGGGATCCAGAAGATCAAACTGGCCGGAGCCGAAAAACGGGCCTTCGCCAGATGGGCTTCGGAGTACAGGGAAATCGGCAAATTAACCTACTCGCCGCCCATGGTGCTGCGCCTGCACGGCGCCATCCTGGGAGCGCTGACCCTTGGCGGCACGCTGGTCCTCTACTATTTTGCCGCCACCTTCAAAGTGGCCCCTTCCGATTATATTGCCTTTAACCTGGCTTACGGGGCCGTTAGCGGCGCCATACTCTCCCTGGCGGGGGCGGCCATGACCATGGCCAATGTGAAGCCCCTTTTCAAGCTGGTGCAGCCCATCTTTGAGGCGGTGCCGGAAACCGGTGCCGGGAAAAAACAGGTCGTTTCCCTTTCCGGCAGGATCGAAGTCTCTAATGTGACTTTTCGCTATACAAAGGACGGTCCCATCGTCTTGAACAATATCAGCCTGCGCATAGAGCCGGGGGAGTATGTGGCCATAGTGGGCAGATCCGGCTGCGGCAAATCCACCCTGATGCGCCTCCTGCTGGGCTTTGAAAAACCGGAGTCCGGCGCCGTCTATTATGACGGCTACGACCTGGAAACCCTTGACTTGCGCAGCGTGCGGCAATGCATCGGCGTGGATCTGCAGGACGGCAAGCTCTTTTCCGGCGATATCTTTTCCAATATCATCATCACCGCGCCGTGGAGCACCCTTGAGCAGGCGTGGGAGGCGGCGCGCCTGGCCGGGCTGGAAGAGGACATTAAGGCCATGCCCATGGGGATGCACACCTTGATCAGTGAGGGCAGCGGCGGCATCTCGGGCGGCCAAAAACAGAGAATCCTCATAGCGCGGGCCCTTGTTTCAAAGCCAAAGATCATCCTCTTTGACGAGGCCACGTCAGCCCTCGACAATATCACGCAGAAGCATGTGGCCACCAGCCTTGCCTCGCTGGGCTGTACGCGGGTGGTGATTGCCCACCGGCTTTCCACCGTGAAGGAGTGTGACCGCATTCTGGTCATGGACGGGGGCCGCATCGTCGAGGAGGGCAGCTACGAGGAGTTGATGGCCAGGAAAGGCCTCTTCTATGAATTGGCGGCCAGGCAGATCACCTGATCGAGAGCCATGATTTTTGATTTTTGCAAATTGCCCGGGAGGGGGTAGGAGATGCGAAAGACTGGAGCCCTGTTATGGCTATGGCTATTGTTATTGTCCCTTTGGCTTATCCCTGCAGGTTGCGGGCCGGCAGAGAAAGCGGCGGACACGGAAATCTATATCCCGATCCTGGCCGACGCAGCCTGGCTGCTGGCTGACGGCTCCTTTTATAACGGTGCAAGCCTCGCCGTAGAGGAGGCCAATGCAGCTTACGCCGCGACGGGATTTACCGTTAAGGCAGAGCTGGTTGACGACGGTGCCCTCTATGAAAAGGGAGTGGAGATGGCCACCGGGCTGGCGCGGGATCCGGCGGTGACGGCTGTCCTGAACCTGCAGAATTTTGACGTCTCCAAGACCACCGCCGGCATACTGGCGGAGAGCGGCAAGGTGGCGCTCTTTCCCTATGGTGCCTATGACAGCCTTTTTACCGGGGACAACCCTTACCTCTTTTGCGGCGTCCCCGCCTTTTCCGACCTGGGCAAGGCGATGGCCGTCTACGCAGTGGAAAAGGGCTACAGGCGCATCGCGGTCTACTACAACGGGCTTCAATCCCAGGAAGAGCTGGTGACCGCCTTTGAACTGGCCCTCCAGAATAGTAACGCCAGGGTAGTGGATTATATTTCTTCCATCCCTTCCGAAAGCGTATTTGACGCCATCTACAGCCGCTGGCAGGCCCTTGGCGTTGATTGCGTGGTCATCGCCCAGTACGGGCTGGACGAAGCCTTTGCGGTGCTGCGCACGATCCGCAACCGGGATCAGGAGCTCCCCGTGCTCGGCGAGCCGATCTTTAACCGGGCCAACGCCCTGGCCGTGAATAAGGAGATCGCCGAAGGAATGGCGGTTCCCTCCACCCTGATCATTGAACCGGGCAAGGCGCTGGAAGACTTCAAGGAGCGCTACCGGAGCAAATATGGCCGGGAAGCGGATATCTGGGCGGTGCAGGGCTACGATATACTGCGTCTGATCGCCGATACTGCGGTAAAGCTGGGGACAAACGAGCCAGCGGCCATCGCGGAGGCGCTGCATGACCAGGAAGGCTACCGGGGCGTGGGGCGGCACATTGCTTTTGAAAAGGGCGGCGCCCTGGTGGTGGATGTGGCGAAGCTGCCCATTTTAATCTGCAGAGACGGAAAGTTCGAATAATGGATATTTAAATGTAAGGGGGAATAGTTGACCTTGCGCAACAAACTACTGCCGGCGATCCTGATCGCCCTTTTATTATCGTGCTTGATTCTAGGCGGCTGTATGGCCAACCCGGATTCCGGGCAGGAGGGGGTTAAGTATACCCTTTATATCGGCCTTAACGATAAGGATACCTACACCCAGTTGATTTCCACCGAGGAGGCGGTGAAAAAAGTTAGCGCCATCGCCCTGAAACATGCGGACGGTTTCACCCTCTACCACGGGCAGGGCGCCTACCTTGATGATCAGGGGGTAGAAACCTTTGAAAACTGCCTTGTTCTCGAGTTTTTTGATCTTGATGAAACGAAGGTAAGGGTGATTATGGATGAGGTAATCAAAGAGCTCAATCAAAGCTCCATCCTCATCGAGAGAGAGAAAGTGAGCTACGAGTTTTACGAGGGAACGGAACCATGACCCGCGCCGAATCCAACATCGTCTTATTTTCCATTACCCTGTGCTGGGCATCATCCTACATCTTTATCAAAAACCTGCCGCCCAATCTTTCCTCTTTTGCCTACATGACGATGACCTCCGGGCTCGCCGGGATTATCCTGGTCATTGTCTTCTTTAAGCGGCTGCGCGAGCTCAACTGGAAGCTGCTCTTGAGGAGCCTGGTAATGGCCGTGGTAATCTGCGCCAACATGATTTTTGAGCGCCTGGGCATTGCCGGCCTTGCCGCCTCCATGGCCAGCTTCATTGCTTCGCTAACCATTGTTTTTGTGCCGCTGTTCATGCTGCTTCTCAAGCACATGCCCACAAAGAACAACGTGCTGGGTATTGTGGTAATCCTCTCCGGGCTCGTGCTCACAAGCGGCGTCTATGCCGGAAACGCCCTGGAAGCGGGCGCCATCTACATGGTCATAGCCTGCATTTTCATGGCTCTCTATATTATCATCGTGGACAGCTTTACAAAACAATTTGATCCCCTGCTCCTGGGCATGGGGCAGATGTTCTTTACTACGCTGCTGGCCTTCGCCCTCTGGTGCCTGGAAGAGCCGCGTACTTTTTTTGCCCTCACCTATACCCGTGAAATGCTGGCCAATATTTTTCTCCTGGCCTTTTTTGCCCGGGCTTACGCCTACATCATGCTGATGTATGCACAAAAATATGCCAACCCCATCAGCGTTACCGTCATCGCCTCCACTGAACCGGTGGTGACGATGGCCCTGGCCATCTTAATTCCCGGCACCTACGGGGTGGGGGAAAGGTTTGCCCTGCCCAGGCTCATTGGAGCAGGGTTTATCGTCGCCGGAGCCATTATTGCCGGCACGGACTTTTTGGACCGGTGGCCCCTACTGCAGAAAGTCAAAGCCTTGCGGCATGTAAGAAAAGGAGCGGCTTCCCATGAATGAGATCCTTCTCCCCTTTAGGCAAAAAACGATGCTGCTGCGCATGGGCCTCTGCGCGCTTGTCTTTATCGGCATGGCCGTCCCTTTCAAGGTCATGGTGCTCATCGAGGGCCTTACGGAAGTGCGCCCCGTCAACGCGGTGCCGGTGGTGGTAGGGCTGCTGTTTGGACCGGCCGGCGCCTGGGGCTGCGCCTTTGGCAACCTGGTGGCGGACCTTTTCGGTACTTTTTCCAAGGCCTCAATTTTAGGCTTCTTCGGCAACTTTTTTGCCGCCTATTTGCCTTATAAAATCTGGCACCTGTGGAAAAGGGGCGAAAAGCCCAATGTTAAAAGCGGTAAAAATATCGGTATCTACATCCTCCTGACGGCCATTTCCGCCCTGGCGGTAGCCATTTTTCTGGCTTGCGGGCTCGATGTCTTCCTGGGAATGTGGATACCGGATATTTTTTATATTGTTTTCTTTAATAACCTGGGATTTCCATTGATCATCGGGCTATCGGTGTTTATTGTCCTGACCTGTGCTGAACACCAGGTGGAGCCATTTATGCCCCCGGCAGATCGGCAGGCCGGCTTAAACAAGAGAAGGGTGGGCTGCATCTGCTTGTCGCTGCTGGTCGCCTCGCAACTGTGCATCCTGGTCTTGATTGCGGGCGGCTTTGCCATGTCTGCCTTTGTGCCGATGCAGGTCGCCGGCGCCATTTTTTTGCTGTCGCTGTTAATCTTTTCTTTTATATAACTCCGGGAGGAATCGCTGTTGCCAAAGAAATATATCAGAGCAGGATTGTTAATTGCAGTAGTGCTAGCAGCAGTAAGACCTGCCAGAGAGCTGCCACGAAAGGTATCTCCCGAGAGGTCCCGGTGCTCAAGGAGTATCCTCTTCTGGACAGTATCGTGGCCGATTATATCCGGGAAAATAAAATCCAGCCAGTTATGCCAGCCCCCTATCCCACCAATACGGTGGCTATTCTTGCTACTATCTACCACCTCCGGATGTTACTTAGTTTAGCACTCCTTTGACAGCACCTCCTGTTTTGTTCTTACCAGAAATATTCTCGTTTCATTTTGTCTTTACATTCGCCATTAGTTAATTCCTGGAGATTCCGGCACATTGGTGAATAATACTCTATGAAGCAGTTATAGTTACCGCAAGATTTATACTCAAACCAACCGCCCGTTACGCTGTTCAGCGCTTCTTCATCCAATGCTTCTTGTTTTGCAGGCAGGATAATATGGATAAGATCAGCAGTATTCTCCAGCACCTTAACTTTGATCTCAGGCGGAATTCGGATCCCTTCCTCGCGCAAGGTTTTTTCCGGGTCAGTAAGAAGCCGCTGCCGGAAATCTTCGTCTGCTTGAGCCCTTGCCGCCATTAAACCCATTATGTTTCCTGGTTCATGATTTGCCATTGTGCTTCCTCCTAAATTTTAACATATTTTGCGAGCTGAATAGTTTATCGCTGTGAGCTAAGCGAATTTTAGCGAGTACTAAACATAAAACGCTCTATCATGATAGTACAACAAAATATACTAATTGGCAATGCTTGGGACCCCTGTTAACCCATATTTCGATAGAAGCAGATAAATATTAACAGGATTTTACCGAATGATGTAGAATTTAGTAGATATTTGCAAGGACTTCAAGCGTGGATGGTTAATGTGAGAGAAAAATTTGGTAAACATTTTATAAAAATACAGGAGGTAAGCTTATCATGTTAAAGCTAACAAAAAGCATGTTGATTCCGGCATTAGTGTTCCTGCTTACGCTGGCGGCGGCGCTGCCGGCGCTGGCCGGTGATGATGGCGGAGTGGTGACCAATGAAAGAACAGGCGAGCAGTATGAAACCATTACGGCGGCGGTGGCGGAAGCTGAAGAAGGCGATGCGCTCATCGTGGGCGCCGGAACTTACAGCGAGTCCGTGGTGATCGACAAGGCTCTCACGATCACGGGGAAATCCGGCGCGCTAGTTGAGGGTGTATATGACTATACCTTTGCTATCAAGGCATCGGGAGTTGCCTTAAAGGGGCTCACCATCCGGAACGGCAGCGAATCCGAAGGGAAGAGTTATGACTGCTGTAATTGCGCTGTGCTAGTTGATTATGACTACCTGGAATCGGAAGATTATGATGCAGTCAGCTGGAGCATCACCGGCTGCCATCTGGATGGAGACGGGAAAGCAGAAGACGGTATCCACGTTTGCGGTGATGTGGCGATTCCGTCGAGCATAGTAATCGCAGGCAACACCATCGAAGATTTCGTGGAAGATGGAATAGATTTCTTTTCATGCAGTTATTTCGTAAAAAATATAACTCTGACGGTAAAAGACAATGAGATCAAAGATGTGGAATATGGCATCTCTTTTGAAAAACTCTATGATAGCAGCGTTACCCTGGAGGATAACACCATCGAGTCCGAGTGGGATTGTATTTACCTGGTTTATTTGGAAGACTGCGATTTTACGGTAAAGGATTGCACACTTCTGAGCACTGAATCAAGTAATATCTATTTAGAAGAAGAGGACGAAGAGGACGACAATTACCAGGACTTTATTGTCAGGGGTACCTTTACCGTAGTAGGAAATAATTTGCAAGCCGGGGATTACTGCATAGATTTGGGTCTCATTTTGGAGAGCGAATTATTTAAGATTAAAGAAAACGATTTTACTGGTCTAGGCGGTTTGTACTCAGAAGGGTGTCTGGATAGTACAATTGAAATCGGGGAAAATAGCTTTCAAGTTGAATATGATGCCCTGTATTTTGAGATCATTTTTGATTCGGATGTTATTATCTCCGGCAACACGATCGCAATAGACTGTGATCAGAGTGACGAGTTTTTATTCGGCATCTACTGCCCCGCTGCCAGCGGAGCAATTAACATTGAGAACAACGTGATCACGGCAGAGTCGCGTAATGTTGACACAGAAGGAATTTGTATTTACATAGAGGAAGATTATATCTTAACCGGCAGCGGTGCGGATATAAATGCGGATATAAACATCAAGGACAACAGGGGCAACAATAGCAGTAAGGGTAACAAGTTTTCCGGATTGAACGGCAAGGAAGTTGAAGTAAAGGAAAATTACGTGACTGATTACGGCGCGGATATAAACATCGAGGGCAACAGATTCTCCGGATTGACCTATGGGATTCACCTCTACATCGATGAGGCAATAAGGGATCTCTTCCGCGTTGATATTCACGAAAATATTTTCCTAGAAAATGAGCATGGACTATCCCTCGATCTTGCGCTCAACAATCCCGATTCAGCAGTGACCGTCTTCAACAACCTCTTCCATCAAAATGAGTACGGCATCCTGGTCGAATACCTCTTCGACGACACTGCCGCTGAGCGGGTGACAGCCTATTTGAACAGCTTCACCGGCAATACTGAGGCAGGCATTACCAATTTTATGGAGGAGATCATTTTTAACGCGCCCTTAAACTGGTGGGGTTCGGAGGCGGGCCCATCCACGGAAGGAAATGAGACCGGCGGCGATGCCGTGGAGGGGGCAGTGAACTATGAACCCTGGCTCAAGAAGCTGAAGCTCTCCACCAGCGGCAGCAAGCTCGCGGACGGCGGGAAAAACAGACTTCGGGCCACCCTGCTGGACAGCGATGACAACGTGGTGGATACCGACCTGCTGTCAGTGCTCTTTAAGGTTAGCGGGGCCAATAAATACAGCAAGGTGGTGCAGCTGGACGGCGGCATCGCCACCTTCAGCTACCGGGACCTCTCCCCGGGCACCGATACCATCTCCGTCCGGCTCCTCTTTGCCGGCGAGGTTGCCGGAGAGGACGAGGAGGGCCTAAGTATGGTGAGCGAGGCGCAGACCAGCTGGGTGGAAGCGGCTGGCGGAGATGAAGAGGAGGAGGACGAAGATTACAGGCAGCGTGAGATGCCGCGCACCGGTGCGGCCGGTTCTATGCTGCCGGCCGCCATGGGGCTGGCCTGCCTGCTGGCCGGTGCCGCGCTGCGCCTGTGGCGCCGTAACGGTGCGAACCTTTCAGGCAATCGGTAAAATGGGCTGCATCAATTGAAGGGGTGCGGCAGAGCAAGATTCTGGGCGGGGGCTGCTTCCGAGAGATGGGGGTGGCCCCCGCGCCGTTTCCGCGGCGACTCCCTGCCGCTGCGGGGCCGGGCCTACTGCCGGCCGGGGCGGCGTGCGCCCAGGCCAAGTTTAGGGCCCGGACTGCTATCTGTGATATAATAAGCATGGCCATGGAAAAGCTATACGTCATTTACGGCAGCAAGGGAGAAGAGATGGCCCGGGCGATCATGGAACGGATGAATATCGCCCGGGACCTGGAACTGCTCAAGAAGGATCAGCCGCTGATCTGCCTGAAGCCGAACCTGGTGGTGGCGCAGCCGGCGCAGTGGGGCGCCACCACCGATCCGGATCTGGTGAAGGGGGTCATCGGCTACCTGCGGGAACACGGCTATACCAACATCGCCATCATGGAGAGTGCCTGGGTCGGCGACGATACCGCCGTGGCTTTCGAAGTCTGCGGCTACCGGCAGCTCGCCGCCGAGTTTGCCATGCCCCTGGTGGACCTGAAAAAAGACGGGGCGGTTGCGGTAACCGTGGATGGTCTGGAACTGGAGATTTGCGCGAGCCTGCTCGCGGTGGACTACCTGATCAATCTGCCGGTGCTGAAGGCCCACTGCCAGACAAAGCTGACCTGCGCCTTGAAGAACCTGAAGGGCTGCATTCCGGACCGGGAGAAGCGGCGCTTTCACCGCCTCGGCCTGCACAGGCCCATCGCCTGCCTGAACAAGGTGCTCCGCTCCCATTTGACCATCGTGGACGGCATCATTGGCGACCTGACCTACGAAGGCGGCGGCACCCCGGTGCGCATGGACTGCGTCATCGGCGGCAGGGATCCGGTGGCGGTGGACGCCTATGCGGCGGAGCTCATCGGTTACCGGGCTTCAGAGATAGAGTATATTGGCCTGGCGGAACGGCTCGGCGTGGGCTGCGCCGCGGTCGGGGCGGAATCCATCGTCTATTTGAATCGCCGCCAGGAAGCCCGGCGCGATGAACCGGCGCTGGCCAGCGAGGCAGTCGATTACCTGCGGCGCTGGATCCTGGAGAGAGAAGCCTGTTCACCCTGTTACGCCGCGCTGGTTTATGCCCTGCGCCGGCTCAAGGAAAACGGGCGGCTGGAGAAGCTGCCACCCGTTTGTATCGGACAGGGATGGAAAGGCCATGCGGGGAAGATCGGCGTGGGAGCATGCACCAGGGGGTGCCGCAGGCATGTGCCGGGCTGCCCGCCCCGGGCCGGTGAGATCGTGGCAGCCCTGCAGTCCTGGCTGGATCAGTGGCCGGGATCAGGCAGCCGATGATAGTTAACAGCTCCAAAACAACAGCCGCGATGAAAGTGAGACTATTAGCTCCAGCTACAAAGCCCTTTGGTGATCAAAAATTTTCCAAATTGATTGCCGTTAAGAGAGGGAGGCTATAGTAATTCTTTATTTGCTATTGCTTTTCCTCCTAATTTTGACAAGTTTTTTGAATTGAATAGTTTTTTTGCCACACCGGGGTGGGCATTGACAACGACGTGGATGGGCTGGCCTGCCTGCTGGCCGGGGCGGTGCTGCGCCTGCGCCGCCGTAACGGTGCGAACCTTTCAGGCAATCGGTAAAAGGGCCGCATCTAAAGGGGTGCGGCAGAGCAAGATTCTGGCAGGGGCTGTTTTTAAGAGATGGGGGCGGCCCCCGACCGCTTCCGCGGCCACGCGGAGCTGAAAAAGGAAGCCCGGCGCATGAACCGGCGCCGGGCTTGAATTCATTGGGTGTTTTCCAGAACCTTAACCCTGATCAGGGTGTATCTTATCATAATTGGTGTACTTGCACAAGCCGAAGAAACTCAAGCTCCATCTCGCCCAGCAGCCGGCCGAATTATATTCTTCTGTGCACGTAGAATTGCCGCAAGGCTTGTGCGGGTCTTTCCCGACCCCGGCTGTGACCTGGTCCAGCGTTTCGTCGGCCAGTGCCTCCTGCTTTGCGGGCAGAACAATATGGAGCAGATCGGCGGAGTTTTCCAGCACTTTGACCTTAACCTCAGGCGGTAAAGCGATGCCCTCCGCACGTAATACTCCTGCCGGATCGGCAAGAAGCCGTTTCCGGAATTCCCCATCTGTCTGAGCCCTGGCCAGCAGCGCTCCTATTTTGCCATCTTGATCTTTGTTTGCCATTGATCTTCCTCCTTGAATTTATTGATTAAATCCCGTTGTGCACGCGGAATTTAAAGAACTCTTGCTTCGTTGCCTGCTTCGGGATTTGGCAGCATTCTTCCTGTTAATTATAAATATAAATTAGCCTGCTCTTAAGAAAAAAAGAGATTTGCAGGGGTAATGGATCAAAATCAAGCAACTTTAAATAATTATACAATATAATTTCATTACTGACAATATTTTCGGGATTTTTAGGCTTTCTTGAGGATATTTGTCATTAAACGTCAATGTAGCTAAGCTAGCATTAACTATGAGGTTGGTGTAAGTTTACCGGCAGCTTTATGGACGATATTTCCATATAAACATTAGAAGAGGAACCTTTCCTTCACCCAAAGGGCGATTACCCCCGGGGAGAGGTTCCTCATGACTCCGCGAGCATGCGTAAAGATGGAAGTCTTGCCGCCAGCGGGCGCTGGTCGTCCTTAAACGCCCCGTTCCTGCAGGCGCTGCGCTCCGGTGAGGGTCGATATTTCCAGGCCCGGCATCGCTTCGCCCAGTCCGCGGGAGACGCGCGCCAGCACGGCGGGATCGTTGTAATGGAGCGCTGCCTCGACGATTGCTTCAGCCCTGGGCTGCGGGTTTGCCGATTTGAAGATGCCCGAACCGACAAAGACGCCGTCGGCACCGAGCTGCATCATCAGTGCGGCGTCAGCGGGTGTGGCGATGCCGCCCGCGGCCAGGTTGGGCACGGGCAGGCGCCCCTCCTGCTTCAGCTGCTTGAGCAGTTCCACGGAAACGCCCAGTTCCTTGGCGAGCACCACCAGTTCGCCCTCGGGGGTCTGCACAACCTGGCGGATCTGTTCCATGACGCGGCGCATGTGGCGAACCGCTTCGACCACGTTGCCGGTCCCCGCTTCACCCTTGGTCCGGATCATGGCCGCCCCTTCGGAGATCCGGCGCAGCGCTTCGCCGAGGTCGCGGGCGCCGCAGACAAAGGGGACCGTAAATTCGTGCTTATTGATGTGATACTGCTCGTCTGCGGGGGTGAGCACTTCGCTTTCATCGATATAATCGATCCCCAGTTCCTGCAGAATTTGCGCCTCCACGAAGTGGCCGATGCGCACCTTGGCCATGACCGGTATGGATACCGCGTCCATGATCTGCTGGATCACATCCAGGTCCGCCATCCGCGCCACCCCGCCGGCAGCCCGGATGTCCGCCGGCACCCTTTCCAGGGCCATTACCGCGATGGCTCCAGCCTGCTCTGCAATTCTAGCCTGCTCAGGCGTGGTCACATCCATGATCACGCCGCCTTTTCGCATTTGAAATCTTGTTTTAAACCGGACAGTTCCTTCTTCTTTCATGACCCTGCCTCCTCGTTCTCTCACGTCAAAATGTAATCCCTGCTCCAGCCTGGCAACATTTATCACCATATAGTGCTACAAAATATTAATCAAAATTGCCGCTCACCGGCACGCCCCTTTGGGCCAGGTAGCTCTTGATCTCGGAAATGGTGTAGCTGCCGTAATGCAAGATCGATGCCGCCAGCAGCGCCTGTGCCCCGCCGGCAGTGACGGCTTCGTAGAGGTGCTCCAGCGTGCCTGCTCCTCCTGACGCGATTACCGGGATGGAGACCGCCCGGCTCACCGCCGCCAGCAGGGGAATGTCGTAACCGCTGCGGGTGCCGTCGGCATCCATGGAAGTAAGGAGGATTTCGCCGGCTCCCAGCCGCTCGGCCTCCACCGCCCATTGCACCGGATCCCGCCCGGTGGAGCGCTGTCCGCCGTGGGTGACCACTTCCCAGCGCAGGGCTGATGCGGGGGAGCCGTTGACCCGGCGCGCGTCAATGGCGACCACGAGGGCCTTGCTGCTAAAGCGCTCCGCCGCGGCGCTGATCAGGGCCGGGTTATTGAGGGCGGCTGTATTGATGGAGACCCTGGAGGCGCCGCTTTCCAGCAGCACTTTCATGGCCTCGATCGAATCGATGCCCCCGCCGACGGTCAGCGGGATCGAAATGGCTGCGGCCGTGCGCCGGACCGCCTCCAACATGGTGCCGCGTCCTTCCGTGGTCGCCGTAATATCGAGAAAGACCAGTTCGTCCGCCCCTTCCCGCTCATAGTAGGCGGCCCTTTCCGCCGGGTCACCGATATCTTGCAGGTCTACGAAGCGCGTTCCTTTCACAACCCGTCCGTTGCGGACATCTAAACAGGGAATAATGCGGATGTTTGGCATTTCCGGTATCTCCTTGGAACTGCTTGAGTATATACTGCAGATTTATTTCTTGATCTTATCAAAATTGTCGTGCCCGCGCAAGATCTGGCGCGCTTGCGGCCTCGCCGGAGTGACTGATAACTCCCCGCCAGGGCTTTTTGTTATTCGCCGGCGGCCTGGCGGGTGTCCTCTTCCCTGAACCGGTAAAAGAGCTTGCCGAGGCGGGAGATCCCGGCCGCGATTTTTTCCGGGGAAACCTGGCTGAAGGAAAAACGGGCAGCGTGGCTGCCGCCGGCGCCGCTGAAAAATCCTTCGCCGTGCACAAATGCCACACCCTGCTCCAGGGCGAGATGGAGCAGCTCGCGCGCAGGCGGGTAGAAGGGAGGGAACTGCACCCAGACAAAGAAGCCGCCCTGGGGACGGGTAAAGTTGATTTCCGGCGGAAAGCAGCGCTCCATCGTTTCGAGCATGGCGTCGCGGTTTTTCCGGTAGAAGCAGATCAATTTCTTCACGTGACGGTCGATGAAGCCTTCTGCTGAAAGGCGGTAGGCCAGGCGCTGCCCCAAAGAGTTGGAGCAGAGGTCAGCCGTTTGCTTGGCCAGGCATACCTTCTCGATGACGGCCTGGGGCGCTGCCATCCAGCCGATGCGTATTCCGGGGATAAAGATCTTTGAATAAGAGCCCAGGTAAATAACCCGCCCGCTACGGTCCAGCGCTTGATAGTTGGGGGGGACTGTGCCTTCATAGCAGAGTTCGCCGTAGGGATTGTCTTCAATAATCACGATGTTGTAATCCTCCGCCAGCGCAAGGATCGCCTTCCGCCGCGCAAGGCTGGTGGTGTAGCCGGTGGGATTGTGAAAGTTGGTGACCGTGTAAAACAGCCTGGGATGGCGTCCCTGCCGTTCCAGTTTTAGAATAGTCTTTTCCATTGCCGCCGGCAGCGGTCCTTCCCCGTCCATCGGGATGCCGGCGGGCACCCCGCCGTAAGACTTGATCGCTCCCATTCCCCCCACATAGGCCGGTTCTTCCACCAGAACCGGGTCCCCCGGGTTGACCAGGATGCGGCAGAGCAGATCCAGCCCCTGCTGCGAACCGTTGGTGATGATGATATTGTCAATATGGCAGGCGCTGCCGGCGCAGCGTATTTTCGCAGCCAGGTAAGCCCGCAAATCGTGGTTTCCTTCGGTGGGGGCATACTGCAGGGCATGGCTGTTTTCTGCGCAGGCAAGTTCGCCGAGCACGCGCCCAATCTCTTCCCGGGGAAAGAAATCGCTGGCGGGAAAACCGCCGGCAAAGGAGATGATCTCCGGGCGTTCCGTAAGGGCGAAAAATTGCCTGATCTGGGATCCGGTGATTTGCCTGGTTCGTCTTGCATAGAATTCCTGCCAATTGATCTCCATAATTCTCTAGCTGCTCCCTCCGCTGCTGTAAATATTAATAATCAACAGCATTTAGGATTCGCTATATCTTCTAGCGGGACAATTCCACGAACCTCTAAACCTGTCTCTTATACACATCT
>LSQX01007675.1_pt1 | contig 14992 bp, 12 predicted proteins | sample 654561 | NCBI WGS metagenome assembly LSQX01 (sample SAMN04489861, study PRJNA283612) | anaerobic digester metagenome | isolation source: 4 biogas reactors fed with cattle manure at either 37C or 55C with and... | place: Denmark: Kongens Lyngby | collected 2014 | reverse complement strand
TGTATAAGAGACAGGATAAAGGGCCTGCTCGGAGGGCTTCGCCCTGCGGCCGAATACGAAATCCTGCTCGATGCCCGCGGAAATGCAGTGGCGATGATGGACGCTCAGTCCGCAGCCCATATCACCATCTTGGGTTTCATTATCTTGGGCAACATCGCTTACTTCGTGGTTAAGCCCAAGAATAAGCTCAAGACGAACTAGAGGAGGATGACAGTATGAACGGAGGCATAGGAACGCTTGTCGCTGCTCTGTTTACGATCGCCACGTTGAGTTCCGTGTTCGCCAAGAAAAACCCGGCGTTTGAGGTGGCTCAACCCATCTTCCTCGGCGTGGCTGCCGGCCATGCGTTTGTTGTGAACGTCGAGATCATTCGTTCTGGGGCCGCATCGATTTCCCAGGACTGGACCGCTTTGATTCCCGTTGTGCTGGGTGCACTCGTCCTCACCCGTCTGGTCCCGAAGTGGTCCCACCTTAGTAGGGTATCGCTGGCGATCATAGGTGCCACCGGCGCCGCCTTGGGACTCCGCGGAGCGCTTCAGGCAGAGATACTGGATCAAGTGAAGGCGACGCTGGTATCCTTGACCAACCTGGATAACATCATCTTGGTCGTAGGCGTGATCAGCACTCTGGCCTACTTCCTGTTCTCGAAGAAGGTAGCCGGGCCACTCACAGGTCACGGGCCTCTCAGGTACATCCCAGAGGTGGGGAAGATCGTCATGATGATTGCCTTTGGCGCGTCTTTCGGTAACTCCACCATGGGCAGACTGTCGCTGCTCATTGGTCGCGTAGCGTTCTTGATTAAGGACTGGCTCGGGATAGGTGGGGCCGTCTAGGAAGTAGTATCGTGCACAGAGTAGCAGTATCGTGTAGAGAGTAGCATCGTGTATAGAGAGTAACATCGCATAGAGAATTGGGCTTCGATTGTCGACCGGCCGGAGGCATGAGCGGGGATCCTGCTCATGCCTCTCTCTTGCGCCCTTAGTTAGCCCCACTCCCGGCAGGGAATCGATGGTTCCGGTCCGCCGTGATCCACCTCGTCTAATTAATCTTGTTTACCTTGTTTATTGTCCTCGAAGTCGCACGCGAAAGGGTCGGGACCGCGGGACGAAACCTCAGTTTTTGTGGGGGACAAGCAGGACCCTTTCGCAGGAGCGTTTACGGTTACGGTGTTAAGAAGAGCGTTAGCAGGCCTTTTTTAACTAAGGCCGGAGCCTTTGCCTCGCTTCAGTGATGGGAGACGACGCCGATATAAACCTCGTGCTGAGAGCCTATGCACTAAGGGAGGAACTCAAATTGCAGAGTAGGGCGCTTGGGGTTACCAGCATTCGCGGAAGGATACTGGTCGGGTTCTTGGTGGTTACCATCGTGCTTGGAGTATCCGTTGGTTATCTGTACATCCAGGTATCCCGTTCCGTGGCCGGTACCCAGACGATCGAGAGGCGGACAACCGAAGCACTCTTATCGAAAGACATATTGTACTATGACACCCTCCTTGCGGCCGCGGTGGAGCGGCTAGTCCTAAACCCCGACGATCCCACGGCAATGTCAAACTACGATCAGAGTGCCGAAGATATAGATGCCGCCATCAAGGCGGTTAGAGAGATGGTAGAGAGCGAAGAGGACAGGGCTGCGCTTCAGAGGGTTGATGACATGAACCGGAGGCTCATCGAGATGGAAGCGCAGATGATGGAGCTGGGAGCGGTGAATCCTGAAGCGGCCCTTGCGGTTCAAAGGGGAGAATACACAGAGATCCGGAATGAACTTGCGGCCGAACTTGCCGGTTTCGAGCAAAGGATAAACGCCGCCTTAATATCGGATACCGAGCGAATTATCGAGGACGGGAAGAGGGCGATTACTGTTGGGCTTATCGCAGCCCTCGCCGGGGTTGCACTTGCCGTTTTCTTGGGCGTCCTCATTTCGAACACGATCGCCAGGCCCGTGGTTCAGGTCGCAGATATCGCCGAGACCATAGCCTCAGGCGATCTGACCGTGGATATCGAAGTCAAGGATGCTAGCGGTAATGATGAGATTGGGCGGCTTAAGAAAGCCTTTAGGGGTATGATTACCAACCTCCGTTCTCTCATGGCCAGCGTCCAAGATTCGGCAAATCAGGTTGCCGCCACGTCGGAAGAGCTGTCGGCCACGACGGAGGAGTCAGTCGCCGCGTCAGACCAGATCGTGACGGCCACGGTGAACATCGCACAAAGTGCCCAAGAACAAAGCACCCAAGCAAGCGGCTTGGCTGCGACCATGGAGCAACTGGTAAAGTCCATTGAACAGGTGGGAAGAGGAGCAGAAAGCCAAATGGCCAGCGTCCAACAGGCGGTCGATGAGCAGGAAGAGATGCAGCTCGTCCTCCTTGGAGTTATGGATAAACTGAAGCAAGTCGCAGAGGTCGCGGCCAACAACTCAGAGGGCGGTGCTCGAGGGACTGAGTCTATGAGCCACCTTGTTTCGGGGATGAGCAGGATCAAGGATTCAGTGACTCACGTTGCCGACAGGATCCACGAGCTTAGCGAGCTCTCCAAGGAAATAAGCGGCATAGTCACGGTGATAGACGAGATCGCCGCCCAGACAAACCTCTTGGCCCTGAACGCAGCAATCGAGGCAGCCCGGGCCGGCGAGCACGGTAGAGGTTTCGCAGTGGTGGCCGATGAAGTGAGAGGCCTTGCGGAAAGGTCATCTCGCGAGACGAAGTCCATCGGGACGCTGATAAGCAGGATCGAAGCTGCCGTGGAACAGGCGGTTTCGTCGATCAGGACGGGAACGCGTGAGACGGACCAGGGAAGCATGCTTGTACAGGAGACTAGTGCCGTTCTCAACGAGATCGAGAACAGCGCCCGGACTGCAGAGGCTATGGTCAGAGACATGCTCCAAGCTGCCGCCGGCCTTCAGGAATCCGGGGCTCGCGTATCTCACGCAATGAGTCAAATTGTGAGCGTCACCGAGGAGAACTCTGCTTCCACCGAAGAGATGTCCATAGGCGCCGAGCAGGTACAGAAACTCGTTGAGGTGGTAGCTGCTTCTTCTGAGGAGAGCGCCGCAGCCTCCGAAGAAGTCTCGGCTTCTGTCGAGGAGATGAAACGGTCATCTGAGCAAGTCAGTCTGGCTGCACAAGATCTGGCCGTGATGGCGAGCAGGCTTACGGAGGCCGTAAGCAGATTCAAGGTAAATCACTAGAAGGCCTTTATGGAAGAAGAGAGGCACGGGCGGAGATGCCGCTCATGCCTCTCTCTTACACCTCTGCCCTTACGCCCTAAGTACTTTCCCTGCCTTCTGAGGGCGGGGCTTTCCACTCTCAACAAGTACTTTCCCGTTGACCAGGACGTGTTCGATACCTGCAGGATATTGCTGAGGGTCGTCGTAGGTCGCTTTATCGATAACGGCGGCCGGGTCGAATATCACGATATCTGCCGCATTGCCTTCTCTTATCAGGCCACGGTCTTTGAGTCCGATGACCGAGGCGGGGCGCCCTGTCATCTTGTAGATGGCCTCCTCGAGCCTCAAAGCCTTCTCTTCGCGCACGTACCGGCCGAGCACCCTCGGGAACGACCCGTATAGCCTGGGATGGGGTTTGGCGCCCATGATCCCGTCAGAGCATATGTTTCCCTCGGGCCGCTGCATGATCCTCACGACATGCTCTTCAAGCCCGTGGAAGACCACGAGACCGGCAGTGTTGTCTTCCTCCAGGAGCAAATCGAACGTGGCATCAAGCGGGTCTTTGCCACGGAGCTCGCCTAGCTCTTTCAGGCTCTTTCCGACTGCGTCACGGTTTTCGGCAGTCTTCACGAACGTGATCCGGATGCCCTCAAACCCCGCTCTGTGGACGAAGTTATCCCAGCCCTGAATTCCATCGATGATGTCTTTCTTCATCCTGGCCCGTTCTTCGGGACTCCGGAGCCTTTCCAAAAGCTTCTCGGTCCCTCCGTTATGGGCCCAAGGAGGGAGGATCACTGCAAGCATGGTGCTGCCCGCCACGTACGGGTAATTATCGAAGGAGAAGTCTGCGCCGTCCAACAGCTGGAATACCCGGTCAATCTTTCCCCAGTTAAGTCTGCCTGCTACTTTGAAGTGGGATATGTGGGTGCGACATCCTGATTGCCGGCTGATGCTAAGGAGTTCTTCGATGGATTCCAAGACCCGGTCGGACGCGTTACGCTTGTGCACCACAAAAGGCGCGTCACGCTCGGCCAATACCTTGCACAGAGCGACGAACTCTTTGGTGTCTGCGTAGCAGCACGGCGGGTAGATCATCCCGGTGGACATCCCGAAAGCGCCCTGGTCCAGGCACTCGCGCAGAAGGTCCTGCATTTCGGCTGTTTCGTCCGGAGTGGGGGGCCTGTCTTCCAGACCCATAACTTTCATCCTTATATTCCCGTGAGGCGCAAGAAAGGCGAAGTTTGGTCCCAGGTCCATGGCTTCTATGCGGGTCAGGTATCCGTCTACATCAAGCCAATCCCAATCCACCTCATAGTCGCCTTCCAGGCCCGCCATGGCTTTTTTCCACGCAGGTATGCAGTCTTCGCGTAAGGGCGCGAGGGACATCCCGTCTTGACCGATGAGTTCTGTAGTTACTCCCTGCATGATTTTGGGGGCGATGAACGGTTCTTTGAGTACAAGAAGGTCGCTGTGGCTGTGCGTATCGATAAACCCAGGGCAAACGACCTTTCCCGTCGCATCTATTCTGTCCGCGGCCGCCGCCGCCCGCAGCTCTCCCGGAGCGGCTACTGCGGTAATACGGCCGCCCGATATTCCCACTTCGGCCGCTCTTTTCGGGGCGCCGGTCCCGTCAACGACCGTGCCGCCCGTGATAACCACGTCAAAATGAGCCATGATATCCATCCTCCCGGTTCTCAGAGATCGGAGATACATGTATCCCATGTGCAGTTGCTGATCAGACTTCTCCAACGGGAGGAGAAGTATCCTCTTGTGGATTACTCACTGACACAAGGATAAGGAGAAAGCATTAGCGAACGCTACTTTGCGGCAGTGTCTCTTTTGCCGCAAGGTCCACTTTGAACCGAGAGAGGGTGAAGAGATGAAATACGACGTCTTGCTTAAGAACGGGCGGGTGATCGACCCCCTCACCGGGCTTGACGGCAAGTATGATGTGGGTATAAGGCACGGGAAGATCGCAGCGGTATCTCCATCGCTTCCCGCCGTGGATGCGGACAGCGTTATTGACGTAGAAGGTTACATCGTTATGCCCGGGGTTATCGACACCCACGTCCACGTTTCCTCTGAAGCAAGGTGGATAGGCTTTTCGATGATGGCAAGCGTGGGCGTGATTACCGCCGTTGACTTCGGAGGGCCGATCCAGGATACGGTTAAAGGGCTTGCGACCAATGGCTGTGGGATGAATATTGCCGGCCTACATACGGTGACTCCGGGACGCAACACGAAGGATGCCGACCCGGGCGTAGAGGAACTTTCGGAGATCACTGACAGGGCCCTTGCTCATGGCGCCATCGGGCTCAAGATCGTCGGAGGACACAGCCCGGCGACCCCTGAGGCTACCGCCCGTATTATTGACGTGGCAAACAGAAAGGGCTGTTACGTGGCTTTCCACGTGGGCTCGACGAGGCACGGGAGCGACATTGAAGGTTTGCGCGAGGCCGTGGAACTCGCGGGTAACAACCACCTCCACATCGCGCATGTGAACAGCTACTGCCGCGGGCTGCACCGGGCTCCCGCCGCCGAGGCCCTTGAAGCCGTCGACTTACTAAGGAGCCACCGGAACCTTGTCTCCGAGTCGTACCTGGGTACCATCAACGGCACCTCGGCCCACATCAAAGACGGGCTTCCGACTAGCCATGTAACCCGCAACTGCCTCCGCATGGGCGGGTACACGCCCGACGAGAAAGGTATGGGCGAGGCGATCCTCGGCGGGTGGGCGTTCATCCAGGTTGTCCGCGGGGGAAAGATGGAACTCGTAACGGGCGAGGAAGGTTTCCGGATCTGGAAAGACGCCGAGACGAAGACCGGCGTGAGCTTCCCCGTGAACGACACGACCTCCATGCACATACTCGCCATCGCCAAGATGAAGGACGGCGATGAGTTTGTCGTCGACGCCATAAGCACCGACGGCGGCGCCATACCGAGGAATGTCCAGCTTGAGAGGGGAGCGGCACTGGTCCGGCTCGGTGCCCTGACCTGGCCTGAACTGGTGAGGAAGCTGACACTGAATCCGGCCCGCATGTTCGGTTTTGAGCATAAAGGGGCCCTCGCCGAAGGTTTTGACGGAGACGTGACCGTGGTATGTCCCGTAACGGGCCACGCTTACCTGGGGATTTCCCGGGGGCAAGTGATCATGATCGACGGCGTGGTAGTAGGGAAGGGTGGTCACCTGCTTGCGGCCACTCCCGAGGGCGCCCTTAAAGCTAAAGAAGCCGGCCTAACATCGCAAGCCGTAGACCTTACGAAGAGCCTGTTCTTCACCAGGACGTAAGCCGAAACGGTTCCACATTGCGGAAGGACTTAAGGGTGCGGTAAGCACCGCACCCTTGGCTTATTCCCGTTAGTTTTCTGTACGAAGGTTTCCCCCACCCGCTCCCGGCTAAGATATGAGACGCAGCCAGTCTCTCAGCAGGAACTGCATCTGGGATATTAGGAGCGACAATCTGCCTTGAACTGCCGAGCCAAATGCCGCGCCGAAACACAGCATTAGCACCCATCTGCCGAGTCTCCCGGTCACTTGAGACGCCTTGGTCGGCTTGAAGGTGAAGAAAAAGTATACCAGCGCGAACGCCGTACCCAGGGAGAGCACCAAATTGTTGAACGTGCCTCCTATGCCGGTACCCTTCCAGCTTATGATGCTGGCCTGGATCTGCCTCACGAAATCGCTCTCGATAGCCTTCATGGACAGCGCCGAACCGATGCCCATGAGGAGCGCCATGGGGTACCGGGCTATCCAACCGTATTTCTTCGAAAGGCGGGTGAACAACAGTATGCCGAACACTATCGGTACCACCACCGAAACGTCTCCTGACTCGGCAAGGGGAACCCAGGCCTGACGCTTCAGGGTGTTGAAGGCCACCACCAAGCTGTAGCCTGCGGCCAATCCGACGTACAAGTTCTGAAAAGCCCTGAAAAACCGGTTTTCTTTCCAAAGGAAGCTGTAGATGGCGAATGTGCAGAGAGCACCGGCCCACACTTTTGCGGTTGCCAGGTCCATGTCTTCACCCCCTAACCTTTTCTTGCCTTCTGTTCCGTACGCTCGACAAGGAACAGAAGGTTGCCGATCAATACGAAGAGGACTATGACGACGTGACCCAGAGACTGGGCGTCCATCGCAGCTGTGGCCGCACCGGGCATGTTGACCGCTATTTCATACTCGGCGGCCGACTTAAGGCCACCGCCGAGAAGACCAACCAACTGCCCTGACTGAAGGTACGGTACGTTCTGCGGACCCATAACCGCGACCACACCGCACCCCAGGGGAACGTTGTACCTGGTGACAACCTGCCTGATCCACTCGGCCGGGCCGGGGATCCCGGTGGCGAACTCGGCGATGAAGTCAAAGTCGCCGGCGTTCTGGATGCCCTGCATTATCGGGTAGGAGCTCAAGGGCTTACCCCGTATGTCGATCGGAAACACCTGCGCGATGTCCTGGGCGAAAGCGGAGATGGCCGTCTCACTGCCTGCTGCGTAGCCGAGGAGCAGGATATCTTCACCGTATACTTTGCCGGCTTTCTCCCATTTCTCGATGGTCTTTTGTGCATAGTTGAGCCCGGTGTCGATGAATGCCACCTCGACCACCTTGACGCCCTTGGAGAGGGCGTGGGCCAAGACTACCTGGGCCTGCGGGTCTACGTCCGGACCCCCGCCGATGGAATAGTCAAACACCAGAAGCATCTTGTCGCCCGGTTTGAGTTTCTCCACGGCTTCTACGAACTGAGCGGTGCTCTCCGTGACGTCAACCGGGATGCCGAGGGGACGAATGAGCGGGGTGACGACCACGAAGAGAAGGAGCGCATATAGCCAGCGCCTGTCCAGGGTTCCAAACCATTTGATTACGTTCACCCTCGTCACCTCCTATTCTCCACCAAAGTAGGACCGGTCGATCCCGACGATGACTCGAAAACCGGTCAAGACCATCCCGAGAGCCGCGCCGATCATGATGGCGCGGTTTCCGGCGACGTTGGCGTAGCTCATGAACCACGCGCTCGCTTTCGGGAACCAGGGGGATACCATCCTCATGAGCGGTGCGTTGCCGAGCATGACCAAGAGACCTGAAACCAGAAGGAACATGGCGTCAATGTTCCTGGCTCTAAATGCCCGGCGCGCAGCAGACGCGATGAAGAAAACCATGATCGAGAACATCGCTGTGCCCAAGGGTAGATATAGTCCGTCGTACAAGAAGGAGTAGACGTTGTGAAGGGCGCTCTCCTGAGCTGAGAGGCCGGTTGCGACCATGACCAGGATCCCGAGATAGAGAATCCAGGACATCCAGGCATCGGGATGTTTTGACCTGATCCTTCGGCCGTGGATGACTACGAGGTTCGCCGCTGCCAGACCCATGGCGAAAGCCGATACGATGCTTCCCCAGTTCTGTGCCTTTGTGGCTATATCTGATACGCCGGGGGCCATTGCCTTAAAGAAGTACTCGAACAGGATGAGTACTCCCACTACAAAACCTATGGCAATCGGGACTTCCTTTTTCACCGCCTACACCTCCCTTTCTACATTTTCAGCCAGTCGATCATGGCCGTGTTGCCCAAAGTCTGTCTCTTAGAACCGGTGATGATGATAACCATGGCCGCCAGCTTGCCCCAGTCCTGAGCGGCAAGATTGCCCAACTTCACCGGGTCTCTTGAGAGGTAAGCTCCTCCGGCGAAGATCTCTTCACCTATTAGGACATAGTCGCAAGCAGCGACGAAGAACGGGATCTGGGCGGTACGAGCAGTCCCGGCGATAGTCACTGCGCCGACCTGAGCCGCTCCTTCGGCCAGCATCATGGATTCGGCTTGGAACTCACCAACGAAGACGACGCTTGCCACTTTCTCGGTGTTCATGATGGAGAGGCACGCCGCTGCAAATGCGAACTGCTCGGCCGATAGGAACTGGACCATTTCGGGTTTCACCCTGTCGGGCTTACCTTCTTCAAGGTAGGACTGCTGGACGATTGCTTCGGCCACAGGGTATACGTTGGCCGCTGCTATACCGACCCTGAGGTCTGTATCGTAGCGGGCGGTCATTTTGGCCACATGTCCCAAGATCTCGAGCCCGGCGATGTTCTGCGCGGCGCCCGCCGTATTGATCTCGGTCCTTCCGGGTACATAGAAGACCGGCTTACCGAGCTCAGTAGCTCTGCCAATCGCCTCTTCTATAGCTTCAAGCCCGTGAATAGTGCGGACATATGGCACTTTGCCAGTCTTGGCGCGCGACATGTAGTAGGCGGCTGTCGCCAAGAACAGCACGAAGAACAGAAAGGTGGTCTGTTTCCCGGCTACCAAATTATTGCACACCTCCCAGAGTGTTGTGTGACTGCTCTGTTCGGGGCCAGGAGGCCAAGTCCTGCAAGTCTGTGGGTAATTTGTATAAAAAAACTTCGTTTGTAATATACGGGCTAGAGCGACCGGTCAATGAAAAGACGAGGCCCTGTCAAGTGGCCTCGTCTCCCGGTGCGTTATGGGCTCGGGGTCAATGAGAGGTAATCATGCGGGAGCTATAGAGTCAAACCAAAGAGCACAGCTTGGGTCACTGGTTATTGCAGTCGAAATGGCTCCCCAACCAGGTAGTAACCTCTTGCCACGATTTCCTTGGACGAGGGGCCGGAGCCTCTCGGGGATATCCCACCGCGACGCCTGCGAGGAGCTCATCGCTTGTACCGAAATGCCTGCAAATCTCAGTCTCGGCGTAAAACACGTCGCATATCCAGAGAGTGCCTAGTCCAAGAGCCGTAGCTTGGAGGAGCATGTTCTGGATGGCCGCGCCGACCGATTGAGTGTCCACGAGGCATCCCAGTTGATCCCACCGGTCTTTGAAATCCTGCGCCGTTCTCCTCGGATTGAGGACGAGTATGACAACCGGAGATTGGCGCATGATCCTGGCCGAGTTCTCCGAACTTCCGATGGGGATACCTGCTTCTTTGAGCGACGCCGCAGAGCGCTCCAAGATGTCGACCACTTCGTCTTTTTTCCGGCCCTCCAGCACAATAAACCTCCAGGGTTGGGCGTTCTTTCCCGACGGTGCGAGTGTGGCCGCCTGAAGAACCTTCTCGATGAGTTCCCGGGGCACCGGCCTGTCTTCAAACTTCCTTATACTGCGCCTCTCTGCAATCGCTTCAAAGACATTCATCGAAGAGCCCCCTTTTCCTGAGACTGGTAGGAAACAGATTCCATCGCCGGGTAGGGATCTCCTTGCTTACTGAAGGGCGCCGTGCGGATATTGTGTGAAAAAAAGAACACCCTCCGCTGAGGATGGTTGTCCATGTGTAGGCGGAGGGTGGGTGATCTAGGGCTAACGGATGATCTAGGGACTACCGGTCGAACGCCTCAAAGGCACCGCTTTCGATTATGTCTTCCACTTCCTCATAGCCCTCCGGGAACGCGTAGTTGTACCGGGCGGGCAGCGCAAACACGTACTCGGAGTTTCGACCCAGTCGACTGGGGTTTGTAGGAGCGGCACCGATGTGGAACTCCCCGTTCTCAAGAGCTTCCCACTGGGCGTGAGTGAAGACCATGACGGGTATGTCCTGCCGCGGATTCTCCTCGGTCCAACCTGGATGCCTGATCAGTACCAGGGGCCCTGTTTCGGACGGGTCTTCCTCTACGTTTCCTTGGGCGTCCAGTCTATGACCTTCCCACTTCTCTTGGACGACCGCATATCCGGTCCAGGAAAGAGGAAGACGCACTCTGAAGCCGTAATCCGCGATATCGCATACAGTCGCGGTATCTTCGTAGTCCCCCAGCGAGACGTCGTCTATCACCCAACTGCCTTCTATCTTCACAACGGTCAGGGTGATGGGCCTTTCGGCCACGCTCTCGACGCCTTCTTTTCCGGCACTTGTTACCTCGATGATATTGCCCATGACCTCGTATTCTTCGTCTCCGGTCTTCTGGATCTCGGTCACCTCTATGCGGTCGGGCCAAGGACTGGACACTAGCCTACCAGGTGCGTTAGTGGGGTCTCCAATCCATTTCTCGAGAAGGTCAGGCGAGACCAGGTCGCCGTAGTTTTCCTCCAGGTTGTTTCTGAGGACGTCCTCGGGCGCCAGAAGCGAAACCATCTGAAGTTTCTTGCCGAACTCGATGACCAGTTCTTGAATAGCGGTCTCGTCCAAAGGGTCTTCGTTTCCCGCCGAAGGTGGCGTGGCAAGGTTTATCGAGTTCGTGCATGCCGCCAAGGATAGGGCAAGGAATAATGCAGATAAGAAGCCAAGCCTGAGAAAGAGTCGTTTCAACCAAATTCGCCTCCCAAGTAGTGTGTCCATATATATTGACGTTGCGAGCCGGTCCCTGTTCCAGAGGACATGCACTGATTTTAGGAGCTCTTTGTCGAGACCGAAGGCTCGATTCGCGGTTTGGAGGCAGCCTTTTTCAATCCGTTTCGATCTGGTAATATACTAAAGATTGATTTGATTTCCAGCGGAAGACCAAGGACAAGCAGCGCTTCTTGGGGAGAGTAATACGATACCACATAGGCAGAGCTTATAAGGAGGACCAAACTGTGAAGGTTACGTCGGAAAAGATCGAGGGTTCCAGAGTAGTCCTTACCATTGAGGCACCGGCTTCGGTTGTCGATGAGGCCCTCGACAAGGCATATAAGAGTGTGGTCAAGAGGGTTAACGTGCCCGGCTTTCGGCGAGGCAAAGCACCCCGGTTCATCCTGGAGCGTCACGTAGGCAAGGACGTGCTCTACGAAGAAGCCATGAAAGAAGTCTTGCCAGAGCAGTACGAGAAGGCCGTAGAGGAAACCAAGATTGAGCCTGTGAGCGAGCCAGAGTTCGACGAGGTAAACTTCAAGCAGGGCGAACCACTTAAGCTCAAAGCCACCGTCTACGTGCGTCCTGAAGTCAAATTGGACGATTACGACGAACTGTCGGTGCCCTACGAAGTGCAGGAGGTTACAGGTGAGGATGTGGACCAGCAGATTTCCTTCCTCCGGGAAAGGATGGCCCGCCTCGATCCTCTCGCCGAGGACGAGGCTCTCGATAAGGGCGACTACGCGACTTGCCACGTCAAAGGTTTAGAAGGCGGTTCATTCAAGCCTGAAATCGACCAGGAGCTTTCATACGTGGAGGCAGGTGGCCAGTATGGGTTTGTGCCCGGTCTCACCGAGGCGCTCGTGGGTATGAAGAAGGGCGAGACTAAAGAGTTCTCGGGTACCTATCCCTCAAAGGAAGACGACGAGCCCAGGACCGCCAAGTTCTCCGTCGAGGTCAAAGAGTGCTATCGCAAGGTCACGCCTTCAGATGAGGAACTTGTCAAGAACCTTAGTAAGGAAAACCTCGATGAAGTGAAGGAAGACATAAGGAAGCGTCTCACCGCGATGCGGGAAGACCTGGCTCGCCGCGCTCACTCACAGAAGGTGGAGGAGGCAGTGCTCGCCAAGGGCACCGTTGAGATCCCTCACGTGATGATCGAGCGTCGTGAACAGGAGCTGCTCCGGAGGTTCGCGGAACGCTTGCAGGAAGCTAACACGAGTCTGGACGCGTACCTAAACTCCACGGGCAAGACTGTGGAAGACCTGAGGAAAGACCTTCATGAGGAAGCCGAGAAGGACGTGCGGAGGGACCTCATTCTCGACGCAATCGCCGATAAGGAAAACACGGAGGTGCCCCAGGAAACCATAGACGAAGTGGTGGAAGCCTTCGCTCGTCAGACGGGTAGAGATACTGGTACAATTAGGACGACGCTACAAATGAGGGGCGCTTTGGACAGCATAGTAAGCGATCTGAGAAGGTTCGAAGTCTTGAAGAAACTCGCCGTGATGGCGGCCGAGAAGGCCGGCACGCCCCTTCCGCTTGAAGAAAAGAAGGCCGAAGAGGTAGAAGAGGTGGATAAAGATACCGCTAAGGAACCGGAGCCGGCTGAGGAAGTCCAGGTAGTCGCAGAAGACGAGACCGCTCAGGAGGCCCAAGTTGCACCGCCCGAAGAAAACGAAAACCCCATGGGGTAATGAATGGCGATAGAGGCGACTTCGCTTGGAAATGATAACTCTCACAGCGAGAACGGAGGTAAGAGAATATGGGATACCTTGTGCCCATGGTTGTCGAACAGACCGGCCGGGGAGAGCGCGCATATGACATCTACTCAAGGCTCCTGAAGGACAGGATCGTCTTTGTCGGAACCCCGATTGACGACGGTGTGGCAAACTTGGTTGTTGCCCAGCTCCTGTTCCTGCAGGCCGAGGATCCTGATAAAGAGATCTCTTTGTACATCAACTCGCCGGGTGGCTCGGTAACGGCAGGCTTGGCGATATACGACACGATGCAGCACATAAAGCCCCCCGTCTCGACCATCTGCGTTGGCCTTGCTGCCAGCATGGCAGCAGTCCTCCTCGCAGGCGGGACGAAGGGGAAGAGGTTCTGTCTACCCCATGCCAAGACCCTGATCCACCAGCCTCTCGGGGGCGTCCAGGGGCAGGCGACAGAGGTGCAGATAGCGGCCAGGGAAATGCTCAGGACCAAGGACACGCTCAACAAGATACTGGCCAAACACACCGGACAGCCTATTGAGAGGATCGAGAGAGATACCGATAGAGACTTTTGGATGAATGCTGAGGAGTCTAAAGCCTACGGTTTGGTAGACGACATCCTCATTCCGGGTGCGAAAGCCTCCAAATAACTGAGGTGAAAGGATGTTCAGATTCGAGGAACAGAAGGGACTGAAGTGTTCGTTTTGCGGCAAGTACCAGGACCAGGTTAAGAGGCTCATCGCTGGTCCGGGTGTGTATATTTGCGACGAATGTATCGAGCTGTGTTACGAGATAATCACCGAGGAACTGGACGAGGACGCCGAAGAGAGCCTCAAGGATGTCCCGAAACCGAAAGAGATCAAGGAGTTCCTCGATCAGTACGTTATCGGGCAGGAGAAGGCCAAGAAGATCCTGTCCGTAGCCGTGTATAACCACTACAAGAGAGTTGGACGCCGTCACAAGCAGGACGATGTGGAGATCCAGAAGTCCAACATCGTGATGCTCGGGCCAACCGGGGTGGGGAAGACGTACCTTGCGCAGAACCTGGCAAAGATGTTGAACGTGCCCTTTGCCATCGCCGACGCGACCACCCTCACAGAGGCCGGCTACGTGGGTGAGGATGTCGAGAATATCCTCCTCAAATTGATCCAGGCCGCCGATTATGATGTGGAAAAGGCGGAAAAGGGGATTGTCTATATTGACGAGGTCGACAAAATTGCCCGCAAGTCGGAAAACCCCTCGATTACCCGGGATGTCTCCGGGGAAGGGGTCCAACAGGCTTTGCTCAAAATCCTCGAAGGAACCGTAGCCTCGGTGCCGCCTCAGGGCGGGCGGAAACATCCGCACCAGGAGTTTATCCAGTTGGATACCACCAACATCCTGTTTATCTGCGGAGGCGCTTTTGACGGACTGGAGAAGATCATTGAGCGGCGGGTCGGGAAAAAAGCCATTGGTTTTGGCGCGGATATCGAACCCCGGCTGGGGAAATCCATCGGCGAGATCCTGCGGCAGGTCATGCCGGAAGATCTATTGAAATACGGGTTGATCCCGGAGTTTGTCGGCAGGCTGCCGGTGGTGGTGGCCTTGGATGCCTTGGATGAAGACGCCCTTATCCGGATCCTGACCGAACCTAAGAATGCCCTGGTTAAACAGTACCGGAAAATCATGGAGCTCGACGGGGTGGAGCTGGAATTTACCCCCGACGCCCTGCGGGCCATCGCCAAACTTGCCATTTTACGCAATACCGGCGCGCGCGGGCTGCGGGCGATTATTGAAACCCTCTTACTGGAGTTGATGTATGAGGTTCCGTCCAGGACCGATATTAAAAAATGCGTGGTCACCAAGGAAATGG
>LSQX01040339.1_pt1 | contig 14994 bp, 16 predicted proteins | sample 654561 | NCBI WGS metagenome assembly LSQX01 (sample SAMN04489861, study PRJNA283612) | anaerobic digester metagenome | isolation source: 4 biogas reactors fed with cattle manure at either 37C or 55C with and... | place: Denmark: Kongens Lyngby | collected 2014 | reverse complement strand
GACGAGCCGCTTTCCAACCTGGACGCCAAAATGCGCGTTCAAATGCGGGCGGAAATCAGCAAGTTGCACAGCCAGCTCAAGAGCACGATGATTTATGTGACGCACGACCAGATTGAGGCCATGACGATGGGCGATCGCATTGTCGTGATGAAGGACGGCTGGATTCAGCAGGTGGATACGCCGTTGAATATCTACAACCACCCGGCGAATCAATTTGTGGCCGGTTTTATTGGCAGCCCGCCCATGAATTTCTTTGCGGGGCGCGTGGTTCGCCAGAATAATCAGGTGATTTTCGATGAGGGGCATTTCCGCATTCCGCTGACGGGGCGCGCGGCGGAGGTTTTGAGCGCGTATGATGGGCAGTCGGTCACGATGGGGATTCGTCCGGAAAACATCCATGAGCGCGGCAACCGGCCGGATGCCGATCCGGCGCACACGGTGACGGCTACGGTGGAAGTGGTGGAAATGATGGGTTCGGAGGTTTATCTGTATGCCAGCACCGGATTTTCCAGTTTCACGGCGCGTGTGCAGGCATCGTGCCGCAAGCAAATCGGCGACACGGTTGAAGTTGTGTTGGATTTGGCCCACGCCCATTTCTTTGCCGGGCCGGAGGGCAAGGCCTTGCTGTAGGAGGCGCGCATGAACCTGTTTTTCAGTGAACTGTTGCAGACCATCGGCGTGGCGGCGGCGGCTTATGTCGTTCTGTTGCTGGGGGCGATGGGTTACAAGCGTTTGGAAGCCCGGCGCGCGGCGAAAAAGTCGTCGCCATGAAGCTGGGCGTCAACATTGATCACGTTGCGACGTTGCGTCAGGCGCGCGGCACGGATTATCCCGACCCGGTTGAGGCTGCCGCTCTTTGCGTGAAGGGCGGGGCGGATGGCTTGACGATTCATTTGCGCGAGGACCGCCGGCATATTCAGGATGCGGATTTGTTCGCGCTGCGCGCGAAGGCGCAACTGCCGCTCAATCTGGAAATGGCCAACGAGCCGGGAATTATTGAGATTGCCCTGCGGGCCATGCCGGATGAGGTTTGTCTGGTGCCGGAACGGCGCGAGGAGGTGACAACGGAGGGCGGTCTGGATGCGGTGGGGCAACTGGAGGCGCTTCGGCCCACGGTGGCGCGTCTGAAGGACGCGGGCATCGTGGTCAGCTTGTTTATTGAGCCGGACCCGCGTCAACTGGATGCGGCGGTGGCGTTGGGCGCGCCGGTTGTGGAATTGCATACGGGCACGTATTGCAATGCCGCGGGGGCGGCGCAGGCCAAGGAACTGGAGCGTCTGGCGGAGGCCGCGCGGTATGGGCATCAGCGGGGGTTGCGGATTAATGCCGGCCATGGGCTGAACACGGTGAATTTGACTCCATTTTTGAAGGCGGTTCCGCACTTGGGCACCTTGAATATCGGCCACAGCATTGTGGCGCGAGCGGTCATGGTGGGGATGGAGCGGGCGGTGCGCGAAATCAAGGAGCTTATGGCATGAAATTCGTGAAGGCGGCGGCGATTCGGGAGGCAGAGCAACAGGCCATTCAGGCGAATCCGCCGTTGGCCGCCGAGATGATGGGGCGCGCGGGTGAGGGGTTGGCGCGATGGGTGCATTTTATTTCGTTGCAGGCGGGGATTACGGATCGGCGGGTGCGGCTGGTGGCGGGGCCGGGAAATAATGGCGGCGATTTGTTCGCGGCGGCGTTGATGTTGGAGGATGTTTTCTTCACGCCGGAAGTCTGGCTGGCCTGTTCCGTGGAGCGTTTGCAGGGCGCTTCCAAATACTATTTTGAGAGACTGTGCGATTGCGACATTCCGTGGCGTGAAATGGTGAATGAGGCCGACTGGCCGTTGGACGCAACGGAGCCGAATGCGCCGCCTATTTTTGTGGATGGCTTGCTGGGAACCGGCGCTCAGGGCGCGCCGACGGGGGTGATTCGCCGCGCAATTGACTATTTGAATGCCCAAAGCCAGGTCAGCCTGATTGTTTCCGCCGATGTGCCTTCCGGGATGGATGCGGATACGGGCGCGGCGGCGGGTGCCGTGGTGCGGGCGGATTTTACGGTGACGATGGGCTTCCCCAAGGCGGGGATGGCTGCCCCGGCCGGTTGGGCGGCTTTGGGCTCGTTGAGCAGCGTGGACATTGATTTGCCGCGAGAAGCGGCTGCGCAGATTCCGGATGGCGCCCCCGGCATTCGCTGGATTTCCGAGGCGACGGTTCGCGACATCCTGCCGCGCCGTGAGGTTGCGGCGCACAAGGGCGCGTTGGGTTGTGTGCAGCTCGCGGGCGGCTCCGCGCAATATCCGGGCGCGATGGTATTGGCGGCGGAAGGCGCGACTCGATCCGGCGTGGGGCTGGTGCAGGTGACGACGGCGCCGGCGAGCGCCGCCGCGATTGCGGCGCGTATGCCGGAGGTGATTGTTCACGGGGATTACTCCGCCGATTGGCCGATGAATTCCAAGGCGACCGCGCTGGTGGTTGGCCCGGGACTGGGACGCGACCCGGAGGCGCGGCGGTTCATCGCGCGGTTGTTGCGCGAAACGACTTGTCCGCTGGTGCTGGATGCCGATGCCATCGGCGTGCTGGAGGGGAGGCCGGATGTGGTGCGCTCATGCCCGCAGCCCGTCGTTTTGACGCCGCATCCGGGGGAACTGGCGGAATTGCTGGGGCAGGATGTGGACGCCATTCAGAGCGATCGCCAGAAATTTGCGATGATGGCCGCGGAGCAAACGGGCGCGGTGGTGGTCCTCAAGGGGGCGGGCACGATGATTGCGCAAGAGGGGCAGGCGACCTGGTTGAATTTGAACGGCAATCCGGGGATGGCTTGTGGCGGCAGCGGGGATGTGCTGGCGGGTCTGCTGGGCGGTTTGCTGGCGCAAGGGATTCCGCCCGTCGCGGCGGCCTGCGCGGCGGTTTGGCTCCACGGAATGGCGGGTGATATGGCTGCGTTGCAACATACGCAAGCCGCCATGAATGCGCGGGATATTGCCGTTGCGCTGCCGGGCGCTTTCAAACGCGTGGCCGTGCGATAAGTTTCGCATTCCGCGCGCGTGGTTTCGGCGTTCCGGCTACGGGCCAAAATCGAGCAGGCCGGTGTTTGCGATGGAAATCTTCGCAATCAGCTCCGGGCCTTCGTGGTGGATGGAATTGACGCGCGTGCTGACCGGATGGCTGGCAAAGTCGGCTTGAGCTTGCGCGAGCAAGTCGAATAGCTGTTCCTCGCGGGCGTTCGGCGCCAACCATGTTTGGAGGCGCTCTTTCGGCAGAACAATCGGCATGCGCGGATGAATATGGGCGATGGATGGGGCGGAATCCTTGGTCAGAATGGCGCATGAGGTGAGCGTGGTTCCAGCGGCGGTTGTGCGTGTGGCATACAAGCCCGCAAAGGCCAGAACGTCGGCTTCGGGTGAATGGATGTAAAAAGGCTGGCGCGGCGGGCGTCCCGGCTCATGGGTGGCTTGCCATTCGTACCAGCCTTGCGCGGGAATCAGGCAGCGGGCGGCGCGGAAACTTTCGCGCCACATGGGCTTGGCCGCCACGTCTTCCATCCGTGCGTTGATGGCGTGGGCGGGTGGCGCTTCGCGCTGCCACCACGAGGGGATGAGTCCCCAGCGGGCCTTTTGGGTGGCCCACGTGTTTTCCGCCGCGTCGGAAAGCAGAATGGGCACTTCGGTGGTGGGCGCGACATTGAAAATGGCGCGGAGCCAGCGATAGCCCCAACGCAACGGGGCAGGGTACCAGCGCGCGACCGCGTCTTCGGCGGGAATGACATAACGTCCGCACATGGGGACGCGCGCCCGGACGGGTTAATCCGGGATGAACAGCTTTTGGCCGATCAGGATGGGCGCATCAACGCTTTTCAGGCCGTTGGCTTCCACGATGGCCGACATTTTGACTTTGTAAGCGGCGGCAATTTTGGAGAGCGATTCGCCCGGCTGCACCACATGCTCCCACCCGGACGTGGCGCGGGCGGCGCTACTTTTGCCGCCGGCGGGTTGCGAGGCTTTGATGAGGCTGGCGACTTTTTTGGTGATGTCGTCGTAGATGTCTTTTTTATCCTGAGTGCGGGCGGCATCCAGCGCGCGAATTTGGCTTTGCAGGTTTTCCAACTGCGATTGCAGCGATTGGATTTGCGACGCCGTGGCATACGCGGGTTGATTGGCCTGACTGGTGCGCACGTCGCCCTGCAACTGGCCGAACTGATATTCCGCCGCATCGAGGCGATCGTGCATGCGTCGTAGCTCTTCGCGCAAGTAGCCCACGTCGGCTTGTGAAGCCGGGGGCGGGCCGATTTCTTCCGTGGTGACACAGCCCGCGCCCGCCCAAATCAATCCGCAACACAGCGGAATGGTTTTTCCAAAAAGTTTCAAAAGAGTTTTCATGCGGGATAGAATAATGAATACGCGGGTGGGCAGGCAAGAAAACAAGGCGGCCTTGAAACCGGCGCGAGCGGGCGTGCGCCGGGGCGTCTTTGGCGCGAGACGTTTGCGGCAGAATGTTTTTTGTTTGCGGCCAGGGGATGCTTTGTGGAAAGTAAGGAATAGCCGCAGATGCGGCCTGGCATGAAATCGGCATTCTGGAAAAAACTCGTTGAGCGCCTGGACAAGATGGATTCGGGCAGTGTGCAGTCGCAGTTTCTGCGCCTGGTATCCGAGCGGGGTCTGCTCGAAAGTATTTTTCATGCCCTGCGCGAGGGGATTCTGGTGCTGGATGCGGATGCGCGCATCTTGTATGCCAACCGGGGCGCTTGCCGGTTGCTGGGCATTCCGGAGGCCGGGTCGGCCGGGCAGCTCATGAGCCGTTATCTGCACGAAATTGACTGGCAGCGGCTGGTGAGTCTGGATGAAAAAGAATGGGCGCGAATGGCCACGCGCGAAATTGAAATCACCTATCCGGAACATCGCTTTCTGGCCATGTATCTGGCGCCGCTGGAAAATCTGGCGGATGGCCGCAACGGCGTCATCATGATTGTGCGCGATGTCACCCGTGAGCGCGACCACACCGCGGAGGCCATCGAGTCCGAGCGGCTGAACGCGATTCTTCTGCTGGCGGCGAGCGTGGCGCACGAAATCGGAAACCCGCTCAACTCGCTGACGATTCACCTGCAATTGCTGGATAGGGAATTGAACGATTTGCCGCCGGAAAATCAAGAATCGCTGCGGGAACTGTTGAATGTCGCGCGCGGCGAAATCGCGCGGTTGGATCAGATTTTGACGCAGTTTTTGAAGGCGATTCGACCGAATCCGCCCAATTTCGAGTCCGCGCAACTGCCGGAGATTGTGGCGGAAACCCTGACCACGCTTTCGGCGGAAATTCAGTACCGCAAAATTGTGGTGGAGGTGGAGCCGGGCGAAGATTTGCCGCCGGCGTGGGTGGATCGCGCGCAGGCGCGGCAGGCGTTTTTCAATGTCATTCGCAACGCCATCCAGGCCATGAGCGCGGGGGGCGGGTTGCGTATTTCTTTCGCGGTTGCCGACCGGCTCATCGGGGTGGCGTTTCAGGATACCGGGCCGGGCATTCCGCCCGACCAAATGACCGAGCTGTTTGAGCCGTTCCAGACCACCAAGCCGGATGGGCACGGGATGGGCTTGATGATTGTGCAACGAATCATGCGCGATCACGGCGGGGGCATGCTGGTGGAAAGCTTGCCGCAGGGTACCCGTATTCAATTGCATTTCCAGCGCGAAGACCAGCGGATTCGCTTGTTGCCGGCGCCGAAGGACGCGCGCGTGGACGAGGAAGCGCCATGAGCCAGCGGCCAACCATTCTGATTGTGGATGATGAGAAAAACACGCGCGACGGTTTGGCGCGCGCTTTGCGCAAGGATTATCATATCGCGGAAGCCGAAAATGGCTTGCGCGCGCTGGAGTGGCTGGAAACCCATTCGGCGGATGTGGTGCTTTCGGATTTGCGCATGCCGGGGATGGATGGCATGGCGCTTCTTTCCCGATTGCTGGCGCGTGAGCCGAGGCCCGTTCTGATTTTGCTGACGGCCTACGGCGACATTGAAACGGCGGTCGAAGCCATGAAGCGCGGGGCGTATGATTTTTTGGCCAAGCCGGTGAATTTGGACCGGCTGGAACTGCTGTTGAAGCGCGCCTTGGCGGAGCGACAGTTGGGCGCTGAAAACAAGCGCCTCAAGGCGCAGATTGACGCGAAGTACGGATTTGAAAACATCATTGGCGCTTCCGCGCCCATGCAGGAAGTATTCGATGTAATCCGGCAGGTTGCGCCGACGCGCGCCACGGTATTGATTCAGGGCGAAAGCGGCACGGGCAAGGAGCTGGTGGCGCGCGCGTTGCATCAGTGCAGTCCGCGTGTGCACGGTCCGTTTGTGCCCGTCCATTGCGCGGCGCTGGCGCCGACGCTGCTCGAAAGCGAGTTGTTCGGCCACGAAAAAGGCGCGTTCACCGGGGCCACGGAACGGCGGCGGGGGCGTTTTGAGTTGGCGGATGGGGGCACCTTGTTTCTGGATGAAATCGGCGAAATTGACCCGGCGTTGCAAGTGAAAATCCTGCGCGTGCTGGAGGAGCGGCGCTTTGAGCGGGTGGGGGGCACGGAAACGATTGAGGTGGATGTTCGTCTGGTGACGGCCACCAATCGCGATTTGCGCCAACAGGTGGCGGAAGGCAAGTTCCGCGAAGATTTGTTTTACCGCTTGTTCGTGGTGAATGTGACCTTGCCGCCTTTGCGCGAGCGCGAGGGGGATATTGTTTTGCTGGCGCGGCATTATCTTCAGGAATTGGCGGCGGAAAATGGCAAGACTATCACCGGCATCACCCCGGAAGCGATGGATGCGTTGACGGCTTATTCCTGGCCCGGCAATGTCCGCGAGCTGCGCAATGTGATTGAGCGCATGGTGGTGTTGAGCAACGGCGAAAAACTGACCGTGCGCGATTTGCCCGCTGCGTTGCGCGGGCCGGCGCGGGCCGCTACGCCGCGCTCCGGCAGCGCGCTGCGCGACGCCGAGCGGCAGATGATTATAGATGCGCTGCGACGCCACAAAAACAATCGCACGCGCGCGGCCCAGGAATTGGGCATTCACCGGCGCACGTTGCACCGGAAATTGAATGAATATGGGTTGCGGGAGTCCCCGAAAGAATAACGACAAGCAAGGACGGAAGGCATGGCGCTCGAATACGAATCAGGACTTCAGAATATCGTTTATCAGGTGGATTCAGAAATGGGCCGCAAGATTATTCGCGGCGTGCTCTTCAGTCTGTTTGCTCTGGCGATGGGGGCGTTGTATCTGGTGACCAACTTTCAGGGACTGAATGACGCGCGGGCGATGGAAGAAGCGCAGTTGGGGCGCAATCTGGCCACCGAGGGGCGGCTGCTCACGCACTGCGTGCGCCCACTTTCGCTGTGGCAGGTGGCCGAGCACAACGCCGATGGCGACGCGCGCGTGTTCAACCATCCGGACTTGCTGCACCCGCCGGTTTGGCCGGCCATTTTGGCGACGGTGTTCCGCGCGTTGCGAATGCCTGAGCCGGGAACGCCCACCGCCGCGATGGTGTCGAGTTGGGATTATGCGCCGGTGATTGTCGGCCAACTTTTCATTATCTTTTCCGCCATTTTGTTGTGGGCTATTGGGCGGAAGCTGTTTGACGCGCGGGTGGGGGCGCTGTCGGCGGGCGCGTTTCTGTTAAGCGATTTGGTCTGGCGGCAGAGCTTGACCGGCAACGATTGGTCGGCGGCGCTGTTTTTTGTGCTGGGGGCGGTTTATGCGGCGCTTTGGGCGGCTGAATTGCCGTCCGGGAAAGGCCCGGAGGATGAGCAGGGGCCTGTATGGCGCTGGCTGGCGCCGTTGGTGGTTGCGGCGCTGTTCACGTCGGCGGCTTTTCTGACGCGCTATCTGGCGGGGACGGTGGCGCTCTTGGTTTTTCTGTATATTGGCGTTTCGCGTCGCCGTCGTCCCTGGGCGAAGGCCAGCCTGTATCTGGCGCTGGCGTTTCTGCCGGTGATTCCCTGGATTTGGCGCAATGTTGCCGCTTGCGGGAATCCGTTGGGCTTGGTGTTTCACACCATGCTGGCTGACACCTATTTGTTCACCGGCGACGCGCTTGTGCGCTCCATCGCGCCGCGCCTGCCCGAGGTGGGCACCGCCGTCTATGCCGTGCAAATCAAGTGGATGGCCAACATGCGCGAGTTTTATGCTGATGGTTTCGGCTGGGGAAGCGCGGGCATGCTTCTGGCGCTTTTCGGCGCGATGTTTTTCCATCGGTTTGTGCGACCGTCCAGTCGCACGTTGCGCTGGTGCATTCTGCCGGCGGCGGGGCTGGCGATTTTCATCGCGGCGGCATTCAATCGCGAGAGTTTGGCCGGCACCACGCTTTATTGGCCGCTGGTGATTCCGTTCGCCTGGGCCTTTTTGCTGGTGCTGCTGGACCGGCTGCAATTTGAATTGCGTTATTTTGGCGTGGCGGCCATTTCGGTGGTCATGTTCCTGCACGGCTTGCCGATGCTGTTGAATGTTCTGCCGCCGCGCACGGGTCTGCCGTATCCGCCGTACTTTCACCGCTACATCGGCGTTGTCTCCAGCATGGTGGAGCCGCAGGAATGTCTGGGCACGGATATTCCGTGGGCCACGGCGTGGTACGGCGGGAAAACTTCGATTTTGCTGCCCAAGGATATTGACGGCTACTTCACCATTCACCAGACGATTCAGCCGATTCCCGTGCTGTATTTCACCACGGTCACGCGCGACAAACCTTGGGCGCGCGGGCTGGCAGACCCCATCGCGCCTGAGAATAGCTGGTATCAACTGTTTTCGTTGAGCCGCGCGCCGGCCAACTTCCCGCTTACGCAGGGGCGGTTGCTGGCGGGCAGTGACCAGCTCATCATGGCGGATAACGAGCACTGGCGGTAAAAAAAACAATCCCCGCTGGTTGGCGGGGATTGTTGGTTGCCGTTCGTTTTGCGAACGAGCTGTGGCGGTTTTCTTATCCGGCCTTGCTTGCGCTCCATTCGTCGTCGGTTGTATCCACGATTGCGTCCACGCGTGTGCCGCGGGTGAACAGCCAATGCAGTGCGCCCATGATTAGGCCGGGGATAATCAGCGCAACCATGAGCAGATGCAACAGCGAGAAGTGGTAGGTCGGCTCCGGAATGGCCCGATGCAGGTTCCAGAAAATCAAGATGCAACTGATCCAGACCGTCAGGAAGTTCGGCAAGCCGTCGCCGGAGTGCATCCACTGCAGGCCGGGCGTCCGGTTTTTCGTGAAGGGATAGAATATGTTCGACCCCATGTGGCCGAGCTGGTCTTCTATGACATGGATGCCATAACAGGCGGCAATGGTGATGAAGCCCTGCCAGGCGACGCTGTAGTGTGTGAACAGGCCGCCCAGAATGGCTTTCCAGCCCGTCAGTCCTTCCAGAACGGGCAGGCCCGCCCAGAGCATGGCACCAATCATCCACAGAAGCCCCAGAAAAGCGCCCATGGTCAGCGAGTGCGACCACTCCCGGTGCCACGGGAGGAACTCCAGGTCGAGGTCGCCCTCCTCGTTGCCAAGGGGCTTGAGGCCGATAGTCGGGCCGTCGAAGATGTCCACTTTCAGCGCGGCGTCATAGGTTTGAATCACCCGCGATTTGATGGGGGCGCGGCCGACGCCTGTGGTTAAGTCTTCCGTCCCCGGGATGGGCACCTGGCCGGTGTTCACGACGGGGCCGAATGTGACCACAACCTCTTTTTTCTCGTTGTCGAACGTTACGTTATACTGTTGCCAGTGGTCGGCGCCCAGCCGCACGGAGGACAGCTTGAGATTGATGTAGCGATTTTCATCGTGCGCCATGGCCACCGCCCGCGCGATTTCATCCGCCACGATTTGGGGATCGAGGTTCGCCGGGTCCGGCTCGACGTACACATCGTGGTGATAGAAAAAGCGGTAGAACTTGAAGTCCAGCGTGTCCGGCAGAATGCCGCAGGCTCCGCCGAGAATGAAAAAGATGGGGTTTCCAGCCAACGCGGCATCAATCGCCCAAGGGCCGAAGGAGGCCACCGCCACACCCGACATAAAGTGTGTAAAGCCTTTCATGTTTCGAGTCCTTTCTTATTTAGGTGAGCCGGAGCCATCGTGTGATGACTTCGCCAAAGCCCGCCATGTTGCAGGCCATTGGCAACAGGAGAATGCCGAGACAGTTCAGGCGGCGGGAGCCGAACAGCACCGGCAGAAGCCCGATGCCGGTCGAAACCACGGCAATGAACATGCCGACCCAGCCGGTGACGGCCAGAACCATCACGATGATGATGACGAGGGCAAACGTGGAGACGTGCCGGTAGTTGAAGCGGTCAATGAACCACAGCACCATGCGCGCCAGCGGCGACATCATCAGATAAGCCACCGCCGAGGCGATGGCAATGCTGCCCAGCGCCAGATAATAATCGGAATAGGTGGTAGGCACATACAGAGTTTTCATCATCCACGCGCCGCCGCCGCGCGTCAGGCCCAGCCCCGGCACAAACAGCAGCATGAAGGCGCCCACGTAATAGACGAACTTGGACACGCCCTGGCCCATGATGAAAATACGCTCGTCGCGCTGCGCCGTGGCGTGGCCGGCCAGCAGGCCGCCGACACCGCCGGTGACCGCCGGCAGATAGGCTGCGAGGCCGCCGCCGAGACCGCCGGACCAAACCGAACGCAAAATCAGGTCGCCATCCACTTCCAGCCCTTTGACCACGCGCTGTTTGGGGACATTCGCCGCCGAAATCATATTCAGCAAGCACCACGGAATGGCAAACAAGCCGACAAAGGCGGGCATGATGTTTTGAAAGGCTACTTCATGATCCACCGGCGAACGCGTCAGAAGGATGAAGCCCAGCAGCCCCGCGAGGAGAAATGTGGCCAGACCGGCCAGCAGCGTTTTCCAAGCGTCATAAAACTTGGCCCAGCCAGCGGGGCCGCGATTACCGCCCTTGGGCCATTCTGACATCAGAATGAAGGTGATGATGACCCACAAAATCCAATGCATGTGCCCTTTGAGGACTTCCTGCGCAACGGGCAGATATTTCGGAGCAAAAGGCCCAAGAACAAAGATGATGAAGAAGGCACCGGCCAGACCGCCCACGGCGGTAATCATGGTGCCTTCGTAGCCGCGCCCGCTCAGGAGATACTTCTGGCCGGGCAGCACCGTGAACATGGCGGATTCGTCCGGAGCGCCCAGCAACACGGCCGGGATGGTGTTCAGCATGGACCAGCCCACCACCATGCCAATCATCATCGGAACGAATATTTCGGGGGGAACCACCGTTCCGCCCGCTTCCAAGGCAATCAGCCCCAGCACCATCGCCCCCATGACGTTGTAAATGTGCAAGCCCGGCAGGCACGATATCACGCTGGATATCACCGTGCCGATGACGCACGAAATCAAGACCATCCAGAATGCTTCCATCGGGAACTCCTTCGTTAGCGAATGGTCATGACCGAGCGCCCCGCTGCGGCCTTGATTTGCAACTGCCCCTCATAGATGCCCACTTCGCCGGTGGCCGCCACGCGGACGCCTTCCTCCAGCGGGGCCTGAACATCTTCGGGAACAAGGGCGTTCCATAGAATCAGGTCAATCGTACCGGAGTCGTCCGTCAGGGAGTAGGCCACGCCGCTTTTCAGGGAGCGGGCCGGGCCGAGAACGCCCTTCACGACGCGCGTCTGTCCTTTGTCTGCCTCGGATATGGATGAAACCGGCACGGCCTTGGACTCATCCACGGTCGGCTGCGAAGCCGGCATGTCGTTCACCAGCTTGACCTTGTAGCCGCTGGTCACGCGCATCTGCGGCTTGTCCTCATAGACGGTCACAGCGCCTTCCACCTCAAACAGGGCGCCGGGCGTCGGCTTGATGGCAATCACTTCGTCCACGGAAGGCCAATACGCCACGCGCAGGCGGCTGCCGTTGTCCGTCAGAATCAGCACAAACGGCTGCTGGGTGCCCTCCTGCGGCGGAGTAATGGACTCCACGCGCCCGCGCACGCGGATGGTCTTGCCATCCATGTCCGCCGTTACCGCAGAAACGGAAAGCGAAGTCGCCGCAACGGAGCGCCCTCGGGAGAAGTCACGCGCGCGGCTTGGCTTGGACTGCCGATACGTCGCCGCCGCCTTTTGCGCCGGGGTGGGGGCGGGCGCGCTGGGCGGGCCATCCAGAATCTCCAAGTCCGCGCCCGAAGAAAGCTTCAGGTCGAGCTTGCCTTCGTAGCTGCCCACGGTGACGCGCGCGCGAATCAACGCGCCGTTTAGCACATCCTTGCCCTCAATGCGGTCGTAATCGGTCTGCCAGAACTTGATGGCCACCTCGCCGCTGTCGTCTTTCAGCTTCAGCGAATACGGGCGCTTGCTGCCCGCCGCCGGCACCACCAAATCCATCACCTGGCCGGTCACTTCCACCGACGACCCATCCAGGTCCATCGTAATATCCTTCAGCTTGATGGTCGCCGTCGGCGCACGCGTCAGTTGGAAATCATCCACGCTCACCAGCCGCATCGAGCTCTTGTCCTCGGCGAGATTCAGGCCGCCCACAAAGTTCACCGAATCGCCCGCCTTGGGAATCATGTTTCTCGCCTCCAGTTCCTGAGCCTGGCGCTGGCTGGTGAATACCATCATTGAGCCTGTGCCATCCGAAACCGTGAAGCCCATCCCGCCGTTCCTGAAAATCCGCCCATCGGTGGCCGCTTGGCCCACCACGCGGATTTGCCCGAAATTCATCGTGGGCTGGATATTCCCCAGCATCACCACGGGCACCTCGCGCGACCGGGCCATCAGATACAAAAGAAACAGCCCCACCGTTGCCAGAAAAATGGCGGCCCACTGAAAAACCACCAAACTCATTCGCCGGGGAATCTTCGCCTTGCAATAGGGGCACCTGCTGGCCGGGCCGACAAAACGCCCGCAACTGGGGCAATTGATGTCATCTGACTGGGTTTCGTGTCCGGGCAATACCTTCTTGGAATCCGTCATGCTTTTTTCTCCTCAAAACCCCGACTCGCGGGGTGGCATCCAATGCGACTGTTTGGCAAAGGTATCACGGGCAGAGTTTCAAAACCAACCCAAAACACACAAAAAACGCTCCCGCGGGCGAAACGTTTTCCGCCTTTTCATTTTTTCCACACTGTGGAAAAGTCTCCGCACGCGATGAATACCGGCGCCAACCAACCCAACGCCCCCATGCGGGTGCTCTTCGTCAATCGAATGGCCTGCCTCGAACGCGGCGGCGGCGAAACCTTCGACCTCGAAATCTCGCGCCATCTGGCCCGCGCCGGCATCCAAATCTCCTACCTCTGCGGCGCGCCCCTGTTTTCCTCGCCGCCTCTGCCGCTGCAAGGCGCGCGCGTCTTGCACACCCCGTGGCTGCGGCGATTCCCCTGGGACAAAGTCAAAGGCGGCTGGCGGGTGCGGCAACTGGAATTTGAATGGTTCGAGTGGCGCGCCGCCCGCTGGGTCGCCCGCCACGCCACCCGTTACGACATCATTCAGGTCTGCGAACTTCCCAACTTCGTCTACTGGCTCAAAAAGCGCGGCGCGCCCACCCCCGTTGTCATGCGCCTCACCGCCCCCAACTACCACGACCCCCGCGGCGGCGTCCCCCTCGCCGACGCCCTTATCGCCAGCGGCACCAGCATCGCCCGCCTGCGCGAATGCGGCCACATCAACGTGCAGAACATCCCCAACGCCGTGGATGCCGACCACTTCAAACCCCAACCCAGCGCCTTCCGCGAAACCCTCAACATTCCGCGCGACGCCTTTGTCGTCCTCTACGTCGCCCGCTTCCAAGCCTTCAAAAACCACGCCCTGCTCCTGAACGCCTTCGCCGCCCTCGCCAAGGACCGCCCCGCTAGCCACCTCCTGCTCGTCGGTAGCGGCCCCCTGCGCGCCGCCATCGAAAAACAAGCCGCCGACCTCGGTCTCACCCCCCGCGTCCACTTCCTCGGCGAAATCCCCTTCCAAGACCTCCCCGCCATTTACGCCGCCGCCGACGTCCACGCCATCTCCAGCGACTATGAATCCTTCTGCTTCGCCGCCATCGAAGCCATGTCCACCGGCCTGCCCATCCTTACCACCGACTGCGGCTGGGTGCCCAACCTCGTCGCCGACGACGCTGGAATCATCACCCCCGTTGGCGACCCCGCCGCCTTCGCCGCCGCCCTCAAAAAACTAGCCGACAACCCCGCCCTGCGCCACCGCCTCGGCGCCACCGGTCGCGCCCTTGTGCTCGACCGCCACACCTGGCCCGCCAGCGCCGAAAAACTACACGCTCTGTACCGCTCCCTCATCCAAAACCGCCCCGTTTAACCACAACGCGCCCCAAACCGCCCCCCAAGCGCCACGAAATATACTTGCCCCATCCTCTGCCCGGGCTTATCCTGCCACCAGTTAGCCGGTCCCAACCGCGCAAAACGACTTTGGAGTCAGGCGAGTAAAACTGTTCAACCTAAAGGCACATAATGCCACCTCATCGCACTGTTGGACTTGATACAGATGAAAATGTTTAGCGCCAGGATAATAGTTAGCGCGATGTTTCTAGGCGGGATTATTGCCCACGCGGAAACAAACCAGTTTGTAATGGCGTTAAATGCAGCGTGGGCATCTAAAAGCGCGAGCAACGTGCTCGGCTTTATAGAGAAAGAATTGACTGATCGCCCCAATGATCCACAAGTGCTGTTTGCCAGAGCAGTAGCAGCCGTAGAGCTGGAACAATGGTGTCGTGGCGCCACCAACTATTGCGCTAGAGCCATCGAGATGGTTCGCCAAGACTCATACACAGCGGAGAATAAACAATTTCTTCTGAAGGAGTTGTCGGAACATCTCGAATTTTTTACGGCATCTATCGGGGTGTTCAAGGAACCTGAGTACTCATTCCCCCAAACAAACGCTATTCTCCAAGCAGAAATGTTTCAAACATGTCCAAGTGAGTTTCCATATGCGGATTTTATCGCTAGGTTCAACAGCCCGTGACAAATGAAAAGTCCAACAAGACATTTCACCGCACGGCGCACAAGGTGCGCCGTCTGGAGTTTGGCCCGTAGGGGCTC
>LSQX01093585.1_pt1 | contig 14997 bp, 13 predicted proteins | sample 654561 | NCBI WGS metagenome assembly LSQX01 (sample SAMN04489861, study PRJNA283612) | anaerobic digester metagenome | isolation source: 4 biogas reactors fed with cattle manure at either 37C or 55C with and... | place: Denmark: Kongens Lyngby | collected 2014 | reverse complement strand
CATGACTGATAAGTGCAGTTATATAGTTCTTCTTTATGTGTCATGAACGGCTCAACTCCTCTCTCTCTCGTTTAGCAGCTCTTTTGACTGCTTCGAAAATCTGGCGATAACCGGTACAACGGCACAAGTTGCCCGATAACCCTTCTATAATGTCGTCGTCCGAAGGATCAGGGTTTCTGTCAAGCAGTGCGCGCGCAGACATTAAAAATCCGGGTGTGCAGAAACCGCACTGCAAAGCATCGCCGTTAATGAATTCCTGTTGGAGAATGCTGAGTTCGCCATCCCTGGACAGACCTTCCACGGTTGTGATTTCACTGCCTTGAGCCTCAATAGCTAAGACCAGGCAGGAGTTAACAGCTTCACCATCCATAACGATGGTGCAGGCGCCGCATTCCCCTTCACCGCAGGCCTCCTTAGTACCAAACAGCTTCAACCTGTCGCGCAGAAAATGGAGAAGAAGCATCGTAGGATCGATATCTTCTGAGATGGCTTCGCCGTTTACAGTGCAGCTAAGGGTGACTAGTCTTTCTTTAGAGTCGATATGCGCTCGTTCCATGGCGCACAGATCTTTTTCATCTACTTTCGTCATTGTTTATGCCTCCTTCTCCTTCAGTTGTGTCAGGCCTCGTTTTAATAGAACGCTCGCCATATGCAGTCGATATTCCTTCGAGGCACGAACGTCGGAGATGGGTTTAATGTGTTTTTGGATTTCTTCAGCTGCCCAATCGATGGAATCCTCCGTTATACCTTTCTCATTCAGCTCATCTTCCAGTGCGGTCAGGCGCAGCGGAGTGATAGCAACAGCGTTGATACCGATAGCTGCTTTGCCATCCCCGTTGATGCGACAGGCCACACCGACTGTAGACAAGTCGTGACCCTTAAGGCGAGTCTGGCGAGCATAGCAGCTTCTATCCTTTTCGCTAACGGGGTCGGGAAGGAAAACTGAAACAACCATTTCGTTGTCAGCAACTTGCGTCTTCTTAACACCGGTGAAGAATTCCTGAAGCGGTACCGTTCTTACGCCGTCAGCACTTGCAATCTTGACTGTTGCATCGTATATCAGCAGGGCGGGCGGTAAGTCGGCGCCCGGCGACCCATTGCAAATGTTGCCAACCAGTGTGGCTCTGTTTCTGAGTGGGTAGGTTGCTAATACAGTTGCAGCATCATACAAAGCTGTGTATTTTTCTTTGACAATTTCGGATTCGATCAGTGCGTTACATACGACATTCGCCCCGATCTCAAGTCCCTCGCCTTCAACGAATTCGAACACGTCTAATTCAGGAATAGACTTAATGTCGATGATGTGCTTGGCATCGATAAGATTGTGGCGTAATGCAATCAAAAGATCAGTACCACCAGCCAGAATGTAGGTGCCTCCGTCGTTTTGAGACAATACATCCAAAGCTTCTTCCAATACAAGCGGTTTTGCATAATCAAATTTACTTAACACAAAAACCTCCTTTGTCAGCAAACAATATTTTGAATAAATACCGTTGCTCAATTGCACAGATATTTAGCAAATCAATGCAGAGCAGTTATGAACTTTTTCATTATATCATATAAGCAGTTTTGGACCCTGACAAGTATTTACAAAAAACAATTGAAGTTTAATTACAATTTTGTTAATCATTGACAAGGTGATATCATATATAATAGCTTAAGTGGCATGTAATGAGATGAAATAAGTGAAAGTTTTATGGAAATTAACGACAAGTGATTAGGCGATGATGATGGAAAAGAAGAGAATGATTCCGCTTCGTGGTATTCTTCAACTGAATCTGCTTAAAGATGCAGATATTCTTGCTGGTGAAAAGGGTCTTGACAATAGCATTGTTTCAGTAAATGTAATGGAAGTTCCGGATGTTCTGGACTGGGTAAGACCCGGAGAATTTCTTCTGACGACTGCCTATGTGTTCAGAGATGACATTTCGTTGTTAAATCGCTTGATTCCGGAACTGCGTTCGAAAAATGTTTGCGGCATGGGAGTTAAGACGCAGCGATATATCGAAGATGTGCCTGAAAGTGTTCTTAAAGTGGCCGATGATTTGGGTTTTCCCATTATTAGAATCCCCTCGGAAGTTCCCTATGGTGATCTCATTAAGGAGATTTTCAATCACATCATCGGCCAGCAAAGAGATCTGTTGATCCGTATAAATGACTTTAATAAAACTGTTCGCGAAATAATGCTTAAGCGTGGCGGAATGCAGGAAATAGCGGAGCAGATCTCCCTCGTCACTGAATCTCCGGTTATCATCCACGATGATATTTTCCGTGATTCCTATGTTCATTGCCCTGATGAAGAGACAAAAAATCTGATTCAGGATGACTATCTTAATTTTTTGCGTAATTTATATTCCAATCGTGATTATCAAGTGCAAAAGAATCGGGGTCAGGAAGTAGTTGTAGCTGAGAATGGGCTCAAACGACATTCAATTCCGATTTATTTTGATAATACCCACTACGGCAGCATTTTGATCTGGGATACAAAAAGGTCGCTGCGTCCGCAGAGTCTTTTTGTGATTGAATCGATAACTTCTTTAGTCGCCCTCGATATTTTAAACAGGGTGACGCTGGTTGAGCGGGAGAATATCCATCAAACGACCTTTCTGGAGCAGCTTCTCAGTAATGTTCCGGCAGATCAGGAGAAAGCAATTGAAAGCTCCAAACTCTATCTCTTTGATAAAACACGCTCGAGCCAGATTATTGTTGCGCTGGTGGGACCGGAGCAAAACTTGCAGAAGCGAAATGATAATCTCCTTATGACTCAGAAGCTGGACATGAACCTGCTTTATCTAACAAACCGTCTCAAGAAAGAATATAGAGCTTACTTTCTATCGATGAGAGACGATGACCGAACAATTTTCCTTCTGCAATTTGACGATAATTGTCCGGAGGAATTACGCCACGAACGTTGTGAAAAATTTATTGAGATACTATTACAGTATCTTGATGAAAAGAAAAAAATTGCCACTTCGATTATCGGAGTTGGATCTTGTGCAAAATCTTACCAAGATATCCCGACCAGTTTGAAACAGGCAGAACAGGCTGTGCGCATCCTGCAAAACCGGGATGATCAGGAAGAAAAAATATTGTTTTATGAAGATCTGGATGTGCTGCAAATTCTAGGTCACCCGATGATAAAAGAAGACGCACTGAACTTTGCTGATCAAATATTAGGCTCTATAGACGAACACGACTCAAAAAAGCAAAACGATTTCTATGATACGATTCGAGCATTTTTCGAAGCCGGCGGAAATCTGCGACGTGTCTCGGAGTTGTTGTTCACTCACTACAATACAGTGGTATACAGGATAAACCGAATTCGCGATGCATACGGGGTGGATTTGCGAGACCCGGACACGGCCTTTAACTTCCAACTGGCTTTAAAGATAAGGGAGTTGCTGCAATGACAGCGGGATACGAATACAATAGTATATGGCTTGCCAGTGATCTTCGACATTTCTTGCTGGAGCGACCGCATTTGGATCTGCAAGTACATTCCGTCTTTGAAACTTCCATCAATCTTCTGGCGGATGGGGAACTGATTACATTAGCTGCCAGCCGTCGTGAACTGATGCCAATGGGGTGTATAGCTGACATTGTTGAGGTGGAACCGTGGAAACTTAAAGTCGGCGACATTGTCGTTTATGAGCGGGGAATATTACGACTGCCGCAGGGTGACTCAATCAATTTACACAATGCTGAAGTTAAATCAGTGACCCTGGCTGAAACGTTAGTAAGCGACAGTCATATTGATAGAGCATCTCTGAATTTAATCAGAAATAAACTCTTGGGAAACGATGGTGGCGGGATCTCGGATTTGGCTGCCTTGCTGCCCGAAACAGATCTAATCGACCGGCCTCTTAATGTTTATGGAAGCTATATCAAAGAGGATTTATTCGCGTTTCTGGATTCTGCGGGAAAGAAGGATTACGGGACCGCTGTGGATCTGGCGGGACGAATAATTGGCTTTGGACCCGGACTGACACCCTCCTGCGACGATTTTCTGACAGGAATTATTTTGCTCCTTTATTATAAGGATGCTGATAATTGTAAGGATGCCAATCGTGATTTTTTTCAAAAAATTGTCACTATTGCACGAAAACGAACTACAGTAGTCAGCTATCATATGTTAAAGAACGCTGCAGCCGGGAAAGCGTATGAGAGCTATCTGGCGGTGGTCAATGCTCTTAGCATCTGGAATCAGGATTCTTTAACAGTGCTGCTTGACAGGGTTTTGCGTTACGGTGCCTCTTCCGGCTCGGATTTCCTCTTCGGCATTTATTGCGCAGGGCTCCTCTTATATGAGAGAGAAAACATGAGTGTTGTTGATTCGCAAGATAAAAAAGCAAAGATTTCAGAGATCAGGTAAAGGAGAAGGCTAAATGATTAAAGCAATTGTAAAAGAAAATGCCTATAACGACTCAGTCACGCTGATGCTTATATCACGTGAGGTTCAGAAGCTCGAAGGAGTGGAAGAAGTGCTGGTCGGCATGGGTACGGAGTTAAATCTCGATTTAGTAAAAACAATGGATATGTTTGTGCCGGAGCTGGAAGGTGTTACTCCTAACGATTTATTCATAGCTGCCAGATATGATGAATCGAAAGTGAGCATGGAAGATCTTGTAGCAGCCTTTAACGAGGAGATGAACAAGAAGAAGGAAAGTGGTTCCGGAGACTATCAGCCACCGACATTGGACTCAGCGCTGACTCACCTCCAGGGCGCAAACATGGTGGTGATTTCTATCCCCGGCGAATATGCAGCTGAGGAAGCGGAAAATGCCTTGCGCCAAGGTTTAAACGTCATGATGTTCTCTGATAACGTCAAAATCGAAGACGAGCTAAGGCTTAAAAAGATAGCAGTGGAAAAGGGACTGCTCATGATGGGTCCGGATTGCGGAACTGCAATCATCAATGGCGTGCCTCTATGTTTTGCCAACGTGGTCAGACCCGGCAAAATTGGTCTGGTCGGCGCTTCCGGAACCGGAACGCAGGAAATTACAGTACTCGTACATCAGCAGGGCGTAGGCTTTTCTCAGGTGATAGGAACCGGCGGACGTGATTTGAGCGAAGAAATCGGCGGTCTCATGATGATTCAGGGTATTGAAGCTCTGATGGCAGATCCTGAGACTGAAGTTATAGTTCTCGTGTCCAAACCTCCTGCAGCTTCTGTAGAGAAGAAAATCTATGACTTAGTCAAGAAAACGGACAAGCCTGTCGTAATTGATTTTATCGGAGGAGATGCCGATTCAATTAAGGAAGCAGGGGCGTACCCCTGTCTCAGTCTGGAGGACGCAGCCAGAAAAGCTGTTGCGCTCGCAAGGGGTGAGGAAACGGTGGATTTTGATGGTTTTGATGCTGATGAAACAGAGATAAATCAAATGGTGGAAGAGGCCGTGACTAAACTGAAGCCTGATCAAAAGTATCTAAGAGGTCTATATACCGGCGGCACCTTGACTGATGAGGCGATTAAATATCTGGGAGAAAATCACGAGATTTACTCCAACATCCCGCTTACGCCTGACAGAGATATCAAACATCTGGAAAATATGAAGGGTCATATCTGTCTCGACCTGGGCGAAGACCAGTTCACACGAGGCCGTCCACATCCGATGATTGATCCTATGACACGCACGGAATTTTTCGAGTCAGATGTCGACGCTTCAACAGCAGTCATACTGGTCGACGTTGTACTGGGTTACGGTTCATATGTGGATCCTGCAGGAGCGGTAGTGGAATCTCTGGAAAAGGCGCGTGAAAAAATCGCGGCTGCCGGCAAAGATTTTGTAGTGGTTGCCTCGGTAACAGGTACCGACCAGGATCCGCAGAATTTGAATGAATCGATAAAAACACTGGAAGAGGCTGGCGTTGTCGTGATGCCGTCCAACGCTCAGGCTGTCCGCCTGGTTGATCGCATTATGAAAGCGGCCGCTTTATAGAAGGGAGAATCCTATGTCACTTAATGACTTATTTACTAAAGAACTAAAAGTAGTCAATATGGGATTAGAATCGTTTTACGATGATTTGAAAAAGCAAAATGTATCTGCGATACATGTTCAATGGAAACCTTCTGCCGGTGGCGACAAAAAAATGTCATCGCTGCTGAGCAGGTTAAAAGGATCTAAATAAAGTCCGTCCCTGATCCAGGGAATATAAGAAGAAAGAAGGTAAATAATGCAATTTATTGAAGATGCCAATAAGAAAGCGCTGGAGATTATCCAGAACGCACAGCCAACACTGGTTGGTATGGGTATCGCCAGAGACACCGTGCCCGGCATGCACGATAAACTCGTGTTACACGCAGGCCCACCCATTACATGGGAGAAAATGTCAGGTCCGCTTCGCGGCGCAGTTGTCGGTGGTCTGATTTATGAAGGGCTGGCCTCAAATCCCGATGAAGCTGCAGAACTGGCAGCATCCGGAGAAATCGAATACTCCCCCTGTCACCATCACGATGCCGTAGGTCCGATGGCAGGTGTAGTCACAGCCTCAATGCCTGTGTTCATTGTTGAAAACAAGTCAGAGGGCAATTTCGCGTACTGCACCATGAATGAAGGTTTGGGCAAAGTATTGCGCTTTGGAGCTTACGAACAGTCAGTAATCGACCACCTGAAATGGATGGAAAAAACACTCTATCCGATTATGAAGGAAGCGCTCGAAATCTACGGCCCGATGGATATCAAGAATCTGATGGCTCAGTCCGTTCAGATGGGTGACGAATGCCACAACCGCAACAAGGCGACTACCTCTCTGTTTATTCGTGAGATAGTATCCAGCATCTTACAGACCGATTCGTCAAAAGAAGACCAGATCAAAGTAATAGACTTCCTTAACTCAAACGATCACTTTACCTTGAACCTTTCCATGCCTGCAGCTAAAGCATCTTTGGAACCTGTTGGCAAAGTGGAGAATTCGACTATTGTCTATACCATGTGCAGGAACGGCACTGAGTTCGGTATCCGCGTTGCAGCACTGGGCGATCGCTGGTTCACTGCTCCGGCAGAGATAATTGATGGTCTCTATTTCCCGGGCTACAGTATGGAAGATGCCAACCCTGATATTGGTGACTCTAGTATCACTGAGACATTAGGTCTTGGCGGCTTTTCAATGGCTACAGCACCGGCTATAGTTCAGTTTGTCGGTGGCACACCTCAGGACGCAATAAATTACACAACACAAATGTACGAGATAACAACGGAAGAAAGCGGAAGCTATAAATTGCCTCCAATGAATTTCCGTGGTTCTCCAACCGGAATCGATATCCGCAAAGTTGTCGACACCCAGATTCTCCCGGTTATAAACTCGGGTATTGCTCATAAGGATGCCGGAGTCGGCCAGGTTGGCGCCGGGGTAGTTAATCCGCCAATGAAGTGTTTTGAAGACGCTTTAGAAGCTTATGTCGCACTTTTGGAAAAAGAAGGAATGCTTGAATAAAGCATCAGATAAAATATAGTAAAAACAGAAAGAAAAAACGGAGGAAAACAATGATTAAAAACTGGGACAAAATTAAAATTTATGACCTTTCAATCCCCACAAGCCATTTGACCCCGCCGTGGCCAACCTATGAGCCACTGCAGGTCAAATTCTTCAAACGTCTGGCTCCTAACGGCGCGAACGGACAGCTGATCACAACATCAAACCACGTGGGAACCCACCTGGATGGCCCGCTGCACTTCGATACAGCCGGACGTGACATCGCATCACTGGAATTAGACAAACTGGTCGGCCCTGGCGTGGTTGTTGACCTATCTGATATTGCCGAAGATTGGTCAATCTACACACCTGAAGATGTTATGGAGCGCGCCGACGTTCGTGAAGGCGACATCCTTTTCATCAATACCGGATACCACAAATATGGCTTTGATCAGCCGGAAGCTGATGAGCGTCGTTACATGCTCCGTCATCCAGGCCCGTCTCTGGACTTCATTCCCTGGCTGAAAAAAATGAAAATCAAGTACCTCGCAGTTGACTGCGGCTCCGCTGACCACCCGATGAACACAAAGATTCGGGACTGGGAACCCGGTGAAGCAGCAGCCTGCGACAAGGTGATGAAAGAGCGCTACGGCAAAGGCTTGAATGAAATGTACCCCTGGCCCGATGTATATCAGGCAATGCACATTCAACTCTTTCCGAAACCTGATGAAATGATTCACGTAGAGTGCATCGGCGGTCAGATCGACGAAGTGCTGGGCAGGCGCATGATCCTTGGAACCTTCCCCTGGAAATTCCAATACGGCGAGTCCGCTTTCTGCCGCTGCGTGGCATTCGAAGAGATCGACTAATAACAAATTTGCCGATTTAAAATCGGTTCTTGTCATCTCCGGATCGGGCTTCGATCCGGAGATGACGCAAAGAAGCACTTATTTGAGCCCCAAAGAATTAATATTCACGCTAATGTTGAAATATTCCTAAGCTTATATAGCAAAGTGAATTGCACAATGCTAGTTCAATATCTGAAAAATCTAAAATAATTGTATAATTTACCTAAAAAGATTTATGTATTGAAGGAAAATAAGTATAATTTTCTAGATTTTTGTGAATTGTTGCTAATGAAAATACAGCGCTAATGATGTAAAATGTTCAAAGTAATAAGTTTTTGCAAAATGCTTATGCAAAACAGGATAGAATTAGAAAACTTATTTATGAGAGGAGATGAAGAATGACAAAAGAAAAGTCAAAACTGGGACTCGAGCCAATTTATGATGTCAAAGAGCTTGGTACCGGTAGATCGCTTGTGTTGGGCTTGCAGCATTTATTTGCAATGTTCGGTGCAACCGTACTGGTACCCATAATCACTGGTCTCAACATTTCAACCGCCCTGTTCTTTGCAGGCGTAGGTACGTTATTGTTCCATTTACTGACAAAGGGTAAGGTTCCGGCCTTCCTGGGATCATCGTTCGCCTTTATTGCCGGTTATCAAACAATAGCGCCGGATGGAGATCCAGAGAGGCTCCCGTACGCTGTCGGCGGCGTCTTTGTTGCCGGTCTGGTGTATGTTGTTGTAGCTGCCCTTTTCAAAGTGGCGGGCCCCAAGCGTGTTATGCGTTTCTTCCCACCCGTAGTTACCGGCCCGGTCATTATTTTGATCGGATTGATTCTGGCACCGTCAGCCCTGAACAACATCATGACTCCGGTCACCAGGACAAATGGTCAAGAGCTTGCTTTAGGTTTGAACTGGCTGATAGCCTTAGCAGTAATAGCGACAGTAATAATCTGCAACATCTGGGGTAAGGGTATGATCAAAATCGTACCTATTCTGATCGCACTCGTTGTAGGTTACGTATTATCGCTTATATTCGGCATCGTTGATTACAGTAATGTTGGCGGAGCAGGTATTTTCCATCTGCCACTTCATCCTGATCGCTTTATGAAGTTTGAAGCAAGCGCGATCATAACGATTGTGCCGATAGCTCTGGCAACGATGATGGAGCACATCGGCGATGTAATGGCTATTGGTGCGACTACTCGTCGCAACTATATCGTTGACCCAGGTCTGCACAGAACACTGCTAGGTGATGGTCTGGCAACCAGTCTGTCATCAGCATTTGGCGGACCCGCCAACACCACTTATGGTGAGAATACCGGAGTACTCGTGCTTACACGCGTTTATGATCCCAGAGTCATGCAGATTGCTGCCGTATTCGCGATTATAGCGAGCTTCTTCCCGGTTATAGAGGCAGTTATTTCCTCTATTCCAGGCGTAGTAATAGGTGGTATTTCCTTTATTCTCTATGGTATGATTTCAGCTATCGGTGTTCGTACCCTGGTCGAAAATCAGGTCGACCTGACCAAAACTCGCAACCTTGTTATCGCAGCTTTGATTCTGGTATCAGGCTTGGGCTTTGATGCTCTGGGTGGCTTGACAATCCCGATCGGGGAAACACAGCTGGTGTTCTCCGGTTTGGCTATTGCCGCTATCGTCGGTATCGTGCTGAATGCTATACTTCCGGGTAAAGACTATGAGTTCAAACTCTATGATGAAGACGGAAATGAACAGGTAATAGATTAATTAAAAGAATCAAGCATGAATTGTTAAGCTCATTGTTTGATCGCGACCCCGGTTTTGCCGGGGTCGTTCTATATATCGAGATATTTAGCTTATATAAGCACATGAAGCCCGGCCTGATTTTGACCTTCTACTAAATTCACAATATTATTTGAAATAAGACTATAACGAAAGTGGGAAGCTCGATGAGTGATTCGACTAAGACAAAGGCAAATTTTTCAAAAACTTTTCTGACTGGATTATATTACCTTTTGATGATCAGTATTGGAGTTTTTATTGTAGCAATTTTGGTAATTTATCTGCAATCTTTTACCACAGGGAGTACTCCTGCCTCTGAAGTTGCCTTGCTAATTGCTGGTATTGCGATTGCATTCTATGTAGCAGGTTCTATACATATGCCGCTACATGAACTGGGGCATCTGCTATTTGGAAAGTTGACAGGATATAAACTGCTGTCATTCCGAATCGGAAGTTTCATGTGGATCCAACAGGCTGATGATTTAAAGTTTCAGCGCGTGGAATTTGCCGCTTCCGATGGACAGTGTCTGATGGTGCCGCCGGAAAGACAAGACGAAAAAATACCTTATGTCTTATATAACTTAGGCGGTATTATCGTCAACTTTGTTGTTGCATTAGTTGCCGCAGGCTTGGCATTTCTCACCACAGGCACAGAGTGGCTGTCAATTTTCTTTATTCTCCTTGCAGCTTTTGGTCTTGCTTATGTTGTCATGAACGCCGTTCCGATTGTCGCAGGTAAAAAGCATAATGATGGCTATAACATTTATACCATCAGCAGGGTGGAAGGGGGCAGTCGCGCTTATGAAATTCAACTGAAGATAAGTGAGCAAAGCACCAGGGGGAAGCGTCTTAAGAAAATGCCTGTTGCCTGGTTCGACATGCCTTCACAGAAAGCAATGAGCAATGGATTGATCGCTGGTATTGGCATTTTTGCATACAAAAGAAAGCTGGATTTACTGGAAATTGAGGAGGCTGATCGCATCATGGCCAGACTGCTGGAGCTCGACGGCCTAACCGCTGAACAGCGTAAATTCATAATCGTAGACCGCGTTTATTGTGAGCTGGTGCAAGAAAATAGAAAAGGTATTCTGGATTACTACCTTGAAAAAAAACAATCCAATTTTATGGACGCTAACAAAACTGAGCCAGCCATAATACGTACAATTTTCACATATGAAATGCTGGCTAACAAAGATCAAAAACTTGCAGGAAATTTTAAGAGAATATTTGAGCAAGTCACTGCAAGCTACCCCTATCCACAACAAATCGAAATGGAACGGGATTTGATGGCCTATGCGGAGGAAAGAACAGTATCATAGGTAACTTTCACCATTCTTCTTATAGGTCATCCTGATGAATATTGGCCCAAATTGATCAATAATATTTTGGATGAGGTGTTTCTAAATGTATGATCCTGAACAGCCTATTTATGATGAGGAAGTAAAAAGCAGTATCAAGGTACATATCGGGGTTGATGAACACCCTGATAGCTGGTGGAAGACAATATACTATGCTTTGCAAATCACCTTAGTTGATTTTACTCCTTTTATCTGGGCCGGACTGTTGGTCTCGCTCGCGGGTCTCCCGCTGTCGACATTACCAGTATTGATAGCAGCCAGCTTCATCTCCATGGGAATCGGGACTTTGATTCAGACGACAATAGGCAATCGTCTGCCCATAGTGCAAGGTCCGTCCGCATCACTTGCTTCCTCCATGGGCAGCGTTGCAGCAGTCTATGGCATGCCTGCGATGTGGGGAGCGGTAATTGTAGGGGGACTAATTGAATTTGTTATTGGCGCAAGTCGCATTATGAGTAAAATCCGCAAATTCATGCCTCCTGTAGTCATCGGATCGGTTGTAGCCAGCATCGGTTTTGTAGCGGCGGGAATAGCCATCAACTGGACTTTCTCCGATCCGTCTCCCACAATGCTTGGCCTGGCGCTCATCGCCTTCTTCTTTTCCCTCTTTCTGAAATTTCGGGGCAAAGGTATTGTCAGTCACGGTTTCATCCTGATCTCGGTTGTAATTGTAGGCGTAATTGCTGGATCAGCGTTGGGCGTGATGAAGTGGGATGGTGTCATGGAGGCTGCCTGGTTCGCCTTGCCCAGCTTGTTTCCATTCAAAGACTTTCCGGGTGTCGGAACAGGACAGGCGATTGCAATGGTTGGAGCAGCGATTGTTGGCGGCTTTACTGGCTATATAGGATCAATGTTTGAATCTATCGGCGATTATGCCGCGACCTGTGCAGCTACCGGTGTGACGTTCAAGGTGAAACACATAGACTGCGGCATCATGGCGGAGGGTCTTTCCTGTGCGATCAGTGGACTCATAGGCGGTCTTCCTACAACCAGTTACACTCAAAACATAGGCATCATTGCAGCGACGGGAGTAGCATCGAGACGGGTAGCTCGCGTTGCTGCTGTCCTATTCTTGCTTTACGGTTTATCACCCAAGCTTGCTGCCCTATTAGTTGCTATACCTCGCCCTGTTATCGGCGCGGTGTTTTTGATTACGGCATCTTTGATTATGATGTCTGGCTTCGATCTGATCTCATCTTCAGAAGATACGACTCAGCGTGACGTTATTATTGCCGGAACAACGCTAGGAGCTTCAGTAGCGATACCGCAATATGCTGCGACAGCCGGTGCACAGTGGGCTGCAAGTCTGCCGCCTTTCCTTAATATGTTTGTTCGCAGCAACATCTTTATAGCTGTGATTCTCGGTATAGTACTTAATTTGTTCCTCAATGTTCTCTTAAAAGCAAAAGCTAAGGACTTGGTGGAGGATAAAAGTGATGAGTGATATTGCTCTAATCACTCATCAGATCTCATGTCATAGCAAGTCCTGAATTTATGGATTAATATAGTAAGTGGAAAAGATTGGGAAAGAGAGTTGTCAGTATGAATTATTCGGAACTAAGCCTGGAATTGCACGAAAAGCACAAGGGGAAAATTGAGGTCATATCCAAAGTAAAAATTGAAACGAACGAGGATCTCAGCACCGCTTATACACCGGGAGTGGCAGAACCTTGCCGTAAGATAGCGGCTAATCCTGAAGATGTTTACAAATATACTTCAAAAGGCAATCTGGTGGCGGTTGTCACAGACGGGAGCGCTGTACTGGGGCTGGGGAATATCGGGCCTAAGGCTGCACTGCCGGTTATGGAAGGTAAGGCAGTTCTTTTCAAAGAGTTTGGCGGTGTAGACGCCTTTCCCATCGCTATAGATTCTCAGGATGTGGACACTATAGTGGAAACAGTCAAGTTGATTTCACCGGCATTTGGCGGTATCAATCTGGAAGACATCTCTGCTCCGCGCTGTTTTGAAATCGAAGCAAGGCTGAAGAGAGAACTCGATATTCCGGTTTTTCACGATGACCAGCATGGCACGGCTATTGTGGTTTTGGCGGCAGTATTGAATGCTCTCAAGGTCGTAGGCAAGGAGCTGCAAGATCTCAAGATAGTTGTAAACGGTGCAGGTTCAGCTGGTGTTGCCATCATCAAATTATTGCAGACTGCAGGTTCCGGCAATCAAATTGCCTGTGGCAGGCAGGGTGCGATATGCAAAGGCGTTGCAGGCATGCGCGACTCCTATATTTCTCTGGCCGAAATCACTAATCCTCACATGGAAAAAGGTACACTCGGCGACGTCATCAAAGGTGCCGACATCTTTATCGGAGTTTCAGGCCCCAACGTTTTGACACAAGAGATGATCAGGTCTATGAACTCGGATCCGATCGTTTTCGCGCTGGCCAACCCGGAACCGGAAATCCTGCCGGATCTGGCTAAGGAAGCAGGCGCTCGCATTATCGGGACGGGTCGTTCGGATTTTCCCAACCAGATAAATAACGTATCGGTCTTTCCGGGAATGTTCAAAGGCGCATTGTCAGTGCGCGCTACTGATATAAATGAGGAAATGAAGTTGGCTGCTGCCAGAGCCATAGCCGATTATATTCCCGTTAATGAACTGCACGAAGAGAATATAATGCCCAGCGCCTTAAACAAGAAGGTGGCCGATGCTGTTGCCGAGGCAGTGGCTCAGGCTGCGAGGGATACGGGAGTGGCTAGGGTGTAAGGGGACTGTTGACGCTGCTAAGCTCGAGGCAGAATATAGAATTAAAGACAAATATAGATCTTTTATATATAGAAAATCACAGCTGAACGACCATTCACCTAAATCCCTATTGATGATATAATTTAAACAAATAAAACAAAAGCGAGCGGCAGGTACCGCTCGTTTTTATGGCGATCGACAGGTAAAATGAAAAATTTGTTCTAAAGGGGTGAACATGGATTTTACATTAAGTAAAGAACAAGAGATGTCCCGGCAGCTTTTTCGCGACTTCGCAATCAATGAAGTTGAGCCGCTGGCCAGAGAAATCGACGAAAATCACCGCTTCCCAAGTGAAACAGTTGAAAAAATGCAGAAATATGGTTTCATGGGTATTCCTTTTTCCAAGGAATATGGCGGCCAGGGCTGTGACACATTAACCTATGTTTTGGCAGTGGAAGAGCTGTCGCGCGTATGTGGCACCACAGGTGTAATCGTATCAGCTCACACATCCTTAGCTGCAGGAGCTATTGACAGCAAAGGCACAGCTGAGCAAAAGGAGAAATACTTACGTCCTCTTATTTCAGGTGGCAAACTCGGCGCTTTCGCTTTGACGGAGCCGGCTGCAGGAACTGACGCCGGCAGTCAGAAGACGACAGCAGTTTTGGATGGTGATGAGTACATTCTCAACGGATCAAAAATTTTCATCACCAATGCCGGAGTGGCGGACACTTATGTTGTCTTCGCTATGACGGACTCAAGCCAGGGAACTCGTGGTATCTCCGCTTTTATTGTGGAAAAAGGCACGCCCGGTTTCGACTTTGGTCTCGCTGAAAAGAAAATGGGAATCCGAGGTTCATCGACGCGGGAGTTGATCTTTACTGACTGCCGCATTCCCAAAGAGAATCTGCTGGGTAAAGAAGG